>ERZ779865.1059-NODE-1059-length-21707-cov-39.059579_pt1 | contig 21707 bp, 14 predicted proteins | sample MGYA00433088_ERZ779865 | MGnify/ENA primary metagenome ERZ779865 (study PRJEB29588, sample SAMEA2151703) | human gut metagenome | biome: human gut; feature: human-associated habitat; material: faeces | place: Denmark | collected 2008/2010 ... | reverse complement strand
CCAACACCGGCGGGCTAGCCCGCCGGTGTTGCACTTCTATCTTGAGTCTTCACCACATCAGTACTATCGCTCGAAAATTAAGATAATTCATTTGTTTATGTCCGAATTATTTTTCAATTTTACAGGAAAAGAACTAACTCAACATATTCATCAAAGAAAATCAAATGATGGTTGTGAACGGATCAAGAAGTGCCTGTGATTTTTCATTGTTGCGGTCTTTGTCGGCGTTGGAGGTCATCAGAATCTCTGTGGAGTTTCGTCCGAGGAGGAATCTTGCCCAAAAAGCGTGGATAGGAGCTGCGGTAAGGAATCGCTTTCTCTATGCCGCTGAACAAGTAATGATGCCCTGCGGAGGCACTCTGCGTGAGTCTTTGGATCATCTGAGTCTCGATAGTGACCATTTTCTTTACAGGCAGTTGTGCGGAGGATTCCCTAAAGGGTATCTGTTCGATGTGTCGGAAATGTCTCAGGTCGCAAGTGAGTTCTCTTTGTCGGCTTCCGGCACGTACAGGTTTCACGTCCTCCTTGTCGGGCGTTTGGTCAGTTTTCAGTCTTATGTGGTCTCTGCCATCCAAAGAATGTTGGAGGAAGGGCTTGGCAACCCGTGTGTTCCATTGGATCTGGTCAGCCTTGATGTGGGTATTCCGTTTAGTATGAGTGATTTCGTGGATCCTGCAGGGCAGGAGGTTGAGTTGCGTCTTCGTGCCGTAACCCCTGTCGCTTTGTCTAAACCTGTTGACGAGGCCGGCTCCGGTTACCTGTCAAGGCTTAACGGTTTTCCATCATTCTATCAATGGATCAGTGCGGCTGTATATCGGTTGGCGACGTTGACTGTTTTATACTCAGACACCGGCTTGCCGGAAATACGTGATAAAGACGAATGGGAGTTCCGGATCGAATCGTTGATAGCCCCGGCGGTCAGGTCGTGGCTTGTCTCCGCTGACATCAGCTATGTGTCATTGAGAAGCACACCTAAACGTGGAAGAAACAATGTCTATGTGATGTCCGGCTATCTCGGTACTTTGACCTATTGCCGCGTCCGCTCAGACTACATTCCGTTACTGCGTATGATGTCCGAACTCTCAATCGGCAATGATGTGAATTTCGGACTGGGACGGTACGAATGCCTTTTGCCTGAATATCCGTACTTTTGCGAGCGAAACGAACCGGAGGCGTAATGCATTGTCTGTGGGAATCCAGACAAACAGGTCAAAAAGCGGGAATTTATAACCCACTTGTAACAGGCCTTGTTCATTTAATCTACTGCGAGAGCGGTATTGAGATGCCAGGGTCAGAGCCGTCGCCAGAGCCATTGATGACAGTTTTGCTTTCTTTGGGAAGATTGTGGGCTGAATATTTTGTTGGGATGACAAATATTACTATATTGCAAAACAGTTAAGTAATACGTTTTGTAAACCGTGACCTGAAAGTTTTGCGATGATTCTTATGTTGAATGTGTGGCTTCTGCGGCTTACTTTGATTGGGGTAAAGTCAATGTGGGCGTGTGTGGCGGCGCTATGATTGTTGTTTGGCTATGGCAAAGATTCTTATTTCATTTTTGGGGACAGGGCGTGTGGATGGTAAAGACAAGTCCAAGCGTCGCTATGAACCGACAACCTATAAGTTAGGTGAATATTCCGGTGACTACACCTTTATGGCAAAAATGCTTGCTGAAAAGGAGTGTGTTGACACGGTCTTCCTTATCGGAACCCGCCATTCAATGTGGGAGGAGGTTTACTATTCCTTTTCGGAAAAGAATGTTGACGAGGAGAAACTGTGGGAGATCGCAAAGGACTGTGATGCGGCCAACAGTAAGACTTCTTTGGACTTTCCATATAAAACAGAAATTGAGAAGGCTGTATCGAATCCTGAACTGAGGATTCTTATGGTTCATTACGGCATAAATGAACAGGAGATCAAGGAAAACATTGAAATCGTGCTGGGCATCGTGGAACACCTTAGGGACAATGATGAGATCATCGTTGACATAACGCACTCGTTCCGTTCAATCCCGTTGATCATAATGAATCTGTTGTTCTACCTGAGGACACTGCGGAATCCTAAGGTGACAATCTCACACATCTACTACGGAATGTTGGAGGTGACTCGTGAATTGGGCTATACACCTGTGGTGGATTTGAAGTCGGCGCTTGAGATTACCGATTGGACTTTGGGCGCATATTCATTCCATCAGTTCGGAATATCTGACCAGATTTGTGGTTTGGTGACGGACAAGGAGGTGTCAAGCTCCCTTGAAAGATTCTCCTCTTTGCTCAGCCTGAATTTTCTGGAACCATTGGAGAAAGAGGCGCAGAGGCTGTCAGGGCTGAAGAATCATAAGTATGACTCCTTGCTGGAGAGTATGACTGTCAAGCCGGTGGTGGAAGATTTTGTCAAAACTTTCGGAGGCGAGAAAGTACACTATGCGTTCCAGTACAAACTCGCTAAGTGGCAATTTGATAAATTCAATTTCCTTGCCTCGATGACAACTCTTCTTGAGGCCACAGTCACTTATGCGTGTGAGGTCAACGGTCTTGATTGGCGTGATTATGATTCGAGAAATTACTGTAAGGAAATGCTACGGAAAGGACGTGGGGAGAAAGGCGTTGTTCTGGATCAGGACTTGTTGGCTGTGTACAATGCGATCAACGGCAAAAGAAATAATTTAGTGCATCAGAACGCAACTTCCAAGAACCCGTCATACGAGGTCTATGTGAAAGCCATAAAGGATAACCTGAAGGTGTTTGGAAGACTTGTCAAGGCGCGTGGAGTATGATTTATCAAAAATATTAATATACAAGGGCTAACCTGCAATGAGTAAATTTCTATACGGAGCGGCTGTACAAGGAATACAGAACTTCATATTTAGAACTAATACTTTGAAAGAGATCATCGGGGCCAGTGAGCTTGTTGAGGACATCTGCACCAATCTCTTTGCCAAGCAATTGGGAAAATCTTTAGAGGACTTGAAGAATGATGACAATGTCATTGTCAATGCGGCCGGAAATATCAAGTATATTTTCGAAAAAGAAGAGGAGTGCCGTGGTGTCTTTAAGGAATTTCCAAAGAAGGTCCTTTTGGCCGCTCCCGGGATTACCATCAGCCAGGCTGTTGTAAGGATGGAGGATGGTGACAAGATTTCAGGCAAGATTCAGGAGTTAGAGAGTAAGTTGAGATGCAAGAGGAATCAACCTCTTCAGTCTATGGAGACCGGACTTATGGGAATCCAGCGCTCCAGACAGACTGGATTGCCGGAAAGGTGGCATAATGGCTTGAAGGAAAATCAGTATTGTGATGAGGGCACTTACCGCAAATTGATGGCGGGAAAGAGCCGTAGGCTTTGGGAAAAGGCTACTGGCAAAGCAGAAGACAGTAAGGATATCTCTGATAATGTCAGTTATTTCACCGGGAATAATGACTGGATTGCTGTTATCCACGCTGATGGCAACGGATTGGGCAATGTCGTGAAGGAGATTGGAGAAAATGCCGGTCAGAATACGGATTTTCACGAATTTTCCTTCCAGTTGGACAAGTCAACGTGTGATGCGGCGAAGGTTGCGTTCGAGAAAGTGCTGGAGAACTGCTCAAAAGGCGAAGACAAGCCAATACCATTCAGACCTGTTGTGCTTGGTGGGGATGACCTCACTGTAATCATCCGAGGTGATTTGGCGATAGACTTTACCAAGGAGTATCTTAGAGCATTTGAGAGCAACACTAAAGAGAACTTCGGTGGTCTTGCTAAGAAATATTCAATTCTTGGCAATGGATTGACTGCCTGTGCCGGGGTAGCGTTCATAAAGTCGTCTTTCCCTTATTATTATGGGTATAACCTTGCCGAAGAATTATGCTCGGAGGCAAAGAAGGCATCTAAAAGAGAACATTCTTGTCTGATGTTCCATAAAGTACAGGATAGCTACGTTTCCTCTTATGAGGAGATTGAGAAACGGGAACTTACGACTCCGGATAATTACTCCTTCAAATTCGGACCGTATTTTCTTAAAGACATTGAAGGTGCTGAATCTTTTTGGTGCATAGACAGGTTGCTTGATCTTGTCGTAAAACTCAATGGCAGAAACGGCAATGCCCTGAAGTCTGACATCCGTCAATGGCTTTCTGCGATGATGAAGACCGGCGGCTCGGCAAAGGCCGCACAGTTGCTGCGGCGGCTTGAAACCGTCAACCCTGATCTGAAAACTACAAGGACACTTACTTCCGGCGCTCTCAGAAATAATCGGAAAGTGTATCCTGCTTACGATGTTATGTCTTTGCACTCAATCTGTTATCTGAAAACAAAGTAACTATGACAATTCGTTATAAAATAGAGTTCTACACCTATTGGCATTGCGGGTCTGGACTATCCGCAGGGGCGGACGTGGATCTTCTTGCCATCAAAGACGAGGAGGGGTTCCCTTTTATTCCAGGAAAGACTGTCAAGGGATTGATAAGGGAGGCGACAGAAACCCTTGTCAAGTTGAATCTGGACCGGTATCCATCTTGGGATGAAGTGGAGAAGATATTCGGACAGGACAACTCGCTTCAGGGTTGTGCCTTTTTCTCCAATGCGGAACTGCCGGATGAGGATAAGGCTGCGTTGAAGCCTTATGCCAAGCATCTGTTCACGGCTCTAAGTTCCACAGCCATTGGGAATGATGGAATAGCTATGGAGCATAGCCTGAGGCGGATAGAGGTGGCGCTTCCTTGTGTCTTGACAGGAGAGATTATGCGCTGGCCGGATGATGAAAAAGGTGAGAACGAGAATAAGCCAGATGATGACAAAGGTAAGAATGAGAATATGAAGTTGATTGAGGACAGCCTTGCCTTTGTCAAAAGGCTTGGAGAGAACAGAAACCGCGGACTTGGCAGATGTCGGTTCTCAATAATGAGCAATGATGGAAATGAGAAAAAGGAGGCGGGCAATGAAAATGAATAAGATGCAATTCATCTGTACGCTTCTCTCGGATGTCATTCTTAGTCAGAATGCGGGTAGTAAGGAAAATCAGTCAACGCTGGATTATATTCCTGGCAATGTGTTTTTAGGCATTGCGGCAAGCGGATTATATTCGAAATTGTCCGCAGCCGAGTCTATGACGCTTTTCCATAGCGGAAAAGTCTGTTTTGGTGACGCTCATCCGCTATTTAACGATTGTCGTTCTTTGAGGATTCCCGCCATATTATATTACAAGAAAGGGGAAAAGTTGGAAGAAAACGGAGCGTATGTTATGCACAAGTGGAAGCCGGGAGGTGCTCAGCCGAAGCAGTGTCGTGACGGATTCTACGCCTTTGCTTCAAATGACCGATGCTATAAGGTGGAACCTAAGAAAAGTGTTGCCATCAAGTCAGCATACGACAGAACGGAACGCAGGTCCAAGGATAAGGCAATGTACGCCTACGAGTCCCTGAGCAAAGGGATGAAGTTCGCTTTTGAGGTGGAATATGATGAATCGGTCAATACGGATCTTGTCGGTTTTCTTAAGCAAGCGCTTGTTGGTAAACGGCACGCAGGACATTCAAAGACTTCACAGTATGGTCTGATTAATATCGAGGATTCCGGATTCGCCACAGTCTCATCCCGGTCTTGTATCTCTTCCGGATCAGCGGTTGTCTATGCCGACAGTCGTCTGATTTTCATAGACGAATGTGGTATGCCTACGTTTTGCCCTACCGCGCGTGATTTGGGATTCGAAGCGGGAGCTGTGATTGATTGGACGAAGTCTCAGATTCGGACTTTCCGGTTCGCTCCGTGGAACGCAAAACGTCAAGTTCGTGACACTGACAGATGTGGCGTGGAAAAAGGAAGCATTTTTGTGGTTGACTTGCAAGGTACGGAATCGCCTTCGGAATCCAGCTATGTCGGATGCTATAACAATGAGGGTTTCGGAAAGGTTATCTATAATCCGGCTTTCCTTGAATCTAAAGAGGACGGAAAATCCTTGCTTGAATTCTGTGAGGTACAGAAAGGGCAGAGCTGTGGCTCTGCGTGTGAGATTAGTCAGAAGTCTCTTAACAAGTTGTTATATAAAAGGCTTGAGAGCATCTCTGGTAACGTCAGCGATGTCTATGATAAGGTTAACGGTTTCGTTGAGGAAAACAAGATGGATTTCCGGAAAGGCGAAGAACGTTTCGCCTCACAGTGGGGGTATATAAGATCGTTGGCGGAGACCTGTAGTGATGTGGATAAATTTAAGAATGCTCTGAAAGAGTATCTTGACCACGGGGTCGCGGCTGATAAGTGGAAATACAAGAGAAAGAATCTTGATGCCTTTGTGGATACATTGAACGAAAACAACTGGCGTGATGCAATAGTGAACCTTGCGGCGGAAATGGCTAAGCAATGTAATAAGTAGTTGGAATATGAACGAAATAATATACGATAAAAGAATTCTGGCGCACGTTGTTCTGGAGGCGGTGACACCGTTGGTCATAAGCTCCGGGAACAAGAGTGTTTTGACTGATTCGCCTATACTAAAGGACCTCAATGGTTTTCCTTACATCCCCGGAACATCCATGGCTGGGATACTCCGGCATTGTGTCGGGGAAGACAAAGCCAAGGGGTTCTTTGGAATGAAGGACGGCAAGACTGTCAAGGGATCAAGGATTATTATCAGTGAGGCCAAGATGGTCGGTCTTGATGGGACGGTTCTGGACGGAATTGTGGATTTGGATACCCTTGACAAGGACTGGATTTCAAGATTCGTCAGACTTCCTAAGCGTAATCACGTCAGGATTTCAGACAAGGGGACTGCTGAAGACAAGGGTAAATTCGACGAGGAGGTCATCTACAAGGGAACAAGGTTCGCTTTCGATGTCGAGTTAGTGGCATCGATGGATGACGAGGCTAAATATTTCGATGAGACTCTGTCTGAACTGCTGAAAGAAACTTTCCGCATCGGTGGCGGTAGTCGTTCCGGTTTTGGAAAAGTCAAGGTCGTGTCGCTGCTTAAGAAAGAGTTTGACCTGCGTAAGGCTGACGAACTTGATGGATATCTCAAATGCTCATCGTCGTTATGCTCGGATTATTCCGGTTGGACTGAAGTGGCAGGTGGTAATGTCTCAGACGCAGGCTGGATTAAATATGACATTACTTTGACTCCCGAGGATTTCTTCTTGTTCGGCGCTGGCTTCGGCGATGATGAGGTTGATGATAAGGCTGTCACGGAGTCTTACATAAATTGGGGCGATAAGTCTGTAAAAGGAAAGTTCATAGACAATGCTATTTTGATACCGGCTGCTTCTTTGAAAGGCGCTCTGTCGCACAGAGTAGCGTTTCATTACAATGCGCAACACAACAAAGTTTATGCGATTGAGACTGATCCGAATGATTTTGGAAAACATTGCGGTAGTCAAAACCCTGCTGTCAAGGAACTCTTCGGCTATCAGGATGATGATTCGGAAACCTCTCAAAAGCGGGGAATATGTTTGTTTGAGGACATAATCGGGGAATATGAGACTGCGGAAAAAGTCTTGAATCACGTCAGCATTGATAGGTTTACCGGCGGAGCCATTGACGGTGCGCTTTTCTCAGAGAAAGTCATTGACGGAAGAAACCGGAATTTGGAATTTAAGACTTCGATTCTGGTGAAGAAACCATCTGGGAATTCGGAGATATTCACTGATGCTTTAGGTTGTCTGGAACTTGCATTGAAAGACATTGACCGGGGTACTTTACCTTTGGGAGGCGGCAGTGGCCGTGGACACGGAATATTCAAATGTAAATGGAGAAAAACGGAATTGTAATGACACATCATATTGATAAGGCCATATATCAAGGATATATGTGGAAAAGTGACGAGCAGGCTCCGGCTGTTTATGATAATCAGGAGGTTGAATTCGATTTGACTGACGGAGAGAATCCGTTCGTAGTTGAGGGACAGTTGTATGACGAAGCCAAGGACTTGTCTATCGGCATTAAATTCATAGACGGTAAGTACATCGTCAGCACTTATGACGGCAAAGAGCATAAATTTGTCGGATCTGATGAGGCCGTAGCGTTCGAGGAAGGTAATCTTGAGCAATATGCCCCTAATCGCAAGATGGGACTTAGTGACAAGGTCTTGTATTTCAAACGTCTGTGGAAGACCGAGAAAGACGTGGTTAACTATGGCTGGGAGACTCTTTGTCCTTCCGCACTTATATTCAATGGATTCGGGCCAAGAATAAAAGGAGGTAACAATGATTAAGGCACCTTACAATTTTGTTCCGTTGGAGGAGACTGCCTTCTATCCAGAATGGGCGAACCATATCTCGCAGGACATCCCTTTCAAGGATGGCGTGAGCGGCAGCATCGAGTACACTATGGAGGCTAAGACTCCGATTTTTGTTAGAAACGGTTACACGGACAGGAACAATCCTGATGTGACTTTCAGCCACACCACGGATGGGCGCTATTTCATTCCGGGGACATCCGTAAAAGGCGAGATCCGTAACGTCCTTGAAATCCTCAGTTTCGGTAAGATGACCCGTGTGCAGGACGCAAGGTTCGGAATCAGGGATTTGAGTGATATACTATATAGGAATCAAGTTAAGGATGTTCGTTGTGGGTGGCTATTTCGTGATAAGGATGCTGATGAAACTGAGGCTTACAAATTAATTGATTGTGATATCCCGTATAGAATATCACCAGAGGAGATTGATCGCCTCTTGAGTACAAATTTGACTGAGTTTAAGTCGAATTTCATGGTGAACAGCCGTAATGCGAATCGTGGCCGTGAGGACTTAATTCGTTCGTCATACTACAAATACAATGAAATATTAGGTTTGAATCTAAGGGGGAGTGAAAACTGCGAGCAATTATTAAAAGAGTCTCTGCATATTAGTTTTAATTCTAAAACAGATGGCTGTGGACGCAAAATTGCTGATCCCGATAAGAAAGGTGCTCGTTCTGGTACTATCATTGTCACTGGACAGCCAGACAAACGTCAACGAAAGAAGAATCAAAAAGGTGGAAAGTTAAAATGGACTGGAAAGAACTTCGAATTTGTCTTTCCTGATTCAGGGAAAAAATTGGATGTGGATGCTCAGGTGGTAGAAGACTTCATTTCAATTCACAAGAACAACTTTGATTTCATAACGCTTTGGGAGGAGAATCTCCGCCATGACTATAAAATTCCGGTTTTCTTTACTTTTAAAGATGATAAAAAAAACAAGAATAAGAAGAGTGATAAGAAAGAAAAGGAGAAAAAAGACATCGTTGATGCGATAGGGTTGTCTGCTATGTTTAGGATACCTTCAGCTAATTTCATTAGAGGTGCGATCCCTGCGGAACTGCAAAGCAAACAGCACATGGACTTGGCGGAATGCATCTTCGGCACGGCGGATAAGGGACTTGGCTATCTCAAGGGACGTGTCTTTTTCAGCCCGGCGTTTGCCAATGATGGTGTTACGACTCTTGATGAAGTTCGTACGACGTTGAGTTCTCCGAAACCTTCTTATGGCCCGTTATATGTAAAAGATGGTACGTGGAATAATTCTAATGCTCGGATTAAAGGAAGGAAGCGGTATCCTGTACGAGATGATGTTCGGTCTAATGAAACGGGAAATGAGAATACTCAAACTGTATTTATTCCGTTGGCGAAGGGAACCAAGTTCTCGGGTAAGATTTATTTTCATAATCTGAGGCAATGTGAACTCGGAGCCTTGATTTCTGCGCTGACATTCAATGGACATACGGAATGCTTTCATTCTATAGGTGAGGCCAAGCCATTGGGCTACGGAAAAGTTAAGATCACAATTCGAGAAATATCAGATGTCTTAGTGACGGGAAACGAAGTGAAATCTGGAGACGGTTTAAAAAAGGCTAAGTATTATCGTAATATATTCGAAAATGAGATGAGGAAGCATTATCCGCACAGGAAGTCATCGGAATCGTTGGCGGAACTTTTTGCTATGGCGAAAGGAATTCCTAATGCTAAGGAATCTGATTTTACTTATATGCGTATGAGCACGAATCCCTCTGACAATGAATTCGCACAAGCTAAAAGCACCCAAGAAGGGCACATGCCTGAGAATCTGCCGCATTTTTCAAAGATCTTAAATGGGAACCAGGCGAGAATTGGCAATGAAAATTGGGAACGGGTATCTGAAAAACAACTTAATAGGAAGATTGAACAAGCGGACTTGGCTATACAGGCTGATATTAATAAAAGAATATATAATGCATGCCATGATGCCAAGAAGCCTATTGATAACGAGGAAAAGCAGACTGTTTAGACTCGATATCTTTTGATAAAGGCTAAAGTTAGATAATATTTAGGTTTATGGGTAGAAAGGTATTTATATCGGTTTTGGGAATCAGCTGGTACAACGAGTGTCTGTATGTCGGGAAAAACAGCGGGATGAAGACGAAGTTCATCCAGTTGGCGACATTGAAAGAGATTGGAGCGAAAGAATGGTCGGAGAATGATGTCGTTTACATTCTGGTCACAAAAAAGGCCAGGGAAGAGAATTGGCATCTTGTCAATGATGAGCGAAAGGATAGGGACGGAAACATCAAGTCTTATCCTTGCTTGGAAAGCGGAATTGCAGAGATGGGTCTTAATTGCCGGGTGGAGGCGGTTGACATCAACGACGGACAGAATATTGACGAGATGTGGGGAATATTCAGTCAGGTCTTCGCTCTTCTTAAGAATGGCGATGAACTGTACTTTGATTTTACCCACGGATTCCGCTACCTGCCGATGTTCGTCCTTGTTCTCAGCAGCTATGCCAAATATATGAAGAATGTGTCCATCGCTTATATGTCCTATGGAAACTTTGAGTTCCCTGGTCCGGAGAAGCCAATAATGGATCTGATGTCGCTTGCCACGCTTCAGAACTGGACATCCTCTGCCATATCTTTCCGAGAGATGGGTAGGGTGACAAGTCTGACCGAGTCTTTGGCAAGTGTTATAGACTCGGATAAGGAATGCTTTTCTTCCGGCACGCAAAACCGCATCAGAGAACTTATGGGATGCTTGACCCGTTTTGTAGGGCAGATTGAAACCTGCCGTGGTCAGCTGATTGTCAAAGGAGAGGATGCCTTGAAGATAAATAAGCTTGTTAACAAGATAACGAATGGCGACGCTGCTATGCCGGATCCGCTACGCAGGATTCTGTTGTCAATCAAGGATGAGGTCGCTGGATTCAAGAGCGATTCTATGGGCAATATCATTCAGGCGTTGGAGTGGTGCAAGCGGTATCGTCTTGTGCAACAGGGCTATACCTTGTGTCAGGAGGGCTTGGTGACTGTGGCTTGCAATAAATATGCGTTCGAGAATCCTTATAAGGATGGTCGTAAACAAGAAAATGACAGGAATTATAGAGACTTTTGGGCTACGGTTTTCGGAATTGCGGACAATGTGTCCGAGGCTGATTGGAAGGGAAGGCTGGCGGAGAATCCTCAGCTTGCTCGTCGCTTTTTCTCGATGGATTGGGTGAAACAGATCAGGCTCTTTTACAGGGCTTTGACAACCAGCCGCAATCAGGTCAACCACGGCGGCTTTGTGGACAAGGCGACCTCGCAGAAAATCATTGGCGATTTTGTTACGATTGTCGATAGGGGAATTGAGATGATCAGGCAGGGGATAGGTGATGCGCCATCGTCAGTAGAGGCTGAACCGAAGCCGCGAATATTCCTTAATGTGTCAAATCATCCGTTCGTCAAGTGGTCGGAGGTGCAGAAAAAGGCGGCGGTCGAGTATGGTGATCTTGACGAGATCGCTTTCCCGATGGTCTCTCCGGAAATCGGAGAGGATAGGCTGGCATCTGTAGTGGACGAATGTCTTAAGGAGATAGGAGGTAAGATTTCCGGCAAAGAGGCCACAGTTCACATTATGGGTGAGATGACATTGACTTATGCTTTGGTTCAGAGACTCCTCGCCAGTGGGGTCAGGTGTGTGGCCTCTACAACAAGGCGGGATGTTAGAGAACTTCCGGACGGACGCAAGGAATCGACATTCCATTTTGTCCGTTTCAGGGAATATGCCTGCGCATTCAATTCAAACTGATGACTTTATGGCTGCCTTGAGGCGCTCGATTAACTAACAAAACTTATGTCTGTTTCCGGCAAACCTACACTGTATTCCAGACTTTGCTCGCAGTCTCTCTTGTTTGACGCTTGGAAGGCTGTCAAGCAGAAAGGTTCGGCCGGCGGGGTCGATGGCGTGACGTTGCTTCAGTTTGAGGAGCGGTTGGGGGGCCAATTGTCGGAACTGTTGGAGGAATTGCGGCAGCATAAGTGGAAACCTGAACCGTATCTGAGAGTGAATATTCCCAAAAAGTCAAATGAGATCCGCCGTTTGGGATTGTTGAGCGTCCGTGACAAGGTTGTCCAGCAGGGAATGAAGATGCTGCTTGAACCGCGCTTTGAGAAGGTTTTTGTTCCTAACAGCTATGGCTATCGCCCCGGCAAAGGTCACACCAAGGCAGTGAAATTCGCAAGATATTGCTGCCAGGCGAAGGCGACCCCTTACTTGCTTCGTCTTGACATTGACAACTATTTCGACAATGTCGATCACTCTATCCTGTTCAAGCGCCTTGCTCCGCTTGTGGCCGACGAGGAGATGCTTTCGCTTATTCAACTATGTGTCAATATGGGCGTGGTCAACAAGTCTTCGCATTGGCAGGATGTGACTGTGGGGCTTCCGCAGGGAGCGGTGTTATCCCCGTTGCTGGCGAATTTCTATCTGCCCCCTTTCGACCAGTATGTGCTGACCCGGACTAAAAACTATGTCCGCTATGCCGATGACTTCATAATTTGTTGCGAATCAGAGGAACAGGCTTCCGATTGGCTTCAAGAAGGCTCTGCGTTTCTGACTGAACGTCTTAAGCTGACATTGAATCCTCCGTCAGTCTCTTTGGTGAAAGATGGCTTTGAGTTCCTTGGCGTGATGATAGACAATCATCACGTCTATCTGTCCGAATCTAAAAAGGAGGACTTGGCTGAACGCATCCGGGAACTTGGATGGTCAGGGCAGGACTTTGACAAGAAAGGCAAGGACAGTTTGTCCGCTATCTTGAGGTACTATGCGCCGCTTGTGTCAAATGATGATCTGGTGTTCTTGGATAAAGTCTTGGTGGGAAGACTCTGCGATGTCGTGACTGAACATTGCAAGGAGATTCCGAACAAATCCGTCTTGCGTGCCGCATTGAATGGGATAAGCTTTATCTCACGTGACAATGAATTGAGGGCGGCTTCGCTGAGGTCGGAATTGATAGATCATTATTGCTCATTGAAAGATGTGAAAAAGTCTGTCTCATCGGGCGACCAGGAAGTCAGGAAAGCGATTAGGCAGCGGAAGCTTGAATATAGAAAGAAGGAAGGCGAGACCACGGATCTTGTGATCACTACCCCTGGGACGTTTTTAGGTGCTGGGGAATATGGACTTGTCTTGAAAATCGCAGGAAAGAAAAAGAAGATCCCCTCAGTCTCAAATCTTGAGCACATCTGCATTATGTGCGACGGGGTTTCCTTGTCCAGTAATTTGGTCAAATACTGCGTGGACCACAAGATAGGATTACACTTTTTCACTTGGGCTGGAATGCATCTTGGAAGTCTGATGACACAACGGTACATCAGCACTTCATTGTGGCAAAAGCAATCTTCAATGACATTGTCGCTCCAGAGCCGCCTTGCATCGGCTATTCTTCAAGGCAAGATGAAGAATCAGTTGAACCTTATCAAATATTTCCATAAGTACCAGAAGGCTACATCGGGGACTTTGTGTAATGTTTATGATGACGTGCTTCCGAAGGTTCAGGAATGTGTTACCAAGGTTAGGACATTCGTGGATGATCCGGATTATCGGTCAAAGATGATGGGGCAGGAGGCGCTTTGTGCCGAGTTGTACTGGTCTTACATAAGGGAACTGATTTCTGATGACAATGTCAATTTTGAGAGGAGAACCAGGCAGGGCGCTACAGATTTGGTGAACTGTATGCTTAACTATGGCTATGCGATGATCTACCCTCGGGTCTGGCAGGCTTTGCTTTTGAGAAAGTTGAATCCTGTCGTCAGTGTGATTCACGTCCCGCAGCAAGGTAAACCGACTTTTGTATATGATGTCGTAGAGTTGTTCCGGGCTCAGGCCGTGGAGCGTGTGGTGATTTCTCTGATTCAGAAGAAAGAGCCGCTGAAAATCACGGATGGCAAACTTGGGGATGAGACTCGTAAATTGTTGGTAAGGAATATCCTTGAGCGACTCAACCGCTATGAGAAATATCGTGGCGTTGAAATGCGCCTTGCCGACATAATAAACGCTCAGGCTTTGGAGATTGCGAACTTCATTGACAAAGGGGCGACTTACAGACCTTATGTGGCTAAATGGTGAATATGCGTGCGAGGAAGAATTATTGTGTTGTTGCCTATGATGTTGCGGACAACAAACGTAGGGAGAAGATCAGCGGGCTTTTGGGGAAATATGGAGTCAGGGCTAATTTCAGTGTCTTTGAATGTATGGTGACCGACAAGGAGTTTGAGAAATTGAAAGTCAAGGTGACCAAGATCATCGATTCGAAGGAGGACAGCGTGGTCTATTATCCCTTGTGCCTTAATTGTTACACCAAGATCGAGCGCTTCCCTGAGATTCGGAGCAGTCCGGAGGTTGTGGCGGTTTGTTGATGTCACAGAATAGTCTCTTCGATGCCCTCCTAAGTTCTTTGACATATTGAAATCATTTGCGAAAATCGGAGATAATGCTAACTCTCGCTCTTTGTGGGTTTTCAAATGAATATGCATTTTTTGGTGGTAGTGAAAACGCTCGAGAATCACTGCCGTGTCTGAACTTCCTTCGTCATTTTCGAAAATCGTTTTTATGCTATTGTGTAATAATTTGATTATTAGTGGTTTGTTTCTGAACTTTCACCCTTGCTTTTCGCAAAGCGTAGATGCGTGATATACGGCATTCACATTTGCGAAAGTTTTTTGATTGCCTAATGAATTTATTATCAGAAGAGTTGTTTGTGCCAAGTGTGAAAATACTCTTGTTTTATTGCCTGAATATCCGTACTTTTGCGAACGAAACGAACCGGAGGCGTAATGCGTTGTCTGTGAGAATCCAGACAGAACAGGTCAAAAAGCGGGAGTTGATAACCCCTTGCAACAGACCTTGTTCGTTTAATCTACTGCGAGAGCGGTATTGAGACTGAAATTTAACGACAGTCCAGAAAATAAATCCACGTTCGTTTAATCTACTGCGAGAGCGGTATTGAGACGCATCTGACCGGCGCCTGCCAAAGCGTCTATGCCGAGGCTGTTCGTTTAATCTACTGCGAGAGCGGTATTGAGACCAACCACCTGTGCGGAGATCCAAGCCATACGGACATGTTCGTTTAATCTACTGCGAGAGCGGTATTGAGACAAGTGCCGCGGATCGGGTTGCGATTAGGCTGTCCGGGTTCGTTTAATCTACTGCGAGAGCGGTATTGAGACATAGCCCCAAAGGACATATCGCCTCCGGAGAGGTAAACGTTCGTTTAATCTACTGCGAGAGCGGTATTGAGACGAATACTCAACGTCAAAATCCGGTAACCACATACTGTTGTTCGTTTAATCTACTGCGAGAGCGGTATTGAGACAGATTTCATCGGCGACAGATTCGACGGAATAAGTAGTTCGTTTAATCTACTGCGAGAGCGGTATTGAGACCATAATTTAGAGTTTGTTTTTATGTTGTTATAATAATTATGTTCGTTTAATCTACTGCGAGAGCGGTATTGAGACTTCAAACGCCTCATTGAGGAGCGTTAAGATGTAACGTTCGTTTAATCTACTGCGAGAGCGGTATTGAGACTAAGTTACACCATTCTGTGTAGTCTCCGAAGCCTGCTGTTCGTTTAATCTACTGCGAGAGCGGTATTGAGACACCATCAGAAAGAAAAACTTCTTCATACTCCATTTCGGTTGTTCGTTTAATCTACTGCGAGAGCGGTATTGAGACTTGTTACTGCCGATGAAGCTTTCAGAAAACCGAATTTGTTCGTTTAATCTACTGCGAGAGCGGTATTGAGACGCAAGGCTTTTCCGTAGACCTGCTTTTGTAGTGTTGTTCGTTTAATCTACTGCGAGAGCGGTATTGAGACTTAGTCCTTGCTGTAATGCAGTTTCTCGCAGGTTTCTGTTCGTTTAATCTACTGCGAGAGCGGTATTGAGACTAGTTGGCGGCGACAATGGAAACATTCATGAGCTCATGTTCGTTTAATCTACTGCGAGAGCGGTATTGATTCTATCTCCTCAGCCTTTCCATATTTTGTCTATGAATATGATGGTGAGCTCATTGGCTATTGCTACGCCCATCTCTGGAAAGAGCGCGAGGCATATTCAAAGACCCTTGAGACCACTGTCTATCTCGCTCCCGAAGCCTGCCATAAAGGAATCGGCCCGCTTCTGATGACCCATTTGATTGACGAATGCCGCCGCTAGGGCTACCACGCCCTCATCGCCTGCATCACCGCCGACAACCTCTCCAGCCTACGGTTTCACCAACGCTTATGCTTCCGCCAAGTCTCAAGATTCTCAGAGGTCGGCCGCAAATTCGACCGCTGGCTTGATGTCATCGACCTCGAACTCATTTTGTAGTTTTCCCACAAGAGCATTTATTCCCTTTTTTGCGCCCGTGGAGGTACTATTTTACCCCCACGGGCGCAAAATATAGTGCTCTTGCGCTCGTGATGATTAACCATTCCGGCGCGTTAGAAATGTGCGGTTACCAGAATAAATCCTCCAGTGTCACTTCGCTTTGGACAATGTCACTGTGGGAGTTTTGCTTGATCCCGTTTGTGGTGATCAGGGTCAGCAGGACAGATTTCTTGGTCTGTGTCTCGGCGCGGAAAGTGTCGAGGCGTGTCGAGAGTTTCTGCTCCTCAGCAAGCGAGATCTCGAACTTGTCCTTACTGTACTTCATCTCGCAAAGGTTTATGGTCTCATCCTTGCGGTCGATCAGAAGATCGATTTGAACACCTTTCTTGGACTCGCTTCCCTTGCCGCGCCAAGAGCAGGCCAGAGTCTGGACTCCGGAGATTCCGAGAGCCTGCTTGATCTGTTTCAGGTGGCACAGGCACAACATCTCGAACGAGAGGCCGCACCAGGTGTTGTGCAGAGGGCTGTTGACGGAGGTTGTCCAGAAATGCTCGTCCTGATAACTGTTTTTCTCTATGAATCTGAAATAGAATAAAGTGTAGAAATCAATCAGTTGATAGAGCGATGAACTGTCCTGCCTCTTTCTGTTCAGTGATATATTGCTGCCGAAGGGAGAATATTTCCGTATGAAACCGCAGTTCTCAAGTTCTTCAAGAACAGTGCTGAATGCCCCGTTGTCTGTAAGGCCGGTGGAGGCAAGGATTTCCTTTCTCGTCAGTCCCATCCCTTTTGTGGAGAGGGCGGTGATGACTTTTATGTGCGAACCGGCATTCTTGAACAAAGCTTGATAGAGGTCGCTGAACTCATCCTTCAGTTCAGCGTTGGAGGAAAAGAAAAGAGAGTCGATGTTTTGCGCGAGGCTCTTGGACCGATCCATCATCGACATGTAGTAAGGTATGCCGCCCATTACCATATAGCATTCGGCGATCTGTTTTCGGGAATATGAGAAACCATATTCCTTGAAATACGCTTCGCACTCCTTGAGGCAGAATGGCTCAAGGAACAAATGGTGCGTGAGGCGGTTGTGGAGTCCTCCGCGGCTATGGATCAGGTTGTTGATCATCCAGGAAGTCGCAGAGCCACAGACTATCAGCTTCACATCATCTCGCAGTGCGGCTCAACTGTTCCAGAAGTTCTCCAAAGCTGCGATGAACCCGGACTTCGGGGTGTCCATCCAAGGCAGTTCGTCAATGAATATCACCTTCTTCCCTTCCGGCAGTGTTTCCAGATAGCGGGACAGTTCATAGAATGCCAGAATCCAGTTTTTCTGGATATTCAGTCTCTCCGAGCCCGAACATTTCTGTATGGCGATAGCGAAGGCAGTGAGTTGCTCTGCCTTTGTGGCCCCGTGTACGCCTGTGACATAGAACGAGAACTTGTCCTCCGCCGCCATTCTAATAAGGAATGTTTTCCCCACGCGCCGTCTTCCGTAGAGTGCCACAAACTCGGATCTCCCTGAATCCAAGTAACTTTTCAGAGCTTTCATTTCCGCTGTCCTTCCGATAACTTTCTGTGCCATATTCAAGTGATTTTCTGCGCAAAGATAACCTTTTTGATGCCATTGCGCAAATTATCGAGAGATTTTCTGCGGTACCATGGTGTTTCAAAAAGTATTGCGCATATTATCATTAAATAATCTGCGCAGATATGAAGCTTGGGTAAGACATCAAGTCGGAGACAGCTTTTTTCAAGATGATAATTATAGAATACTTTTAACCACGGCTCTTTCATTTAAAGTAGAAGTAATGATATATTGCCCCTTACCCGATCCATTGCGAAGCGGGTATTTTCTTTGTTGTTATATGTCAGAAAGTTATGCTTTTGTCAAAATCTATTTTTTTGTCATTTTTGGCGAAGGAAACGTAAAAGCCTGGTAAAGCCCATTGATACCTCCCTCAGGAGCTCAGCCATCCCCTTTTTCTTGTCGTTCCTCTTTTTACGGAGTCCTTTCCATATGGAGAACAAAGAGTGTACAATTCTTTGTATGGTGTCAAGGTTTCTGGCGGCCCTTGCCGACTTGCGTTTTATCCTGTCTTGCCGCAGATTGCAGCCCAGTGCATGCTTTCTATCGACCAGTGGTCGCGTACCAGCGAGCTCAACGCCGGTGTGTCTGTCGTCAGACTGCTCACATACAGCCTCTTTTCAGCGGTCTGTGCGCCGGACGATGCCGAGCGCGTCGTTTCCATTTACAATAGATACGTTTCAAAGACCACTGTCACCTTCGAGACCGAACCGGTCCCTGTTGAGGTGATGCGTGGTCGTATTGATTCTATCTCCTCAGCCTTTCCATATTTTGTCTATGAATATGATGGTGAGCTCATTGGCTATTGCTACGCCCATCTCTGGAAAGAGCGCGAGGCATATTCAAAGACCCTTGAGACCACTGTCTATCTCGCTCCCGAAGCCTGCCATAAAGGAATCGGCCCGCTTCTGATGACCCATTTGATTGACGAATGCCGCCGCTAGGGCTACCACGCCCTCATCGCCTGCATCACCGCCGACAACCTCTCCAGCCTACGGTTTCACCACCGCTTAGGCTTTTGCCAAGTCTCAAGATTCCCAGAGGTCGGCCGCAAGCAACACCGCTTCCGCAGAGGAGAATGTCCGTGTCAGCCGCCTCCATTACGATGCCGGCACCGAGACCCTCTCCGATCTCCTTGAGGCCCAGACCCTCTGGCAGGTGGCCAACCGTGACAGCATCGAGGCCGACATCAACCACTTCCTCGCCTGGCTCTCATACCTCAAAACCACGGGCCAAATCTGTAATGAGTTTATTAAGTGATTATGAATGAATATATTCCGTGATTCTGCCAGGCATCGTGGAAGGGCAGGAATCGGTAAGTGATTGAGGAACAAAGAGTGAATCCCCATCAATTGAGCATCAGACCGTTAATGATTTCAGCTGGATTCTGCGGAATGTGATAAGGTAGGCGGTCATGACCATTATGCCGGTGATGGTCCAAGAGACAGGATAGACGAACATCAACGCATGGAAACCTTCCCAGACCGGACAGACGGTGTAAACCCAGGCGATGCGCAGGACACATGTTCCGAAGACCGTCAGCAGGGTCGGGAGCATCGACCGGCCCATGCCGCGCAGTGCTGACCCCGGGATCTCGTAGAGACATGCCAGTCCTTGGAACATCAGCACGGTCCGCATCCTGATCGTGCCGAAATCCTTCACCGTCTGGGAATCCGTGAACAGTCCGAGGAAAAAGTCGGACCATCCGGCGAACACCCAGTTGAGCAAGGCACAGGAAAGAGTGCCTAACCCCATGCAGATCAGGAATATTCTTTTGACTCTGTCCATATTCCCGGCTCCGTAGTTCTGCCCCACGAAGCTGATCGCCGCCCCGTTGAACGCCGCGATGACATAGTAGCAGTACTGCTCGAAGTTCAAAGCCGCCGCCGAGCCGGCGACCGCGTTGAAACCATAGCTGTTGATGCTGGCCTGGATGATCACGTTGGAGATGGAGAACACCACTCCTTGCAGTCCCGCCGGCACACCGATCTCCAGCATGTGCGAAAGTTCGTCCTTCTGGATGTGCATGTCGTCAAGGTGCAGCTTGTAAGGGTCTTGCTCCCGTAGCAGAATTTGGACCACCATCACCGCACTGAACAGGTTGGAGATGCCTGTAGCGATCGCCACACCTTCCACTCCCATGTGGAAGACGATGACAAACAACAGGTTGAGCACTGTGTTTATGATCCCGGCCCATATCAGGATGTAAAGAGGCCGCCGGGTGTCGCCGAGACTTCGCAGGATCGCAGACCCGAAATTGAAGATCATGATGAACGGCATGCCCAGAAAGTAGATCCGGAGGTATGACACCGCCATCCTCGTGACCTCGACCGGTGTCCCCATCATCCTGTGCACCGGCCCCGCTACCGCCGTTCCCAACACCATCAGGAAAACGCCGCTGAGCAGCGCCACGACCGCTGAGGTGCTCACCGCACTGCGTATCTTTTCCCTGTCATTCTGCCCGATATGGTTGGAGATGACTGCGTTGGCACCCATCGATATGCCCACAAACAGATTGATCAGCAGATTGATAACCGGAGCGTTGCTCCCCACCGCCGCCAGCGCTTCGCTGCTTGCGAACCGTCCCACCACCGCCACATCCACCGAGTTGAACAGCTGCTGCAGCACACTGCTCGCAGCCAACGGCAGCGCGAACAAAAGAATCTTCATGAGCAGCGGCCCATGAAGCATGTCGATCTCATTATGCCCAATTTGTTTGGATGCCATTATTATAGTCTCCTGCTAACTAACTCTTTATGGTTGTCAAGCAAGTGTCAACACTGTCTGACTTGATTCCAAAACCTTCTTTCTCGAAAACAGAAGCAAGTTATGCAAAAATCATGAAAGTGCAAAAAAGGCAAATACAGGAAGCAGGATATGATTTCCTATTCTTTTTTGATCCATTGTTTTGTAAGTATAATAATGATGATAACAGACATTAAAAAGAATAGTGCAGATAGCGTGATTGCTATGGTATTCCACGTGGTGCAATCTGATTGGTATAAACCCAAAATTGCAAATAATACTTGCCCCTACGCCCATGAATCCCAGTAAGGAGTTCAACATTCTTTCCTGATTGCGATTTCTCTCTTCTTTAATATTGTCAATGTAGTTCGATACACTTTCTATTTTAGGCATAATGGAGAGTGCACCATTGATTATTCGCTTTAATTGAAGCAAGTGTGAATATCTTGAAATCGGTAATATTTGCGTTAGTTTTAATTCTCGGAATTGCTCGGACAATTCATGAAGATTATTCTTGTGTTTTCTATTTATCAATTGAAACGAAGCGAGGTCTAAAAGAACACACTCACTATAAATTGGCAAGTAAGACTTCAAAAATGTAGTTGACGATTTCTGCATGAACTTTGTGCTCTGCTGATCATCTATAATTTGGAAGGCTCCACAAAAACCTTCTGGCGAAGCGTGAACGAATATGTTGTCGAACAAATTATGAACATCCTTTTTATCTTCTTCGGAAATCATGTAGCTTTCCCCCTTGCATAACCCTAAATGCGTAATCAGGGCAACCGCATCAAATTCTAGCGCCCCTAAGCAGTTCCAGAAGATAGTCCT
>ERZ779865.1058-NODE-1058-length-21714-cov-3.830140_pt1 | contig 21714 bp, 21 predicted proteins | sample MGYA00433088_ERZ779865 | MGnify/ENA primary metagenome ERZ779865 (study PRJEB29588, sample SAMEA2151703) | human gut metagenome | biome: human gut; feature: human-associated habitat; material: faeces | place: Denmark | collected 2008/2010 ... | reverse complement strand
TCACACGGATTCATGTTATAATGGACGCAAAAGAGTTAACATGTCTACATGATTGACGAATGATGAATGGAGGATTCTATAATGTACAAATTTACAGATGACTGCCTGATTGGCATTGATGAAATAGATAATGAGCACCGCAGATTATTCCAGATGATCAATGAAGCCATCGATCTTTCCAAAGAAAACATAGATGTATCTGCTATTTCGAAAAATCTGCTTCCGGGACTAAAAGATTATGCTGCAACACATTTTGCACATGAAGAAGCTTATATGGAGCGCATTCATGATCCTGAACTTCCGATACAAAAGAAGGAACATGAAGATTTTACCAAAACCGTCAATAACTTTTCTCTGGATACTTCTTCTCCCAAAGCAGCAGCAAAATCCTTAAATGATCTGCTTACCTATCTGGTTCGCTGGCTGTACCGCCACATTTTAAGCAGTGACATGATGATTGGTAAAATATCCTCTATTTCCGTGGACGAGGAAGATCCGTTTGCATTTACGGAAAAATATCACACCGGCATTGAGCTGGTTGACAGTGAACACCGCCGTCTGTTTGAGATCATCCACGATACCAACGATCTGATTCACGCAGAACTTCTGCATGACAAATATGATGAGATCATGCACCTGCTTGTAGAATTAAAAGACTATACAGAATTTCATTTCCGTGATGAAGAAAATCTCATGGAACGCATCCATTATCCGGAAATCAGTGCTCAGAAACGTGCACATACTGCCTTCGTGGAACGTCTTGTTGAGGTTGATTTAACAGATTTGGACGAAATGGATGACAATCAGCAGGAATATCTGATTGAACTGATCAATTTTTTGTCCGGCTGGCTGATCAATCATATCTTAGGTTCCGATAAAAAGATTGGTGAGTATATGCGTGAACATGGAATCAAGGAAGAATAGTCTCAAAGAAAAACAAGAACACAAAAAATAATATCTGATTACTAAAAATTTTAAAAAGACAGAAACTGGATTCTTCGGATTCCAACTTCTGTCCTTTTCCTATACGTCTATTTGTTACTGTTCTCATCTCCAAGTGTGACCAGCAGCGATGATTCTTCCCAGCCTATACATGTAGAATATATCCGGTTTACGAGAAATATACCAGCTCATCTTCCGGCTTTTCTGCCGGTTCAATGGATACCGGATAAAGTACCGGTCCTTTTCCCTTATACTCTCTTGCAAATTCCACATGTACTTCCGCAGTAATATTGATCCAGGATTTGTGCGGAATCTTGTCCTCATCCGCATATTTGCACTTAAATCCGATAAATGTCACATCCTCGATGCAACATGTCATCGCAAAACGTCCCGGCACAAACACTCCTTTTTTGAGTTTTTCCGGATTATATACCAACGCTAAGAAAGAAACTTTCTTACCCTCATACTTTTTCGGATTATCCATACAGTCCATATACCAGATCGCATAATCTGCATCTGTGATCTCAATCACAGATGCAGAAAGATCAAATGGAAGTTCCTCCGGGCGCTCGTCTAAGCTGCCATCCTCCCGTTCGAAAACGAGCTGTGCTTTTCGGTTCTGTGCCTTGACATTCCGGCGGCATTTGCCTTTATCGGTACTGTCATCACAACGGTTAAAAATTACGACATCTGCCTGAAATAATTGTTCCATTACCATGGTACGCATATTAGCAAGATACATGTCAAACGTCGTTGCATCTACAGTTGCTAACTGCTGTACAATCACCCAGTGTTTTGGCAGTTCCATATCCATCAGAGTTCCCATTCCCCAGGTACCATTGTATTCGATAAATACCTGCTCCGGCAGATATTCTGCCTGAACCTTGTTTAAAAACTCTTCGGTAAAATCTTCTTCATTTTCTACCATGACGAGTCTTGCATTGATTTTTTTTAATTCTGCCTCGTCATATTCGACTTCACCGTCCTCACAACAGATTACAACACTTCTTCCGCCCTCGGTAAAACCATCATCAAATAATGTTTCTTTTACCAGTGTTGTCTTTCCACTGTCCATAAAACCGGTAAATAAATATACTGGTATTTCGTTCATAAAATTCTCCATTCTTGCGCTGTTTCTTGTTTTTACGCAATTCCAAACAGTTCTTCTAATCTGTGCTCGTCAATATGTGTACCAATCACACAGAGTCTTCCGGTATAATCCGGCTCTCCTTCACGGATTTCATACTCACCCGGAACCATATCAAAGTAAATCCAGGAACCATTCACATCAGCAACCATACCTTTTGCACGAAGGATTTCGCCGTAGTCATCTGTCTCACAAAGTGTCTTTAACACTTCCTCGATCTGCTCTTTTGTAAATTTATGAGGAGTCTCTTTGCCCCAGCTTGTAAACACCTCATCTGCATGATGATGGTGATGATCGTGATCATGGCAGCCACAGGTACAATTCTCATCATGCTCATGATGATGTTCATGCTCGTCATGGTCGTGATGCTCGTGATCATGGTCATGATGATGCTCATGCTCATGTTCCTCCGCTTCCTCTTTTGCATGTTGCTCTGCAAGAAGTTTTACTTCCAGAGAATCCTGTCCCTCTACTACTTTTAAAATCTGCTCACCTTTGATTTCATCCCAAGGTGTTGTGATGACAGCAGCCTTCGGATTTAATGCCTGAATCTGTTTTACGCACAGTTCCAACTGCTCCGGTGTTGCCTTCTGGCTTCTGCTTAATACAACCGTTGTCGCATATTCGATCTGGTTATTGAAGAACTCACCAAATGCTTTCATCTGCTTACTTGCCTTTAACGCATTTACAACAGTGATCAGTCCATTTAATTTGACATCCTCATCTTTTTCTATATCGATCACAGATTTCATTACATCAGATAATTTACCAACGCCTGACGGCTCGATCAAAATACGATCCGGATGGAACTTCTCGATGACTTCATGTAAGTTTTTACCGAAATCACCTACCAAAGAACAACAGATACAACCAGAGTTCATCTCTGTGATCTCAATTCCAGCATCCTTTAAAAATCCGCCATCAATACCGACTTCACCAAACTCGTTCTCGATCAGAACGATTTTTTCGCCCTTAAAAACTTCTTCGATCATCTTTTTAATAAATGTTGTTTTTCCGGCTCCAAGGAAACCAGATATAATATCAATTTTTGTCATTGTCTTATCTCTCCCTTCACAAACACTACTATTCTACTCTAGTTTTTCCTCTTTTGCAAATTTTTGCACAGATTTCATGAAACTTTTATATTCGACGCAGTACTCTCTCTTTCTGTGTGACAACCTTACTTATGAAACTGCATCTGATACAGTTTCTCATATACACCACCTTTTGCCAGCAGTTCTTCATGCGTTCCTTCCTCTGCAATGCCATCTTCCGTCAGGACAAGAATACGCTGGGCGTTTTTGATCGTGGAAAGCCTGTGTGCTATCACAAATGTTGTCCGGTTTTTTGCCAGTTTTTCCAAAGAATCCTGTACGACTTTCTCGCTCTCATTGTCAAGTGCACTCGTTGCCTCATCAAAAATCAGAATCGGTGGATTCTTTAAGAATACCCTGGCAATAGAAAGTCGTTGTTTCTGTCCTCCGGAAAGTTTGATGCCGCGCTGTCCGATATCTGTCTCATATCCATTCGGCAGAGACATAATAAAATCATGCGCATTGGCATTTTTTGCTGCCTCAATGACTTCCTCACGTGTTGCATCCGGTTTTCCGTAACGAATGTTATCAAAAACTGTTCCCACAAACAGATACACATCCTGCTGTACAATGCCGATATGGTCACGCAGACTCTTTAAGCGGATATCTCTGACATCACATCCATCTATTTTTACGGATCCCGCTGTCACATCATAAAATCTTGGAATCAGGGAACAAAGTGTGCTCTTACCGGCTCCTGATGATCCCACAAGCGCCATATAAGCCCCCGCCGGAACATTCAGATTGATATGGTTTAATACACATTCCGTATTTTCCTCATACTGGAAAGATACATCTTCAAAGCTGATATCTCCTTTTACATTGATCAGATCTTTTGCATCTTTTTTATCTGCAATATCCGGCTCAATTGCCATAATTTCACGGAAACGTTCAAAACCTGTATATCCATTCTGAAATTGTTCCGTAAAATCGATCAGCGTTCTCACCGGCTCTGTAAACACGCTGATATAAAGTAAAAATGTGACCAGATCACTGATATCCACACTTCCCTTTGCGATCAGAATAACACCCGCAAGGATGACATTAACCTGAATCAGAGTCGTAAAAGTACCAAGACCTGCTGAAAAGCTTCCCATATAATAGTAACTGTTCTTTTTTGCGCGCAAAAATCCCTCATTTCCCTCACGAAACTTTTCTTTTTCAATATCTTCATTGGCAAATGATTTTACCACGCGGATACCGGATAAGTTATCTTCGATCTGTGCATTGATATCTGCAATCCGCTCACGGTTGCTCCGAAAAGCACGGCGCATTTTCCCATTCATATAATAGGCAAACAAAAACATAAATGGCAGCACCGCAAATGCAGCCAATGCCAGTGCAGGTTTAATACTCATTAATATCACAAACGCACCAATGATCTTTATCAGGGATAGGATAATATTTTCCGGTCCATGGTGCATCAGTTCCGTGATATCGAACAGATCCGTCGTGATACGGGACATCAACTGTCCGACTTTCTGGTCATCATAAAAAGAAAATGACAGTTTCTGAAAATGTGCAAAAATTTCTGCACGCATGTCATATTCGATTTTTGCTCCCATCACATGACCCTGATTTGCAATAAAAAAACGGCTGTAACAATCTATCGCCACCAGAGCAAACAACATGACCGCAATCCACCGGATCTGACCTAAGATCTCCTGTGGCTCCATATAGATTAATGTGGATGTCACGTAACGGATCACAAGTGGGATCACAAGCGCAACTGCGGCAGAGACCGTTGCAAAAAACATATCTGCCCAGAATACTCCCAGATAGGGCTTATAATATGAAATCATTTTTTTCAAATTCTCACTCATAAACTTCCTCCATTTCCAACTCTCTTTATTTTATCTATCCTGTCCCAAAAGTCAAGAATATGTGCTATACTAAAAAAAGCACACAGTGACAATGCATTTACCAAAGCGCGATGCATTATCAAATATGATAAAAAGGAGTACATGTATGGATACAATCAAAAGTAAATACCACGAAACACTTGCTGCAACAATTATCAAAAATCTTGAGAAACGCCAGATGGAAGGTTACTACTGTCCAACCGTAGAAGATGCGGAAAAGCTCGCATTTTCCTTCTTAAAAGACGGGCAAAACGTATCTTTCGGTGGCTCTATGACCTTAGAAGAGACGGGAATGCTGACGGCACTCCGTCATGATCCGTCTATCCATTTAATTGACCGGTCAACCGCAAAAACACAGGAAGAGACAAAGAAAATGTTTCATGATGCTCTTTCCAGCGATGTTTATTTTATGAGCACGAATGCAATCACGACAAACGGTGAGCTTGTCAATATTGATGGCACTGGAAATCGTGTTGCTGCTTTAATCTATGGACCGGAAACCGTTATTATTTTAGCCGGCATGAATAAAGTTGCTGCGAATGTGGACGAGGCTCTAAGCCGTGTACATAATATTGCCACAGCACAAAACTGCATCCGCCTCGGCAAAAAAACGCCTTGTGCCATCACCGGCGTCTGTGCAGACTGTCTTTCCCCTGACTGTATCTGCAATCAGGTCGTTATCACCAGAAGAAGCGGCATCAAAGGACGTATCAAAGTACTGTTGATCGGCGAATCCTTCGGTTATTAGGCACCTGATCTAAAAAAGGAACTGCAAAACATGAAATTTTTCAGTCTGCCGACCATTTTTCATGTTTTGCAGTTCCTTTGATCTTTCCAAAATATCTTTTCATGTCTGTTATTTCTTTTTTTCAACCATTTTACATCCATACTCTTCTGTGTCCGGATTGCTGTTCTGTTTACGGACTACCTTATACTCATAACGCATTCCAGAATCTGTCACACTCATATAAAGCTGCAGCTGCATGCCAACATCCAGACAACCAGAAATGCTTTTAAATAACACACCATTCGCGCTTACATTTTTTATAGTAACCGGTATCGGCTTACGAAGTGTTATCATATTATTTTTTATCTTAACACCTTCAATACTGCCAGGCGCTTCTATCTCATACCGCTCAAATTTTCTGCCCTTTTTCTGTTCTTCATCATACAGTGCGATCGACATTTCATTCGCAATTACTGCACCCTGTACGGTACCTAAGTAAGAATATATTTTATTTTCCAGAAAGACAAGCAGCTCCACTGATTCCTTCGGACGGTATGCCATTGCGCTTGCCCGCACTTTGATGATATTTGTTATAAGATTATGTCCAAGAATTACTGTATCCGCAAGGAGATTACTCTTTTTCTGTTCACGGATAATTACTCTGCAGCCTTTCAAATTAATCATAAAATACCATCTCCGTTCTTTTCGTTTTGTATATTTTTGTTTCTATTCCAACTCTTCGTTCTATATATCTTTTTCATATTATAAACAAATTTATCCTTTTCTGCAATACCATGCCGTTTTGTCCTGTATATTTCTATAGATTGTCCACTTTTACAGGCAAACCCGCCGTCCGGAATAAACGTACCTGAAAAAAAAGACCCCTTCACAAAAAAAAAGACTGCCACACATGTGGTAGTCTTTTTTTGCACTACAACTAAGAATTAGTTGTATTTTCTTTTTCTAGCTGCTTCAGATTTTTTCTTACGTTTTACGCTTGGTTTCTCGTAGTGTTCTCTTTTACGAATCTCCTGCTGGATACCTGCTTTTGCGCAGTTTCTTTTGAAACGACGTAAAGCGCTATCTAAAGTCTCGTTTTCTTTTACAATTACACTAGACATTATCTCACACCTAACCTCCCTCCAGTTGCGTATTGTGCATATTCAACTGTTTGGGTAATATTTATTGCACTATATAGCATTATAACATATTTCCCCAGTTCGTCAACCTATTTTTGAAAGAATTTCAGATTTTTATTTGAAATTATTTTACGGTAAGCTGAACTTTAACAGTTTTCCCATTCGCTGTGACAAGAATGGTTGTCTTTCCTTTCCGAATGCCCCGGACAACACCTTTACTGTTTACTGCAGTGACTTTCTTGTTCTTAGACTGATATGCTATTTTTGTTTTTGGCATTGCAGTGGCTTTGATCGTCGCTTTTTTACCCTTGTTTATAGCAAGCGATGTCTTAGTCACATCCAATGTTTTTCCTGAGAATGAAACAACTGCAGGTGTATATTCCTTTTCTGATCTGTTAAGATAATACCAGCAACCACCGTTTTTTTCCATTCTCATAATTTTGCTTTACAACTGATTTCTTATCTACAGTAAGTGTCACATCATCAACATAAATACTTCCCTTATATGCCTTATTAAAACCAAAGATGAACAGATGTCCATACACACTTCCCTTTGATGCAGAAATCCTGTCACAGTTATCCAATGATATTTTCACATTGACAACATAAAAATCACCATATTTTTTACTTCTTTCGAATTCTTATCATAAGAATATCCTTCTTTCGAAGACTGTGCCATTCCGGCATATGTATTACCATTTTTGCCTGTAAAAAAATTAATTGCAGGTTTTACCCACATTCTTCCAGTTTCCATATAAACGGCTGGTACATAAATTTATCTTTTCCTTTATTTTCATCTGCATTTTTTCTCCTCTGTATTAAACATTTAACGCAGTTTAAAACGCTCTACAAGACCCTCTAAGGAATCTGCTTCTGCAGAAAGTTCTTCACTGGTAGCAGATGTTTCTTCCGATGCTGCAGAGTTGCTCTGGATTGCATCACTGATCTGTTTTGTGCTGTTCTCGATATTTTTCACGAAATCAGCTTCACGGTCAGATGAAGTACGAATCGTTGCTACCTCACCCACAATAGCATCCAGTTCGTTCAGAACATCCGTCAGGGATTCTGCAGTCTGCTGTGTCACCTGATTACCGTGTTCTACTTCATTCTGGTTCTCTGTCAAAAGCTGTTTTGACGTATCTGCAGAATTTGCACTGCTCTCAGCAAGCATACGGATCTGCTCTGCAACAACTGCAAATCCTTTTCCTGCCTCACCGGCTCTTGCTGCCTCAATAGATGCATTTAAGGACAACAGATTTGTCTGTGATGCAATACTCTCAATTTCTTCGATAACCTGTCCGATTTCCTTGGATGTCACGGAAATACGCTCCATTGCCTCTGTCAGTTCTGTCATTTTCTGCTGGCTTACCGCTGCTGTTGTTCCAACGTCTTTCGCTTTATCATGTACAATATCAATCGACTTACTTGTTCCAAGAATCTGTTCTGTGATTTCTGAAACGCTCTGTGCTAAAGAATCAACAGCCACCGCCTGATCCGTTGCATTTTTGGCAAGATCCTGCGCGCTGACTGCAAGCTGCTCCGATCCCTGTGCAACCTGATTCGAAGACTCACGGATTGATCTCAACGTGTTACTGACATGCTCTGTTGTTGCAATTAATTTTTTATGAACTGTTTCAAACTCTCCCACATACGCATCTTTGCATCCGGATTCCACCGTATAATCACCTTTTGCAAATGCATCCAGAATATGATTAAGATCTCCTATAATCCGTTGCAGCGTAGTTGCTGTTTTGCGAAAATCTTCTGCAAGTTCTCCGATCTCATCCTCTGACTGATAAGCAATTTCAATATCAAGTTCTCCACCAGAGATTTTTTCTGCCACACTGCTTAGTTCCCTGACCGGTTCTACAATATAATGTATCAGCATCTTAGCCCGTGTCAATGTTGCCAGAATACTGCAGACCATTATGATCGCAAGCACAACAATGCCTCCGGCAAGCACAAAATTCTCTGTTGCGGACGGAACAATTTTTACTGCAAACATTAAAAATACTGCAAGCGCCACGCTGACCACATATAAAACTATGATCATTTTAAAGCTTCCGTTTACCTTATCTTTAATACTCTTATTTTTAAATTTCATTTCTTTATCCATCTTTTGCCTCCATAGCTAAAAAGCTGTCATCTTCCGTGATTTTTCAGTTGCGGGACAATAGTGCAAAACAGATTTTAGGAAAGCTGCGCCTCAAGTGCTGTTTTTGCCTCGGCGATTGCATCCGGAATACCAGCCGGATTTTTACCTCCCGCCTGCGCCATATTCGGACGTCCGCCGCCGCCACCGCCGACTTTGCCGGCAATGCTCTTGATCAGATTTCCTGCATGTGCTCCCTGTTTCATCGCTGCGTCTGTAGCCATAACGATAAGATTTACTTTTCCTTCGCAGGAAGAAGCAAGTACGATCACGCCCTCACCAAGCTGTTCTTTTAACTGATCTCCGAGATCACGCAGACCATTCATATCTACACCGTCTACGGCGGAAGCAAGTAATTTCACACCTTTTACTTCCACAACCTGATCCATGACATCTCCAAGCGCCTCTTTTGCCGCTTTGCTCTTCAATGACTCATTTTCGCTGGTCAGTGCTTTGATCTCTGCCTGCATATGTTCGATTTTCTCTGTTAAGGTTGCCGGTGTTGCCTTTGCTGCTTTCGCTGCCTCTAAGAGTTCTTTCTCCAAATTGCGGTAATAAGCAAATACATTATCTCCGGTCAGTGCCTCGATTCTGCGGACACCTGCTGCAACACCATTTTCAGAAATGATCTTGAATGCAGCAATCTCAGATGTATTCTTTACATGTGTACCACCGCAGAACTCTTTGGAAAAATCTCCCATAGATACAACGCGGACAGTCTCACCGTATTTTTCACCAAATAAAGCCATGGCTCCTGTCTTTTTCGCCTCATCTACGGTCATTACATCTGTGCGGACCGGAATCGCCTCTGCAATCTTATCATTGACGATCTTTTCTACTTTTTCAAGTTCTTCTGGTGTCATTGCAGCAAAATGGCTGAAATCAAAACGGGTACGCTCACCGTCCTGATAAGAACCGGCCTGCTCTACATGCGTTCCTAAAACTTCACGCAGTGCTTTCTGCAGTAAATGGGTTGCGGAATGGTTTTTGCAGATCTTTGCACGGAGTACAGCATCTACGGACAACTCTGCCTCATCTCCTGTCTTCATCATACCGGAAATCATCTTTCCGACATGTCCGACTTTTCCGCCAAGCAATTTGATCGTATCTTCCACATGGAACTCTCCGGTTGCAGTGCGGATGATACCCTTATCTCCCTGCTGTCCACCCATAGTCGCATAGAATGGAGTTTTCTCTACGATCACGGTTCCGACCTCTCCATCTGACAGTGCCTCAACGATCTCTGTCCCTGTGGTAAGTACTGTAATCTTTGACTTGCAGTTTAAGGAATCATAGCCTACAAATTCTGTGGTAACAGAAGGATCGATAGACTCATATACCGTCTCATCAGCGCCCATGTAGTTTGTCACTTTGCGGGCCTTTCTGGCTGTGGTACGCTGTACTTCCATCGCCTTTTTGAATCCCTTCTCATCAACAGAAAATCCTTTTTCTTCGAGGATCTCCTGTGTCAGATCCATTGGGAATCCATAAGTATCATAAAGTTTAAATGCATTCTCACCGGAAAGAACTTTCACACCATCTGCTTCCATCTGTTTTTCCATATCGGAAAGGATGGAAAGTCCCTGATCGATCGTTTTTCCAAACTTTTCTTCTTCCTGGGACAATACCTTAAAGATGAAATCCTTTTTCTCGTCTAACTCCGGATAACCATCCTTGCTCTCATTGATCACGGTTGCGGCTAATTTTGCCATAAAGATGCCCTCAATGCCGAGCATTCTTCCGTGTCTTGCTGCACGACGGATGATACGGCGAAGCACGTATCCACGTCCCTCATTGGAAGGCATAATACCGTCAGAGATCATAAATGTTGCAGAACGGATATGATCGGTGATCAGACGGATGGATACATCGTCTAACGCATCCACCTGATATTTCTTACCAGACATCTCACATACCTTGTCACGGATAGCTTTCATGGTATCGATATCAAATACGGAATCTACATCCTGCATAACAACCGCTAAACGCTCTAATCCCATACCGGTATCAATGTTTTTCTGTGCAAGTTCTGTGTAACCGCCCTTGCCATCACCCTCGAACTGGGTAAATACATTGTTCCACACCTCCATGAAACGGTCACAGTCACAGCCTACTTTACAGTCCGGTTTGCCACAGCCGTATTTCTCCCCACGGTCATAATAGATCTCGGAACAAGGACCGCAAGGACCAGCGCCATGCTCCCAGAAGTTGTCGCATTCCCCTGTTTCCGGATCGCGGTAGAATCTTGTAATCTTCTCTGCCGGCACACCTACTTCTTTGTTCCAGATCTCGAATGCCTCATCATCTTCCCCATAAATAGACGGATACAGTCTATCCTCTTCAAGACCGAGAACCTGGGTTAAAAACTCCCATGACCAGTGGATTGCTTCATGTTTAAAGTAATCACCAAACGAGAAATTACCAAGCATCTCAAAAAATGTCAGATGACGCGCTGTCTTACCAACATTCTCAATATCGCCGGTACGGATACATTTCTGGCATGTAGTCACTCTTCTTCTCGGTGGTATCTCCTGACCTGTAAAATATGGCTTAAGCGGTGCCATACCTGCATTGATCAAAAGTAAGCTGTTATCATTGTGTGGTACCAATGAAAAACTCTTCATCGCAAGATGTCCCTTGCTCTCAAAAAACTCAAGATACATTCTGCGCAATTCATTTTCTCCGTAAAACTTCTTCACGACAAGTTCCTCCAACGTTGTATAAATTATTTCATGCCCTGTTTTTACAAGGTCACGACGGCATTACTCTTTTCCGGCATTTCCGGAAGCTGCAGCTTCTTTTTTCGCTTTGCTTTTCTCTGCCCACTTTCTGCCGGCAAATACTCCAGCGACTGCAACAGCTGCAAGAATTACCATTATTAACACATAATGTACAAACCATCCAAATACTGCCATAGATACCCCTGCCTTTCTATCTTCTATAACTTATTCAGTATAACGCACTTTTTTCCTATGCGTCAAGCGTTAACACTACTTTTCCTCAATCAGGAAAATCTGATTTTCATGTGTGATTTCCACCACACGCTCCGCCATCCCCGGATTCCATATTTTCTTTTTATAAACCGGGATATGTGAATAATCCTGCCACATATGCATCGGGAACACATATTCTGCTGACGTTGTCTCTAAAAAATAGTCCATGCCAAGTTCCTGATTGGCCCCCTGTCTTGGATCCATCGGAACAAATGCAAGATTGACCGGTTTTCCCGCAAGTTTTTTGATCTGAGTCCGGTATTCTCTTCTCATCCTGCCGTTGATCAGATCTCCCGCACCTTCCCATGTCCAGTCGTTTAAATCACCTGCATGGAAAAATGTAGCACCGCGTGTCTCTACATAAAATGCAACTCCTGCATCCGTTGAGCGCAATGTCTCAATCTTCACATCATCTACCTGGTATTTTTCCCCTGCAGAAACATAGGTGATCTTCTCTCTAATATTTTCCAAAAATCCATGTTTCTGTAAAAAATGCGGACTCATTTTGCAGTCTTTCGAAAAAATATAATGAATATTTTTATATTTTTCTGCCCAGTGCAGCACATCCATATCAAAATGATCCTGATGCTTGTGGCTTGCAAACACATAAATCGGCGTGTCCGGTTCATATTCCGGTATCACACCGTGAAACGTATATCCTTTGATACGGTTCCCCGCAAACCAGTCAAAGATCAGCACCTTTTCATCCACTTCCACTAAAAAGCAGCTGTGATGTATAAATATTACCTGCATAATTCTCCTTTTGTCTGTTATTCATGGCAATAGAATGTCCGTAAAATACCCATTCTATTATTTCATCCGGCGGATGATCTCATTTGCACGACGGTAAATGTCTGCCGGATCAAATCCGATGTCAAATTTCTGGTCTTCGTATAAAATTTTTCCATTTACCATAGTCAGTTTTACATTCTGCTTGCTGCCGCTGTATACAAGATTTTTCACGATATTATTTTCCGGCTGCATATTTGGCTGATTTAAGTCAATCATGACAAGGTCTGCTTTTTTGCCGACTGCAAGGCTGTCACAGTCAAATAACTGCATGGCATGTGCACCGCCTGTGGTTGCCATGTATAAAATTTCATCTGCACTGACACACTCTGCATCCATCTCACGCACCTTTGCAAGTGCGGATGTTAAAAACATCTCACGGAACATATCTAAGCAATTATTACTTGCCGGACCGTCTGTTCCGATTGCCATGGAAATGCCCTCATCCACAAACCGTCTGGTTGGGCAGATACCGGAAGCAAGTTTTAAATTGGAAGCCGGGTTCGTCACTGCGGTCAGCTTTTTCTTTTTATAAATTTCGAAATCAGCATCCTCAAACCATACACAGTGATAGCCGCCACCGCCGTACTCGTACATGCCAAGTGCATCCGTAAGCTGGGTTGGTGTCATTCCCCAGCGTTCTTTACACTCTGCCACTTCTAATTTGGTTTCGGAATTGTGCAGCCATACCGGGGATTTTAATTTCTGTGCCAGCTTTGCCACACCTTCCATCAGTTCTTTGGATGTCGTGTATTCAGCATGGAATCCCACAATAAAGCTTGTCAGGTCGCTCATCTCATTTACAACATGATAATTTTCTTCCATCAGTTCCACTGTGCCGCCAAAGTTGTTTAATCCACTGGTCTGTACCGTACGGAATCCGGTATCTACAGATGCTTTTGCATCGACCGGCGGGAAGAAGTACATATCAAAATTGGACGTGATGCCACTGGTTAAGTATTCCATGATTCCAAGAATATTGAGCCAGTATACATCATCCTCAGTAAGCTGTCCTTCTTTTGGGAATACCTGTTTGTTGAGCCAGTCCTGCAGTGGAAGATCGTCTGCATAGGAACGTAAAAATGTCATCGCCGTGTGGGTGTGTGCATCTTTAAATCCCGGCATTAAAAGATTGCCTTTTGCGTCGATCTCACGCTCCCAGACTAAGACTTCCCCATTTTTGCAGACTGCATCGATGCCTGTCCTGCCGTCTCCGATGTAGCAGATCTCTTTGCCTTTGACCCAGAGTTCACCTTCTGTGATCTGGAATTTGTGGTTTTCTGCAGGGAGTAATATTTTCGCGTTGTAGAAACGTATGTTCATTGTGTTTTCCTCTTTTCTTCGTATTGTTTTCATTCAGTGGAGCAAAAGTTATGCCCCGATCGCTTTAATCGTCCCAGTCACAAGTGCCTTAAATTTCGGGGCAACGGCGTCCGCCGTCTCCTGGACTTCCGCGTGAGATAACGGAATTGCTGAAATACCGCTCGCAAGATTGGAAATACAGGAAATTCCAAGTACTTTCATTCCCATGTGTTTTGCCGCGATCGCTTCGCAGGCAGTGCTCATGCCGACAGCATCTGCACCTAAGGTGCGGCACATGGCGACTTCATGCGGTGTCTCAAACTGCGGTCCGGAAAGCTGGATATAAGTGCCCTCTTTGATTCGGATATCAAGTGCTGCCGCTGTACGTTTTACAATCTCCTGCAGATCTAAGTCATAGATCTGGCTCATATCCGGGAAACGCACGCCAAGTTCCCCGATATTAGCGCCCCTAAGCGGTGACGGTACAAAGCTTGCGATCTGGTCTTTGATCAGCATGAAATCTCCAGCATGCATACCAAGCTGGATGCCGCCTGCAGCATTCGTGAGAAACAATACTTCTGCCCCCATCATTTTCATCAGCCTTGTCGGTAAAACAACGTCGCTCATCTCATATCCTTCATAATAATGCACACGCCCCTGCATACACACAACCGGAACATCATCCACATATCCAAAGATAAATCTTCCCTTATGCCCTGGAACCGTCGACACCGGGAAGCCTTCGATATCATGGTAATCTAACGTATCCACCACACGGATATCATCTGCATAATCGCCAAGGCCGGAACCTAAGATCAATGCTACCTTTGGTGTAAAATCAATCTTTGCTTTATAACTGTCATAGCATTTTAATAATTTTTCATATACCGGATTCATAATCATCCTCCATTCTTCTATTTTCCTCTATTTCTGTCAATTTCTGATTTTTACAAAATCGCCTTTCCAAGCTTTCAAAAATGTTCAGGTATTCCCAACACTGTCATTTCTGATTATAACAGAAGAAATCACAAAATCCAATCTCCATCCTAAACAAAAGCCAATTTGTCCCGATATATTTAGAAGAATACATCAATCTTTCTAAATGGAGAATTTTATGACGGCACTTAATCTTTCCGGTTTAAAAAAGATTTTAAATCCATCTTCTGGCAAAAAAAATGTCATTGACCAGATCACGGATCGCTTATCAAAATCATCCATCGGTCTTTCTTCCGGTGAAATTACTCTGAATGCGGGCAATACTTCCGGCATGGACACTTTCGACCTCACCCAGAACATCTCTGAGCTTTTAAGTCCTGCCTGTGGGATGACCGAGGATGAAAAGCAGGCAGAATTAGCAAGGATCCAGGCCAAATTAAAAAGCGGGAAAAAACTGACCGAAGAAGAAATGCGTTTTCTTCAGGCAGTAGATCCCCAGCTTTATATGCAGGCTGCAAGAATCCAGGCTATGCGTGACTCTTTAGAAAAGCAGTTAGAACACTGTAAAAGCAAGGAAGAAGCTGCCAAAGTATTTTCGGATACCATGTCGATGGTAAGCGACAAAGATCCCATGAAAGAATACATCATCGCCGCTTATCAGGATGCCTACAACGAATTTCAAAAAAGCGGAAAATACCAGCATCTCCCGCAAAAATCATCCGATGATGATAAATCTGATCCTTTAGTCACACTCGATAAAACGACCGATTTTCTCACCAACAGCACCAATTACCGGTCCGAGGGTAAATCCCATCAGAATCGTTACAATTCCGATCCTGCCACCGAGTAAAAATGCGATCACAATCACGGTAAAATCAAATCCCATACGCACCAGACGAAACGGCACCTTTGGCACCCATTTTGCAATAATAAATGCAATTGCATCATAAGGTGCTGTTCCAAGTTTTACATCCATATATACAGCCGCTGATACAACAAATATCGCCAATGCCGGGATCAGAAACAGAATGCGCACTGCCATCGAATCAAACAGTCCCACCGGTAATATCTTATCCCATACCCAGGAAAAGAACTGCAACGAATAACCGACCAAAAACATATTGGCAAGTGTTCCAAATCCAATATTTTCCCTGCCCCACAAAATAACAAAAACAAATAGGATCGTATTAAATAGTGCCTGCCAGTTTCCAATCCCCATTCCCAGTTTTTCGGAAATGGCAAGGTTCATGCTGGTACACGGATCTGTTCCCAGATCCACAAGCACCAGCAATGACAGTGCAAATCCCATTATGATCACGGATAGGATCACAGCGATCAGTCTCACGGTAAAATTCTTTTTCTGATACATTCCCTGAATGAATTTTTTCATCTGTTTTTCTCTTTTCTCTCTTAATTTTCTTTAAAATGGTGACAATTCAGATTATGATGCTGCATCAGATTATGATGCATACCATACCACCAGTATTATCATTGACAATTTTCTGCATTGTATCCTGCAATTTCATCTGACATTCATCATCCATCATTGCGATCTTGTTACGGATTCCATCCTCCATCAGTTCTCCGACCGATTTGCCAAAAATATTCGTCTCCCATGCTCCTTCTTCACTCTGCTGTCCCTGCCTGATATAAGAGATCAGATCATTTGCCTGCTCCTCGCTGCCGACGATCGGTGCGATCTCAGTCTCAATGTTAGCCCGGATCATATGGATTGATGGCGATACCGCTTTCATTTTGACGCCAAATTTATTGCCATGCCGGATCAGCACCGGCTCTTCCATTTTGATATCGGAAAGTCCCGGACTCACAACGCCATAACCTTTTACCTGAACCGCTTCAAAAGCATCTGCCACTTTTTCATAAGCCTCTTTCTGCCCTGCCATTTCTTTTATCATAGAGATCAGTTCATATTCGCCTGCAATCGGTACACCGGTCAGCTCACTTATATTTTCATAATAAAATTTATCGTCTAAATCCATCCGTACTGCCACACGTCCGGTTGCAAGATCCGTCTCATCGATCTTGATCTGTGATACATACTGTTCCGGTGTAAACGCAAGTGCCCGTACATCTCCCGTCTTGTGCATACTGTCTAAGATTTTCGATGCTGTTTTGATAATTTCCGCTTTCACTGGATGTTCCGGCTTTAACATTTCTGTCCATTTCGGAATAAAAAATTCCACACGCGTCACCGGAAATTCACAGAGAATATTTTCCAGAATACGGACAATATCATCTTTTCGCAACTGTTCACAGTTAACCGGCAAAACAGCAGTCTGATATTTTTCTTTCAGTTCGGCCGCGAGTTCTATCGTCTCGTCACTGTACGGTTTCTGTGAATTCAGCAGAATAACATATGGCTTTGTGATTGCATTCAGCTCCTCCACCGTCTGTTCTTCTGCTTTTACATACGCGTTGCGCGGCAGTTCCCCAATTGTGCCATCCGTTGTCACAACAATTCCAATCGTTGCATGATCCCTGATTACTTTCTGTGTACCGATTGACGCAGCCATTGTAAATGGAATTTCCTGATCCGACCATGGTGTCTTTACCATGCGGTTTTCGTCCCCTTCCATATGACCGGATGCACCATCCACCATAAAACCGACACAGTCAATCAGACGTACCTTTATTTTCGTCTGCATTGCCGCAGGCTGCACAGTGGCATTGTTTTCTGCAAATTCCGGCAAAACAATTTCTGCTGCTTCCTGCGGAATAAATTTAGGCTCCGTTGTCATGATCGTTTTCCCGGTCGCAGACTGCGGCAACTCGTCTATCGTCCGCTCCTTAGCATGGTCATCTTCCATAAACGGAAGCACCATCAGATCCATAAAACGCTTGATAAAAGTGGATTTCCCGGTTCGCACCGGTCCGACAACTCCTATGTAAATTTCTCCATTGGTACGGATATTAATATCCCGGTATAAGTCAAATTCCCTGTTATCGCTGAAATGTTCCATCAGATATTCTCCTTCATATGTTGTAACATTTTATGAAGAAGAACGCCTGTTTATGACGGTAGTATACATAATCCTGTTATTTGAGCACACGCAGTTTTCCGGGCAGACACCGGAAATGAACTTCCGCAACATCTCCACAGTATTCTCCATCTGCATGGACAACCATCGGACGGCTTAAACGAATCGTACATTCTTTTGCATCCGTCACAGAAAAGCCTTTGATGGATGTATGTTTTGCCGCCACTAAAAACGGCAGGCAGAGAAACGTTCTCCATTTCGGGATTCCTGCCGCTTCGCAAAATGACAGTTTCCCATCACGGGCAGATGCAGTCGGAGCCATCGGCACACCGCCTCCCTCGGCTTTAAAATTCATAGCAGCCGTAAAGATCATTCCCCTTTTCTGCAAACCTTCTTCCTGATCAAAAATAAGCTCTGCATCTGCTGTCTGCATTGTAAACAATGACTGCACGGTCAGTACCAGATACGTCAGTTTTCCAAGACGGATTTTATTCAGAAGATCTTTGATCTTTGATTTTAATGCTTTTTTACAGACTAACGCATCCAATCCGATCCCCGCGCTGATGGCAAACAGCCGTTTTTTCTCCCCAAAGTTCACTTCTCCCAAATCCATACACCAGGTATCCTCACGCGGTTTTTTCATCGCATTTAAAATATGTATGACACCGTTTTTCGGATCTTTCGAGAGCGACAATCCTCTGGCAAGATCATTGCCGGAACCGGTCGGGATCACACCAAAACGTACCTTTTCAAAATCCGTGATCCCATTGATCACCTCGTTTGCCGTTCCATCCCCACCGACTGCGACCAGACAGATATCATCGTCATCCATGTTACAGATCTCTGTGGCAATTTTACCGGCATGTCCGCGGTACTCCGATACGAATGCCTGATAGGAAACATTTCTTACTTTAAGTACTTCCTCAATATCCATCCAGATCTGCTTTGCATTTCCACTTTTTGACTTTTCATTAACAATAAAATAAAGCATGTATCCCCCATATAAGCAATAGATTATCTCTTATTTTAAAACATTTTCCGACAAAAAGGAACCCATAATGTAAAAAGGAGGACTTTGACCTCTAATCAGTCAAAATCCCCCTGAAACTTTTATTTATGTCCTCTTTTATTTTTCTACTGCAGACGTTTTTTTCTCATCCGTTTCTGTCTTTTCTTCCTCTTTTGGATCTTTGTTTAAACGTCCATACATCTCCATATATTTATAGAGACGTTTTGCCAGTTTTCCTGTGATCTGGTCTGCGGTCGCTCTCCACTCCCAGTTGCCGCCAAGTGTGGATGGTGTATTCATACGTCCCTCGGATCCGATTCCGATCAGATCCTGCATCGGAACGATCGCCATATCTCCAACAGATGCCCATGCACCGCGCATCATACCCCAGTTAAATCCTTCTTCTTCCGTGAGATTCAAATACTCTTTTGCAAATTTGACACTTGCCTTCGGAGCCGTCTTTATCCAGCCCATCAACGTATCATTGTCATGTGTTCCAGTATAAACAACACAGTGTTTCTCATAATTGTGCGGCAGATAGTCGCTGCCCTCTCTCGCGTCAAACGCAAACTGGATGACTTTCATTCCAGGAAAACCGGAATCTTTTACCAGCTTCAAAACAGATGGTGTTAAAAATCCAAGATCCTCCACAATGATATTTAACTTGCCAAGTTTTTTCTCTAAGATCTCAAACAGATCCATGCCAGGGCCTTTTCTCCACTCACCGTTTCTTGCTGTATCGTCTTTTGCCGGGATCGCATAGTAAGAATCGAAACCGCGGAAATGATCGATACGGACGATATCGTATAATTTTGACATCGCTTTTACACGCTTCGTCCACCAGCTGTAACCGTCTTTTTTCATGGCATCCCAGCGGAATAATGGATTGCCCCAGAGCTGTCCGTCTGCGGAAAATGCGTCCGGCGGGCATCCTGCCACATCGATTGGATTTAACTCCTCATCGAGATAAAACTGTCCCGGATTTGCCCATACATCAGCACTGTCTCCGGCAACGTAGATTGGCACGTCACCGATGATCTCAATACCAAGATCATTGACATATGCTTTTAAATCCCACCACTGTTTAAAGAACAGATACTGTAACATTTTATAAAACGTAATATCTTCTGCATAGGTAACCCGTGCTTCTTTTAAGGCTTCCGTTTTTCTGGTTTTTAAGTCTTTTTCCCATTCAAACCATGCAACACCGCCGTTTGCGTCTTTTAATGCCATAAAAAGTGCATATTCATCCAACCACTCTGCTTCATCCTTGCAGAATACTGCAAAATCTTCCGGCTCATTTTTCCGAAACCGGTCATATGCTTTCTTCAACAAAGGATAACGTGAGGCATACATCTGACCATAATCCACATACCGCGGATTGGTTCCCCACGAAAATGATTCACATTCTTTTTTTGTCAGTAATTTTTCTTTGCAAAGATATTCTAAATCAATAAAATAAGGATTACCTGCAAAGCTGGAAAAAGACTGATACGGGGAATCTCCGTAGCTGGTCGGACAGATTGGCAGGATCTGCCAGTATTTCTGACCTGCCTTTTTCAAAAAATCTGCAAATTTTCTTGCTTCTTTTCCCATGGTACCGATTCCGTAAGGAGACGGCAGGGAAGATATGTGCATCAGCACACCGCTGGTCCTCATAATATTTGTTCCTCCTACTATCTGTATGTGTTACCTGATTTTTTGAATACTTTCTCCACTTGCCAGTTCAAACGGAACGATCTCATGAATCTGACTCCGCTTTAACTCAATCTGTCCAAACAGGATTTCCACGCTTCTGGTTGCAAGTGTCTGATACTGCTGTTTAATGGTCGCAAGTTTCGGATTATAGTATTCTGCCAGAGCTGTTCCGTCAAATCCAATCACTGACACATCCTCCGGCACGCGGTATTCTAAATCCCGCAGTGCACGGATCGCACCGATCGCCATGACATCCGACATGGCAAACACAGCCGTGATATCCGGACACCTGGCGATCAGCCGTTTCATACCGCGATATGCGCTGTCATAGGAAAATCGTGCTTTTTCGTAGCTTTTTTCCGGCACAAACACAGTATCATGTTCCAAAAAACTCTGCTGACAACCGGTAAAACGCTGATGGCTGGTGTACGATTTTTCAATATCTCCACCTAAAATACCAATCTTCGTATGACCTGCATCAAATAACGCATCCACTGCACATTTTGCAGCGGCGATATCGTCTGTCGCAACAGAAGAAAGGTTTGGAAAATCCATCTGGTCTGCAAGGTTTGTCACAAGCACACACGGCACATCGACCTGTGCAAATTCTTTTTTGAAATACTCCGGATTACCTCCTAAAAAGAGCAGTCCAAGCGGCTTTCTCTCCCTGCAAAGAAGAATTGCCTGCTCTACCTCATCTGCATCCTCGTCCAGATAAGACACGACCAGCGTATATTCCGTTTTCTCGATCATGCGCTGGATTTCCTCCACGACACTGGCAAAAAGCATATTTGAGATACCTTTGACCAGTACGCCGATTGCCTTGGAATTGTTCTGTTTTAAATGCTTCGCATTGTTGTTCGGCACAAAATTAAACTTTGCGACAACTTCCTCGATCTTTTTTCTTGCATCCTTGAGGGAGCTG
>ERZ779865.1056-NODE-1056-length-21726-cov-12.166582_pt1 | contig 21726 bp, 17 predicted proteins | sample MGYA00433088_ERZ779865 | MGnify/ENA primary metagenome ERZ779865 (study PRJEB29588, sample SAMEA2151703) | human gut metagenome | biome: human gut; feature: human-associated habitat; material: faeces | place: Denmark | collected 2008/2010 ... | reverse complement strand
ACCGGGCAGCCACGGCTTCGCCCAACTGATAGAAAGAGCCCAGTCCCAATATGGTGACCTTCTCTCCACGATGGGACACCTCATAACGGTTCAGCGTCTTGCCGTAATCCTTCTCCGGTTCTACATTCCTGCGGACAACCCCATTGGCCGGCACGCGAATGGCAACCGGATGTTCCGTTTGACGGATGCCCCACTCCAGCATTGCCATATACTCCTCACGACAAGTAGGTGCCAGATAAACCATATTCGGAATATTACCGATGACCGGAATATCAAAAAGACAAAGATGGGTAACATCATTCATACTCGATAAGCTTCCCCAGAAGACAAGAATCAGTGCAGGATTATTGTTGATGCAAAGATCCTGGGACAACTGGTCGTAGGCGCGCTGGATAAAGGTGCTGTAGACCCCGAATACCGGTTTTCCACCTCCGGCAGCAATGGCAGAAGCCATGGCAACAGCCTGCTCTTCGGCAATGCCCATATCGATGAACTGCCGCCCTGCCTCCTTGCGGCGCTCCGGTGTAAAGCCAAATACCGTAGGTGTACCTGCGGTGATGCCCACCACAGTCGGGTCTTTCTTCATCTCCTGCAACAAATAACCGGCGGTAAGGTCGGCATAGTCTTCACCCTCTCCAGACTCACCGGTCAGATTGCCGGTTTCAAGGTCGAACGGAACACTGTAATGGAAACGTTCTTTTTGCTCTTCTGCCAATTTGTATCCCTTACCTTTCAAGGTATTGATATGTACCACAACCGGATGCTTCTTGTCCTTCACTTCACGGAAAGCCTCTATCAATTGCTCCACGTCATTGCCATCCTTCACATAGAGATAATCATATCCCATTGCCTTAAAATAGTTGCAGGGAGCCTGCCCCTCCGTTTCGCGTAACTGTTGCAGATTGCGGTATAGCCCGCCATGATTCTCGGCAATGGACATCTGGTTGTCGTTGACGATGACAATCAGGTTCGTGCCCAATTCGGCCACATTGTTCAGGCCCTCGTAGGCCTCGCCGCCGCTGAGTGAGCCGTCGCCGATGATGGCGATGACGTTGTACTTCTCGCCCTTCAGGTCGCGCGCCTTGGCCAGACCGCAGGCCAGGCTGACGGAGGTTGACGTGTGGCCGATGGTAAAGAGGTCGTGCTCGCTCTCGCCGGGGCAGGTGTAGCCCGACACGTCGTCGTAGTGGTCCGACTGCAGGAAAGCCTCGCGGCGACCGGTCAGCATCTTGTGCGTATAGCTCTGGTGCGACACGTCAAACACGAACTGGTCGGTGGGCGAATTGAACACGTAGTGCAGGGCAATGGTGGCCTCCACCATACCCAGGTTGGGACCTACGTGACCGCCGTGGTGGCTGAGTTTCTGCAGCAGCGCCGTGCGGATTTCCTGGCTCAGCTGAGTCATTTCGGCCACGTTCAGCTTTTTGACGTCGGCCGGTGAATTGATTTTTTCGATGTACATATCGTAATGAAAATTTAGTGATTTCTCGTTTCCGAATCGTATTGCAAAATTACATATTCCTGTCGGATTTTGGCGTATAAAAATAACGGATGGCCCTACCCGGATTACAGATTTCAGCAGCCGGCTTCCTCTTTCGGCGGGAAGCCCTGAAAAAAAGACGGAAAAAATTTGGTTGCCTGCTTCCTTTCGCCTATATTTGCCAATGTGCATTCATTTACTTTTCTATTCTGTAACCCTTTAAAAATCAAAAGCTATGAAAAAGAATCTCATTCACATTGTCCTCGTAGCCCTTTTTGCCGTATTTGCTTTCCCGCAGCAGGCTGACGCACAGCTCGGCGGCTTGTTGAAAAAAGTCAAGAAAGGCGTGGAGAGTGTCACCAAGGCCACCGGCGTATCTGCTGACGCCAAGGCTGCCGGCACTGAAGTGGCCATACCCTCGGGCGGCACCATGATCAATCCGTTTGCCGAGGCCATGGATGTGGAGCTCGTGGGCTGTTACGGCAAGAGCACTTCTGAAAATTACGGCACTGCTTATCTCGTGCTGAAAGTGAAAATGAAGCTGAACAAGACCTCCGTGCTGCTCAGCGGTAACGAAAACGGCAACAAAACCATGGCGGTGGATGCCGACGGCAATGCCTATCAAACATCAGCCATGGGTGGCACGCGCCGTGACGTGACCGAGGGCATTTTTGTCAAGGTAAAGATAGACGACCCGCAGCAGCAGTTTGCGGACGTGAAGAAGTCTGTCAAGGAGTTCCAGCTCGTCAAGCTGTCCGTGTACATCGATCCGCAACATCGTGGCGCCATCACCTTTAAGAATGTGCCCGTGTTGTGGGATGTGGAGCCGGAATAATGTTTTCATGAATCCTTATTGAGGTTTATCTCTTCATCTGTAATATTCCCTCGGTCGTAGGCGATTTTAGAGCGTTTTATGGCCGGGGGTAACGGTATCTGTTTTTTACGAAGCAGTTTTTCCTTGCTTCCAGTCAGTCATCTTAAATCTTGATTATCATGAAAAGAATCTTACTCGCAACGGTAATAGCCTGTTTTTTTGCATGCCATGTGCATGTTGTGCAGGCTCAGGAAATACTTTTTCAGGAGACCTTCGGCCGGCTGAACAGTCCGGAAGGACAGTGGGCGGATTTGGATGTTTCCCAACTTGACCATCCTTCGGGTTGGGATTTCGACCGTGTGCACGCCGGTCCGCAATGTCTTGTCGTGGAGGAAGGCGGTTCGTTTACGTTGCCTGCCATACCGCAGATGATGGGAAATGCCAGTATTTATATTTCAGTATTTCCCTGGCAGAATGATGATTTCACGCCCTGTAAGTTGTCGGTGAGTGAGGGCGAGGTGGAAAAAACCGACGTGGGTGTGGCCGTCAGTATTGCAGCCGAAATTGCGCTTTATGATGTAACCCCTGCTTCCCGAATTACGTTTACTGCTACCCATGCCGTAAAGGTCGATCAGGTTGTCGTGCGCTATGGCGCTCCCGGCTCTGCTTGTGGCTTTGAGGTTTCGGCAGAGAGTGGCCAATATATCGAACCGATGGAGGTGCAGATTACTCCGAAGGGCTATGCTTATGGCCAGGACTATACGGCCGACCACATCATTCTGGTTTATACCACCGACGGCACGGAGCCTACACCATTTTCCCCGCGTTATGACGGGCCGATTGCCGTGGATACCACAACCACATTGCGGGTGGGATGTATTTCTCCTTATGGTACTATGGTAAAACGGGACTATACTTATCTTTATCCGGTGGATGTACGCAACATGGCCGACTATCGGGCCCTGCCCGACAATACCTTTGCGCGGCTGCAGCTTGACGACGCCGTGGTGACCTATTCGGAAATAACGGCCGGCAAGGGCGGCGACTGGTATCAGTATATCTATCTGCGTGACGCCACCGGGGCCATCGGCACCGAGGGCTACGGCAGCCTGCCGCTGCATACGGGCGACGTGCTTGGCGGCAGCGTGGTGCTGTACAGCAGGCGCGACGGCGGTTGGAGCATGAGTGAGTACTCTTCGTTCGACAATCTGGCGACGGACTACCGCGAGCCCGAGCCGGTATGGGTGGAGTCCGTCAGCGAGCTGCTCGACAGCTGCTGGCTCTGCCAGCTGGTGACGCTCAGCGGCGTGACGGTAAGCGAGGGATATGCCCGTCGCGACGGGGCGTCAATCCTGCTGGACAAGGTGTCGACCATGCGCACGCTGTTTCCTACCGGCAATGTTCCCGACGACCCTGAGGCCGAGTACGACATTACGGGCATCGTGCAACCCGTTTACGGCGGCGGCTTCCAGCTGATGGCCATTGACTATCCCGTGCTGACGGGTATATCCGGCCTGGCGGCTGACGCAGCTACTCCCGTGGCTTACTATACTACCGACGGGCGCCGCGTGTCCCGGCCGGAGCGGGGCATTTACCTGGTGCGCTATTCCGACGGCACGGTGCGCAAGGTGTTCCGGAAGTAATTCCGCGCCCCCCCCCCTTGCGTCATGCAGGTATGATTATCCGAAAAAGAATTTTGTTGCATTTTTAAAGAACAGAAAACGATGAAACCGATTATTTCTTTTAGTCAGGGCGGGGCAGCTGCCCGAAGCAGGATTGCCCTCGTGCGGATGTTGCTGGTGTGTGTCAGTCTGTGGACGTGCAGTCTGATGATGTCGGCACAGACCGAGGAAATTTTTTTCAAGGAATCCTTTCAGGGGGTAAACGGACTGGAGAGCGGCGTTTCGCCACTTGATACGGCCGATCTCGACCATCCTTCAGGATGGATACTCGACCGCGTGCACTCGGGGCCGCAATGTGCGCTGATGGAGTCGGGCGGGTCCATTACGTTGCCGCCCGTGCCCGAACTGATGGGGAATGCCCTCCTGTATGTGACGCTTTGGCCTTGGAATAATAGTAGTGATGAGCCGTGTAAACTGGAATTGAGCCTGGGCGAATCTTCCACCTCCAATCTGGAGGTAGGAGCGGGGGATGAGCATTTTGTAAAAATGTATAATGTGACGCCGGACACACGCATTACCATTCGGGCTACCCACGATGTAAAGGTGGAAAGCATTTGGTTGCAGTATGGAGTGAATGAAGTGGCCATGTACACTGATGAGTTTAAGCTTTCAGTGCCGCCGGGTCGGTATCTGGAACCTTTTGAGGTGAGGATGGCGCCGGGGAAAGATGTGGATTTTGCCGACAACTATCAGGACAGTCACATGATCATGGTCTATACCACCGATGGCACGCAACCCACCCGCTTCTCTACACAATATGACGGCCCGATACGGGTGGACACTACCACCGTGTTCCGGCTGGCTCTGATTAATCAGTTTGGGGAGCTTATTCCCCGTGACACCCGGTTCCTATATGAGTTTCCGACCGAGGTCAGCAGTATGGCCGCCTACTGGGCCTTGCCCGAAAACACTTTTACGCGGCTGCAGCTGCGTGATGCGCTGGTGACTTATAGTGAGTTGACGCCAGGCAAGGGTGGCGACTGGTATCAGTATATCTATTTGCGCGACAGTACGGGGGCTATCGGTATGGAGGGTTACGGCAGTGTGCCGCTGCATACGGGCGATGTGCTCAACGGCAGCGTGGTGCTCAATAGCCGTACGGACGGCGGTTGGTGGTCCACGGAGTACACTTCGTTTGACAGTCTTGCCACCGGCTACCGCGAGCCCGAGCCGATAGTGGTGGAGTCCGTCAGCGAACTGCTCGACAGCTGTTGGCTCTGTCAGCTGGTGACGCTCAGCGGGGTGACGGTCAGTGACGGCTATGCCCACCGCGACGGGGCATCCATCCTGCTGGACAAGGTATCGACGATGCGCACGCTGTTCCCCTCCGGGACCAACACTGCTGAAAATCCGGAGGCGGAATATGACATTACGGGCATTGTGCAGCCGGTGTATGGCGGCGGTTTCCAGCTGATGGCCATTGACTATCCCGTACCGACGGGCATCGGTGGCGTGTCGGCCGACGGGGCTGTGCCGGTGGCTTACTATCAGCCCGACGGACGCCGCGTGGAGCGGCCGGAGCGAGGCATTTATCTGGTGCGCTACTCCGACGGAACGGTGCGCAAGGAATTTCTGAAATAATCATACCGACCGGCCTGCCGGACTTCCGGCATCGGTCCTTTTGGGGTTGGGTGGCGGAGCGCGGCGCAAGCTGTGCTCCGCCTGTGTGGTGTGCAGGCGGTTGGGGCAGGCAAAAAGGCACTGAAAACTTTTGGCTTCTCGCCGCCTTTGTGCTATCTTTGCAGGAATTAGCGCCCGCCCGCCTTTTTCGGGGGACAGCCCGGTCTGCGGCGGTGGGGGAGTCAGGGGAGAAAAAACAAGGTGCCGCCTCGTAAAAATTAGGTCCGACCTAATTTAAAATAAGTCCGACCTCGTTTTCCGAAAGTCCCACTCCCTCTCTCTGCAACGGCCGGAACGCTCCGTACCCTTATCGGTGCCGCCGTGAGGGCAGACTGGGGGGAGCATGAGGGCGCGCCATGATTCTGTGAAAATAGTAAAAAAACAAGATAAATTCTTATGGAACATCAACTCGTAATCTACAATACCCGCTCGCGTAAGAAAGAGGTGTTCACACCCCTGCAGCCGGGTCATGTGGGAATGTATGTATGCGGCCCCACCGTTTATGGTGATGCCCACCTGGGCCATGCCCGTCCGGCCATCACCTTCGACCTCCTGTTTCGCTACCTGCGCCATCTGGGCTACAAGGTGCGCTACGTGCGCAACATTACCGACGTAGGCCACCTGGAGCACGACGCCGACGACGGCGAGGACAAAATTGCCAAGAAGGCCAAACTCGAGCAGCTCGAACCGATGGAGGTGGCACAGTATTATACCAACCGCTTCCACAAGGCCATGGAGGCCCTCAACGTGCTGCCGCCCAGCATTGAGCCGCACGCCACGGGCCACATCATTGAGCAGGAGCAGCTGGTGGAGCAGATTCTGAAAAACGGATATGCCTACGTGAGCGAGGGCTCGGTGTATTTTGACGTGGAAAAGTACAACCACGACCACCACTACGGCGTGCTTTCCGGCCGTAACCTTGAGGATGTCATCAACGCCTCGCGCAACCTGGCCGGAGTGGGCGAGAAGCGCAACCAGGTAGACTTTGCCCTCTGGAAGAAGGCCCAGCCCGAACACATCATGCGCTGGCCCAGCCCCTGGAGCGAGGGCTTTCCCGGCTGGCACTGCGAGTGTACGGCCATGGGCCGCAAGTATCTGGGCAACCACTTCGACATTCACGGCGGCGGCATGGACCTCGTGTTCCCGCACCACGAGTGCGAGATAGCGCAGGCCGTGGCCTCGCAGGGTGACGAGATGGTGAAATACTGGATGCACAACAACATGATTACCATCAACGGCCAGAAGATGGGCAAGAGCCTGGGTAACTTCATTACGCTCGACCAGTTTTTCACCGGTCAGCACGAGAAGCTCGACAAGGCCTATTCGCCCATGACCATCCGTTTCTTCATCCTGCAGGCGCACTACCGCTCAACCGTCGACTTTGGCAACGAGGCCCTGCAGGCCAGCGAAAAGGGACTTTCCCGCCTGATGGAAGGCCTGGCCAACCTGGGCCGCATCGAACCGTCGGCACAGGGCACCGTGGGTACGGACTTTGCCGAAAAACTCGAAAAGGACTGCTATGCCGCCATGGACGACGACCTCAACTCGCCCATCGTCATCAGTCATCTCTTTGATGCCTGCCGCACCATCAACAGCATTGTTGACCACAAGGCTACCATTACGCCCGAGGGGCTGGAACAGCTCACCCGCGTGTTCCGCACCTTTGTTCTCGACATTCTGGGACTGAAGGAAGAAGCCGGTTCGGGTACCGCCCGCGAGGAAGCCTTCGGTGCCGTAGTCGACATGTTGCTCGAGCAGCGCGCCAAGGCCAAGGCCAACAAGGACTGGGCTACCAGCGACCTCATCCGCGACCGTCTGGCCGCATTGGGCTTTGAGGTCAAGGATACCAAGGACGGATTCAGCTGGAAGCTCAACAAATAGTATTTCCTTTCTTTCTGATTTTTTTCAGGCCGCATACGGTGGCCTGAATTCACTCTTGTTTTAAAGATGCCGTGCGGCTGACCGAAGCTGCACGGCATCTTTTGCATAAACAGGCGCATAAATGCATAAAAAATCATTATTTTTTGTATGAAAACAAGTTTTTCTGAAAAAATAAGGTATATATGCGTTGTGTGAATGAATATTTTTATAATTTTGCATCATAAATTTATTACTCATATCCATGCAAACACGTAAAGACCGCTTAGATTTGTTACGTCTTATCCTGACCAATCACGAAATATCACGTCAGGACGAGTTGTTAAAGGAACTGGCTCATCACGGCTGTATCCTGACGCAGGCCACGCTCTCGCGCGACCTCCGTTCGCTCAAGGCCGCCAAGGTGGCCGGCCCCCACGGATATGTGTACGTACTGCCCGAAAATCCGCTTTACCGCCGTCCGGTCAGCACGGCCGTGCTGACGGAATATTATCAGAACAGCGCTTTTATTTCCATTGCCTTTACGGGCCAGCTGGCCGTCATCAAGACGCGTCCGGGCTATGCCTCGAGTCTGGCTTCCGACATCGATATGCGCGAGTTCCCCTTTCTGGTAGGCAGTATTGCCGGTGATGACACCATCATGCTGGCCCTGGCCGAGGGCACCAGCCGCGAGTACGTCAAGATGGCGCTCTCCGACGTGATTCCCGGCATGAAGGCCAGTCTGCGTCAAGCTAAATAATACACGGAGTCTAATCTTATTTTATATTACAACATTATCATGGAAGAATATAACGACGGAATCACCGTCCAGGTGGCGGATGCCTCACACGAAAAGTATGTGGATACGATTTTGACAACAATTACCGAAGCAGCCAAGGTGCGCGGCAGTGGTATTGCTTCACGTACCCACGAATACGTGGCTACCAAGATGAAGGAGCGCAAGGCCATCATCGCCCTGCACGGTGAGGAGTTTGCCGGATTCTGTTATATCGAAAGCTGGGAAAACAAGCATTATGTGGCCAACTCAGGTCTGATTGTGGTGCCCAAGTTCCGCGGACATCACCTGGCCACCCGCATCAAGAAGACGGCCTTTACGCTGAGCCGTCTGCGCTGGCCCAAGGCCAAGCTGTTTGGTCTGACCAGTAGTGGTGCGGTTATGAAAATCAACACGGCGCTGGGGTATGTTCCCGTGCCTTTTGCTGAGCTTACGCAGGACGACGAGTACTGGAAGGGCTGTGGTACGCCTGAGCATCCCTGCTGTATCAACTGCGACGTGCTGGCCCGCACCAACCGCCGCTACTGTGTATGTACCGGCATGCTTTATGATCCGGCCAAGCACCCCGATGAAAAACTTCCCGTGCAGCTGCCCGACGACGTCATTGCTTTTGTGAAGAAAGCCGTCGAAAAGGAAAAATCGGCCGAACCGTCTGAATAAGTTTACAATAAATCCCGAACAACGAACAAAAAAACAAAATCAAATCAATATGGCAAAGAAAGTAGTGGTAGCCTTTAGTGGCGGTCTGGACACCAGCTATACGGTGATGTACCTGGCTAAGGAAATGGGCTACGAAGTATATGCAGCCTGTGCCAACACGGGCGGATTCAGTGCAGAGCAACTCAAGAAAAACGAAGAGAATGCTTATTTGCTCGGCGCCAAGGAATATGTCACCCTCGACGTGACCAAGGAGTATTATGAGAAAAGTCTTAAGTACATGATCTTTGGCAATGTGCTGCGCAACAACTGCTATCCCATCTCCGTATCGTCAGAACGTATTTTCCAGGCACTGGCCATAGCCCGCTATGCCAACGAAATCGGTGCCGACGCCATTGCCCACGGCTCAACAGGCGCCGGAAACGACCAGATTCGCTTTGACATGACCTTCCTCGTCATGGCGCCGGGCGTGGAAATCATTACCCTGACCCGCGACCGCGCCCTCAGCCGTCAGGAAGAAGTGGACTATTTGAACCAGCACGGATTCAAGGCCGACTTTGCCAAACTTAAATATTCCTACAACGTAGGTATTTGGGGTACGTCCATTTGTGGTGGCGAACTGCTCGACAGTACGCAGGGACTGCCCGAGGAAGCTTATCTGAAGCATCCTACAAAGAGCGGTGAAGAGCAGCTTGAACTGGAATTCAAGCAGGGTGAGCTGGTTGGCGTCAACGGTGAACACTTTGACGACCCTATTGCCGCCATTCAGAAAGTAGAGTCCATCGGTGCAGCCTACGCCATTGGCCGCGACTGTCACGTGGGCGACACCATCATCGGCATCAAGGGCCGCGTGGGCTTTGAGGCTGCCGCGCCCATGCTGATTATTGCTGCCCACCGCTTTCTCGAGAAATATACGCTCAGCAAGTGGCAGCAGTACTGGAAGGACCAGGTGGCCAACTGGTACGGCATGTTCCTGCACGAGAGCCAGTATCTTGAGCCCGTCATGCCTGATATCGAGGCCATGCTGACCAGCTCGCAGCGCCACGTCAACGGTAAGGTAACTCTGGCGCTCCGTCCTTACAGCTTCAGTACATTGGGTGTGGATTCACCCGACGATTTGGTGAAGAACCCGTTTGGTGAGTACGGCGAGATGCAGCGCGGATGGACGGCTGAGGACGCCAAGGGCTTCATCAAGGTGACTTCTACGCCGCTGCGCCTGTATTACGCCAACCATAAGGATGAAAAAAGATAACAGCCGATGGACAAGAAGATTAAAGTAGGAATTATTGGCGGTGCCGGCTATACGGCGGGCGAACTCTGCCGCCTGCTGGTTCATCATCCGCAGGCTACGCTGACCTTTATCCATTCGTCGAGCCATGCCGGTCATCCGCTGGTTGACGTGCATGAGGGACTGATTGGCGACACCGACCTTTGTTTTACCGACCAGCTGCCGCTGGACCAGGTGGACGTGCTCTTCTTCTGCATGGGCCATGGCAAGAGCGCCCAGTTCCTGCAGGAACATGAAGTGCCCGCTTCGGTGCGCATCGTCGACCTGGCCCAGGATTTCCGCCTGGCTGCTCCCGGCAACGACTACGTGTATGGTCTGCCCGAGCTCAACCGCGATAGCATTGCCGGTGCGCTCCACGTGGCCAACCCCGGTTGTTTTGCCACCGCCATCCAGTTGGCCCTGCTGCCTCTGGCCAAGGCCGGTCTGCTCACCGAGAATGTGCTGGTCAATGCCCTGACCGGTTCTACGGGTGCCGGCGTCAAACCGTCGGCCACCACCCACTTCTCATGGCGCAGCAATAACCTGAGTGTCTATAAGGTGTTCCGCCACCAGCATGTGGCCGAAATCCGCCAGAGCCTCACCTCGCTGCAGCCTTCGTTTGAGGAGTTCGACCTTGACTTCATTCCGTATCGCGGCGACTTTCCGCGCGGCATCTTTGCCACGGCTTTCCTGCACACGACGGCCGACCAGGCTACGGTAGACGAGGCGTTTGCCCAATTCTACGCCACGGCGCCGTTTACGCACTACGTGGCCGGCCGCGACATCGACCTCAAACAGGTGGTCAATACCAACAAGGCTATCGTGCATGCCGAGGTATATGAGGGCAAACTGCTCGTTACCTCCTGCATCGACAACCTGCTCAAGGGCGCTTCCGGCCAGGCCGTGGAGAACATGAACCTCATGTTCGGCATCGACCAGACCGCCGGCCTGCAACTCAAGCCGCAAGGCTTTTAACCCCAACACTTTTTAGCCTTATGAATTTATTCGACGTTTATCCGCTTTATGATATCAACATCGTGCGCGGCCGCGGATGCCGCGTGTGGGACGACAAGGGTCAGGAATACCTCGACCTTTACGGTGGCCACGCCGTAATCAGCATCGGCCACTGCCACCCGCATTATGTGGACATGCTGACCCGCCAGCTCCAGCAGCTCGGCTTTTATTCCAATTCCGTTGTCAACCAGCTGCAGCGCGACCTGGCTGCCCGTCTGGGCAAGGCTTCGGGCTACGACGACTATCAGCTGTTTTTGGTGAACTCCGGCGCCGAGGCCAACGAGAATGCCCTCAAGCTGGCCTCCTTCCATACCGGACGCAAACGCGTGCTGGCAGCTTCGAAGGCTTTCCACGGCCGCACCTCGCTGGCCGTTGAGGCTACCGACAATCCCAAAATCTGTGCGCCCGTCAATCAGGCGGGCCACGTAACGTTCCTGCCGCTCAACGACCTGCCCGCCTTCGAGGCCGAACTGGCCAAGGGCGATGTGGCCGCCGTTATCGTAGAGTGCATTCAGGGTGTGGGCGGTATCCGTCTGGCCACGGCCGAATTCATGCAGGGACTGGCTGCGGCCTGCCGTAAGGCTGGCACACTGCTGGTGTGCGACGAAATACAGTGTGGCTACGGCCGCTCGGGCCGTTTCTTTGCGCACCAGCACCTGGGCGTGCGCCCCGACCTGATTACCGTGGCCAAGGGTATCGGCAATGGTTTCCCCATGTCGGCCGTGCTCATCAGTCCCGACATCAAGCCCGTCTACGGTCAGCTCGGCACCACCTTCGGCGGTAACCATCTGGCCTGTACGGCAGCACTGGCCGTGCTCGACGTGATGGAACAGGAACACCTGGTGGAGAATGCCGCCGCCGTGGGCAACCATCTGCTGCAGGCTTTGCAGGGACTGCCCGGTGTGGTGGAAGTGCGCGGATGCGGCCTGATGATTGGGTTGGAGTTCGACCGCCCCATCAAGGAGCTGCGCAGCCGCCTGATTACGGAGCAGCACGTGTTTACCGGCGCTTCGGGCACCAACGTGTTGCGTCTCCTGCCGCCTTTGTGCCTGACGCAGGACGAGGCCGACGATTTCGTGACCCGACTGAAGACTTTGTTGTAACCTTTTATATATAAAATCTGTAAGGCAGGCTGTTGGTCCCTCCGTCCGGTTTTTTCCGGGGTGCGGCGACAGCCTGCTTTTTTCGTATTCAGTCCGGCCGGTGTGGCGGGGGAGTCTTTCCGTTTGCGGCCCTTTTTTGAAAAAGGTGGCTTGCCGTTGAAAAAAGCCGGTGCGTAGTTCTGTTACGAAGGCATCTTGTTTTTTCAAGGTCGCCCCGAATTTTTCGGTGGCCGTGCCGTATGGCGGCTTCCGGCCGGCTTTTTGGGCGCAGCGCTTGCGCATTATAGATTATTAACCCCGGCCGGCATCTGCTTCCCGGATTTTTTTGCGACATTTGCTCATACATCCAATGAAAATATACTGTATATATGAAAAAAATATTTGTTTTATTCACGTTTCTTGCCGTAGCGCTTGTGGGGTTTGCCCAGCAGGCAGTTGAAACCAAGCGCACCGATCATCCCTTTGCTTTCCCAGAGTTCCGCGACGCCAAAATCCTGCAGCCCTTTGGCCGGTACACCACCGCCAAGGCCAACATTTTTCTGAAGGACAGCCGGCTGGTGTTTATGGACGGCGACAAAATCAAGACAGCCTTTGTCAACAACGTGTATGGGGTAGAGTTTGGCGACAGCATCTCTTACCTGCGCATTGATTCCATAATGGGGCGCGTCATTGCCCGCCGCGGATACGACAGCCTTTTGCGCGTAACCACCATTGATATGCAGAAATATTCCGCACAAAGCAGCGGAGGCAACAACCTGCCTTTTTTCGAGATGGAAGACCTCAACGTGTTTCTCGAAATTGACGGCGACCAGCGTGAGGAAGCCCAGGGCTATCCGCTCAAGAATACGTATTATTTCATGATTAAGGGCGTGCCCTACAAGGCTACTGAAAAGAACATCAAGAAACTCATCAAGCCCGAAATGAAGAAGGCTTTCAAGAACCTGATGTACGACCACTATTTCAGTTGGAACGACGAGGAGTCGCTCAAAAAATCTTTGCTTTTTTGCCTGAATAAGCATAGATTACATAACCCAACCGACAGCAGCCGGAACCCTGAGTGATACAATCGGGTTCCGGCTGCTGTCGGTTAGGGGGCGGTGGAGGAGGGACTGGATACGGCTTTGGCCGTTATCCGAAAATCAGTCGGGCCAGTCGCGGCGCCTTGCGGTAGACGGCCGTAACAATGCCCCAGGCCGTAAACAGCACGAGCACGGCCGTCACCGGGATGCGCAGGGCTACGGGCACTTGCAGCCAGTCGATGAGCGTATATCCCAGTCCTACCAGCACGTAGTGAATCAGATAAATGCCCAGTCCACACCGGGTCAGGTCGGCCAGCGCCTTGCGTAGGCGTTCGTGGCTGACGTGTATGCGTTGCAGGGCGATGAAAAGCCCGAGCGTCATCATCACAACCTGGGGTGAGCAGTAGAGGAAGAAGAATTCCAGTTGCTCTTCCGTAATGTCGGGCTGCTGCGAGGTATGGCTGAATCCGAGGTAGGTAATGGCGTAGCCGGCGGCAAACAGCAGCAGAGCCAGCCAGGCCGTGGCACGGCCGCTTAGCCGGTTGTAGTGGCGCAGGTAGTAGCCGGCCACCAGATAGCCGTTGAATCCGGCAAAATAGTAGAGCATGCCATAGGGATTCCAGGCGCACGTGCCCCACAGGTTGGGCGTGGCGTATTGGGTCAGATAGGGCACCAGCAGCGTGACGCCCTACAGCAGCAGGAACAGGCGCAGCGACTTTTCAGAAGCCTGTTGCAGCCAGGCTGAAAGGATGGGCAGGTAGAGGTAAGGCCCGATGAGCATGTAGATGTACCAGAGATGGGTGGTGTACATGCTGAAGTTCAGCGGAATCATCAGAATCTGCTGCAGGCTGTCGGCCCAGCTTTGCGAGGGATGGTCGCCGGCATACGGAAAGACTTTGCTGATGACCGAGGCATCCAGTCCTGCGGCGCCCGTCAGTGCCGGAAACAGGTTGTAGGCAACCGAAGCAATCAGAAACGGCCACAGAATGCGCGTGAGCCGTTTTTTTGTAGAACGCGCCTGTCGTCATTCTGACCGGCAGGATAAGCATGCCCGTAAGCATGACGAACAGCGGCACGCACGGGCGCAGCAGGGAGCCGTAGATGGTGCCCCAAAAGTTGAAGTTGGGATTCAGCCGGGCTTGCGGCGAAACGTTGAAGGGGTCGGCGCAATGGGCGCAGATAACCATGAAGATGGCCAGCAGGCGGACAACGTCGGCCCAAACGATGCGGGAGGAAAGGTTTTCGTTTTTCATGAATAAAATAAGGATGTGTTTGTTATTATTGAGGAACAAAGTTACGGCCTTGTTCCGACTTATTTTTTTAACTATTTAAAAAAACGTGGGGCGTGCGGGCCGGGAGTCGCTTTCAGCGTATTTTGTTGCGCAGGTTGCACAGGGTAACTTGCGAAATGCCCAGATAGGAGGCTATGTATCCTAAATTGACGCGCTGAAACAGTTCAGGCTCGTTGTCCAGCAGTTGGCGGTACCGCTCTTCAGCCGACTGGTAGAAGCGTGAAATCAGTCTTTTTTCGTTTTTAATGAAAGCCTGCTGATGCAGGATTCTCGACCAGTTGGCTATTTCCAGGTTGGTTTCGTACAGCCTGGTGAGGTCCTTGAGCGGAACGGCGTAGAGCAGCCCGTCTTCCAGCATCTGTACCATTTCATATTCGTAGCCCTCAATTTTTCCGTAGAAGTTGTTGGTGGAGAATACGATGTCGCCTTCGGCACTGAACCATGAAGTGGCTTCCTTGCCGTGTATTACGCAATAGGAGCGGGCAATACCTTTTTCCATGAAGTAGAAAAAAGAATCCCGCTTCAGTGAGGAAGTAATGATGTCGCGTTTCCTGAAAGTTACGGGGCGGCTGTTTTGCAGCAGCAGCGATATGCTTTCGTCGCTCATGCCCGACAGGGCTTTCAGGGCTTTGATAATGTTTTCCATGTCTGTCAGTTAAAGGCCAGGTTCCGGTATCCGGCCTTGTTCTTGCCCGGCCGTCGTGTTGTGTCGGGCATATATGAAAAACAGACTCCGGTGGCGTTTTGCCGGAGTCTGTCTGTTTCTTGAAAGGAAGAGCTGAAAAAAGGCGCAATGTCCGGCTCAGGCAGCGGTATGTCCCGCTACGGCTTGAGCTGGTCGGGCAGATTGTCCCTGAAGTGCCAGGCCAGTGAAATCATGGCCGTGCAGTTGCGGCGTCCCTGCGGAGTTATCTTGACCAGTCCCAGGTCGGTTTCCGCGCCGATGCTGATGTTGCGGTTTACCTGGTAGGACACGCGTACCTGCATGCCGGCATCCCAACGTTTGATGCCGGATTGGCTGAAAGTCTTTTCGCTGTAAAACATTTTGTCGCTGCCCTCGCGGTCGGCGTCGCCTTTCACTTTCATTTTTCCGTTTACCCCGCAGGCCACGTAGGGACCGGCGGAAAATTTCAGATATTGTGCTTCGCCCGTACGTAGATAGTAGTGTACCAGGATGGGCAGTTCTACATATCCGGCCGAGTAAGTGGTGCGTTTGATGCCTGTCACGGGTTCTTCCGTATCTTCGTCAATAATCGGATCCCCGTTCTCATCGCGGTAAATGACGGTTTCGTCCTTTTCGCGCCAGCCCTTGCCGTAATACACCAGAGCGGGTTCAATGGCCCAGGTTTGTCCGAGTTCGAATTCCAGTCCCAGTCCCAGTTTGTAGGCACCTACATTTTTTGTGTCGGTGAAATGGCGTGACAATCCGCCGCCTACTTCCAGTATCAGGTTTTGCCCGTGCAGGGCGATGGCTGCGCCCAGGCAGGCCATCACGGTAAGAATGCGTTTCATGGTGATAAGGAGTGTCAGTCGTGTTTGAAGAATTGTTTCCAGTCGTCCTTGCCCGCCGCTTTCTGCGGAGCCTTGCGGCCAGCCTTGCGCGGTTTGCGCTCGGCGCGTGTTTTGGGGGCGGCGTTCTTGCGGTCAGCGCGGTCCACCACCACGCTGCGGTCGCCCACGCGGGCCTTCTGCATCTTTTTCAGCACCAGCGGCGCGTCTTCCTCAGGCACCTCAAAGAAGGAGCAGTTGGCCGTCAGGTCAATGCGGCCTATCTCTATCTTGCCCTTCACGTAGCGGTTGACCAGGCTGATGATTTCGCGCGCATAGAAGTTGTCGCGCTTGCCCAGGTTGATGAACAGGCGGGCGTAGCCCTCCTCGGCCTGCTTGGGACCGCGTCCGCCCCGTTCGCGGCGTCCGGGACGTTCGGCTTTGTCGGCGTGGCCGCGCTCTACGGGTACCTCAATTTCCGGCGCATTGGCGTAGTAGTTGAGGAAGCGGCCGAACTCGCGGCTTACCACGCGCTTAATCAGGTCCTCCTTGGTCAGCCAGTCGAGCTTGCGGTAGATTTCGGGCAGGAATGGTGCAATCTCCGTCTCGTTCACCTCGATGCGCTCAATCTCGTCCATCACTTTATAGAGCTGCTTGGTGCAGATTTCCTGGGGCTCGGGCAGGGTGCCGGCCTCAAATTTCTTGCCGATAATCTTTTCCACCTGCCGGATTTTTCCCTTTTCGCGGAGGTGAATGATGCTGATACTGGTGCCTCGGCGGCCGGCGCGCCCGGTACGTCCGCTGCGGTGAGTGTAGCTTTCCACATCATCGGGCATGCCGTAGTTGATCACGTGCGTCAGCTCGTCAACATCAAGCCCACGGGCGGCCACATCGGTGGCCACGAGCAGCTGCGTTTGATGCTGGCGGAATTTCTGCATGGTGGCATCACGCTGTGCCTGCGAGAGGTCGCCGTGCAGCGGCTCGGCACTGTAGCCGTCGTTAATGAGGTGTTCAGCCACTTCCTGTGTCTCCGCGCGGGTGCGGCAGAAGATGATGCCATAGATACGCGGATAATAGTCAACCACACGTTTGAGCGCCAGGTATTTGTCCTTGGCATGCACCAGGTAGTACACGTGGTTGACGTTTTCGGCTCCCTCATTGCGTGAGCCCACCACAATCTCCTTGTAGTCATGCAGGTAGTTTTTGGCAATGCGCTCGATGTCGCTGCTCATGGTGGCGGAAAAGAGCAGGGTGTTGCGCTCTGCCGGAACGCCGGCCAGAATGGCATCGATGCTTTCGGTGAATCCCATGTTGAGCATCTCGTCAGCCTCATCGAGCACCACGTTTTCCACCTCGCCCAGGCGGGCCACGCCGCGCTCCATCAGGTCAATCAGACGGCCGGGCGTGGCCACGATCACCTGTGCGCCACGTTTGAGGGCGCGGATCTGGCTCTCTATGCTCGAGCCGCCGTACACGGCCACCACGTGGAGCCCGTCAATATAGCGTGAGTAGTCTTTCAGGTCGCCCGTAATCTGCAGGCAGAGCTCGCGCGTGGGGCTGAGTATCACGGCCTGCGTGGTGCGGCGTGCAGGGTCCACTTTCTGCAGTACGGGCAGTCCGTAGGCCGCCGTTTTGCCCGTGCCCGTCTGCGCCAGCGCAATCACATCGTTGCCCACACCCAGCAGGTAGGGGATGACGGCTTCTTGTACCGGCATGGGACTTTCGTAGCCCATTTCTTTGATGGCACTGCGGATTTCTTCCGACACGCCCAGTTCTTCAAAAGTTTTCAATGTGTGTAGGATGGTTTGAATGATAATCAGTAGGAGCGCATCGCTTGCTGCCGTTGTCGTATGAAGCGGTCATGCAAGCCGGCTCCGCCGCAAAGTTACATAAAAAAAATCACTCTCGCATCTGTCGTTGCGGCTTTGTGGAGCAGAAAGCGGCGGCATGGTTTGGCGCAGTGCGGCAAAATGTCTATCTTTGTGGGGTAAATAGCGGCCGGTATGGCCACTTTGATTTTGTTGTCTGAAATGAAACGTACCATTCTATTCTCATTTATTGTGATTGCGGCTTTGCTTTCGGGGCATGCAGCTGCAGAGTCCGTCAGAGTAGCCTGCGTGGGCAACAGCATTACTTATGGCGTAGGCACAGAAAACCCTGCGGCTGAGAGCTATCCGGCGCAGTTGCAGGCGCTGCTCGGCCCGGCGTATGAGGTGGGCAATTTCGGCCATTCAGGCGCTACCTTGCTGCGGCGCGGCCACCGGCCTTACATGAGCCTTCCGGAGTTTGGCCGGGCGCTGCGCTTTGGGGCTGACATCGTGGTGATTCATTTGGGGGTTAATGATACTGACCCGCGCGACTGGCCCGATTTTCGTGATGACTTCATTCCTGACTATCTGGCGCTGATTGATTCGTTCCGCCAGGCGCGGCCCGGATGCCGCGTGCTGGTGTGCCGGCTTACGCCCATCGGGCCGCGCCATGCGCGCTTTGAGTCAGGCACCCGCGACTGGCGTGACTCCATTCAGCAGTGCATAGCCACCGTGGCGCGGGCTGCCCAAGCCGAACTGGTGGATCTTGAGGCGGCACTTTATGCTTATCCGCATTTGCTTCCTGACGCGCTTCATCCCTCACGTGAAGGGGCCGGGCGGCTGGCCAGCACCGTGTACGGAGCCATCACGGGCCGTTATGGGGGGCTGCGCATGCCCGCTGTGTACGCTGACAGCATGGTGCTGCAGCGTGACAGCGCCATTACCTTGCGCGGCTGGGCGGATGCCGGAGCGCGTATCCGGGTGAGCATCGGAGGGCAGCGCCATCACACCCGGGCTGCCCGCAACGGCTGCTGGCAACTTACGCTGCGCCCGCTCAAGGCCGGGCGTGACTATACGCTGCGCATTACCGACGGGCAGCGTACGCTCACGTACCGCGGCGTGGCGGCGGGCGAGGGGTGGCTTTGCTCCGGGCAGTCAAACATGGCTTTCCGCTTGCGGCAGGCCGCCACGGCTGCCGCTGATGTGCCCCAGGCCCGGCAGCCTGACATCCGGCTTTTTAATATGCAGCCCCGCTGGGAAACTACGGCTGCCGCATGGAGCGCGGAGGCGCTCGACTCCGTCAATGCCTTGCGCTATTATGATTCGGCCGGCTGGCAAACGTGTACGCCCCGTTCGGCGGCTGATTTCTCGGCTGTGGCTTACTATTTCGGGCAGATGTTGCACGACAGCCTGCAGGTGCCCGTGGGGCTGATCTGTAATGCCGTGGGCGGTTCGCCCGCGGAGGCATGGGTAGACCGCCGCACACTGGAGCATGAGTTTCCGGCCATACTGCGGCAGTGGACGCAAAATGACTTCATTCAGCCTTGGGTCCGTGCCCGGGCGCGGCAGAACATGGGCACGTCCGCGCAGCCCCTGCAGCGCCATCCTTACGAGCCTTGTTATCTGTTTGAGGCCGGCGTGGCGCCGCTTGAACGGTTTCCCGTTCGCGGCGTAATCTGGTATCAGGGCGAGTCAAACGCACATAACATGGAGGCTCATGAGCGCCTTTTCCGTTTGTTGCTGCAAAGCTGGCGCCAATATTGGGGCAATGACTCGCTGCCGTTTTTCTACGCCCAACTTTCCAGCCTCAACCGCCCCTCGTGGCCTTGGTTTCGCGACAGTCAGCGCCGCCTTATGACCGATCTGCCCGCTTGCGGTATGGCCGTGACGAGCGATGTGGGCGATTCGCTCGATGTGCATCCGCGGCAAAAGCGCCCCGTAGGACGGCGGTTGGCGCGTTGGGCGCTGAACCGCGTGTACGGCCGTGCACTGACGCCCGGCGGCCCCCTTGTGAAGCAGGCTGAGGCCCGGGGGCGCAAGGTAAGGCTCAGCTTTGATTATGCCGAGGGGCTGACCACGTCCGACGGGCAGCCGCTGCGTACGTTTGAGGTGGCAGGGCCCGACGGCGTGTTCTATCCGGCGCAGGCCGTAGTGCGCCATGATGCCGTGGTGGTTGAGTCGCCGCAGGTGGAGGAGCCGTGCAGTGTGCGCTACGGGTGGCAGCCTTTCACCCGGGCCAATCTGGTTAATGCCGCCGGTTTGCCGGCCTCTACGTTCCGGGTGGCGGTACGGGCCACGGGGCGTTGAGCACAAGCTTGAATCAGAAAAGAAATCAGTCCGGAATAAAATGAGTTGTATGACGAAAAGGATTGTTGCATTGGGATGGGCAGGGGCCTTGATGGTTTTTTTCATGGCCGCCCAGGCACAGTCCGTTAAAATGAATCCGAAAACGGATAACGCATTGCTGACCCGCTTTCAGGATGCCAAGTTAGGGCTTTTTGTGCATTGGATGGCCTGCCATACTCCGACTACCGGCGATTCGTGGTCCATAGGGCGCGGAACGCCGAAAACCGTGGCGGATTCTATCACGATGAGCTGGAATCCTGAAAAGTTTGATGCCAGGCGCATAGTAGACGTGGCCGTTCAATCCGGGTGCCGGTACATGGTTGTCATTTCCAAGCATCATGACGGCTTCTGCATCTGGCCCAGCGCTTATTCGGATTTTGATTTGGACCGGGGCGCCTTTCATCGGGATATGCTGAAGGAACTGGGCGATGAATGCCGGAGGCGGGGACTGCTTTTCGGCATATACTATTCGATTGCCGATATAGATTATTGCGGCTGGACACGGATGCCTGGAGCCGGCGAGCCTGTTCCGGAGCCCCGGAAGGGGAAAGCAGACTTCGTCAGCTTTGTGCACAACCAGACGCGCGAACTGATCCAACGCTATCAGCCGGATATTCTTTGGCTCGACGGGTTCTGGCTTGATCCGCTATGGTCTGCCCGTGAGGGACGCCATCTGTATCAGGTGATCAAGTCGGCCAAGTCCGATGTCCTGTCCACCCGCCTTTCCGTAACGAAAGACAGTACCGGGCAGGAAACTTTCTGGACCGACGGGGCCTCAGGTGATTATTTCTCCATGGAGGCAAAAACGACGGATGCTCCTGATTTCCCGTGGGAGGCTTGCACGAGCGTTACGTATCCGGTATATGCCTATGAGCCGGATGCAAAAATGCTTTCCGGAAAGGCGTTGATTGATTTGTTCAGCCGTACGTTGTGCGGCAACGGGAATCTGCTGGTCAATATCGGTCCGAAGCCTACGGGTGAGATGCCTGAAGAGCAGGTAGCCCGCCTTCATGAGCTTACGGACTGGATTGAGGCGCACCAGGACGCCGTGTACGGAACGCGGGGCGGGCCTTACCGGCAGACCGATCAGCTGGGCAGTACGTATCGCGGAAAAAAACTTGTATCTTCATATTCGTGACCCTCAAATCCAGCACGTTGAACTGACGTTGCCGGAGGCCTGTCGGGTGAAGTCGGCAACCGTGCTGGATACGGGTGCAAGGGTGGAGGTGCGGCAACGGGGCGACGGGCGGATTTCGCTCGTATGCTCTTTTCCGGAAGATGCGCAGATTCCTGTTATTGCCTTGAAGTTGAACAGAAAATTCCGCTTCGACGGCTGGTTGGAAAGCACGGCATCCTGACGGTTTCCCGGGGCTTAACGCCAAGGCTTCCGGAGTGTGACGGAACGTATAATAAATGTAGACTCTATGTATAACGTGAGTTCGACGAATTCAAAACAAAGCGAGCTGTGTATCAGGAGTTCTCG
>ERZ779865.1055-NODE-1055-length-21726-cov-17.795256_pt1 | contig 21726 bp, 32 predicted proteins | sample MGYA00433088_ERZ779865 | MGnify/ENA primary metagenome ERZ779865 (study PRJEB29588, sample SAMEA2151703) | human gut metagenome | biome: human gut; feature: human-associated habitat; material: faeces | place: Denmark | collected 2008/2010 ... | reverse complement strand
AAATCGACTGACCTTTCTTTTTTACCCAACAATATCTTTAATTAAGGGAGACGGGGGAGACGGTTCCGGATATTGAAAAATGTGACAGACTTGCATCTTTCTACGGAATTAAGCTGGATGCTTTGATGCACTATGATGAAAAAGTCGGGAATACCAAAATGGCTCCGCCACCGGAAGGAAAATTTTTATGGGGAACGGTAAAGCTGGGCAATCGCGGACAGATCGTAATTCCGAAAGAGGCGAGAGACAAGTATGGATTGCAGGAGGGTTCCCGGCTGGTGGTATTGGGCGATGAAGAAGGCATTGCCCTGATACAGGCAGAAAAGTTTGAATGTCAGTTAAAAAGTGCGCTGGAACTAAGCAGAAAAATGGTTGCGGAGGATTAGAATATGAAGTGTTCAAATTGTGGAAAAGAAATGAGAAAAGGTTATTTATTCAGCAGTAAGGATGGAGCTTTCAGCTTCGCAAATGAAGTTCCCGGAGTATTTGAAAATGCAAAAAATGCAGATGGTTTTGTAGAGATCACAAAGCTCAAACCCAGTCACAGAACACAAATAGAAGCAGAATGTTGCGAAGAATGCAGAATGTTGGTGATTCGTTACTAAAGGGTTGAAAAAACAGCTTGCAAAATAAATGGCACAGTGCTACTATAACCACGGAAAAAACAAGTTGGAGGTGAATTTCATGGACAGTTGCGATGGTTATGGGCGAAGTAGAAAACACGGTGCTTTTTCCTGCAAGCATGGTACAGCTGTCTGTGGAAAGTGACGACCGTACTTTGATTTGTTGTGCATAGAGATTTATGCAGAGGAAGCATCGTGTGATGCTTCTTTTGTTTTGCCCTTTACGTTGCATCGAAGAATGAGAACGAGAAAGGAGAATTAGGTTATGAACAAGAAATATTCCGAACTGGCAGAATTATTCCGCAGCGAGAAAACGGATGAGGAGATCCTGGATTTCCTCTTAAATTATCATAAGAATGATATTGCCGATATGATGGCGGGGATGACAGAGGAAGAACGCAAGCGCCTGTATCACCTGTTGGGAGCGCAGAAGGTCGCAGAAATTTTCAAATACATTGAAGAACCCCGTAAGTATATCCGGGAACTGTCCGTGGAGAGTGCTGCGAGAGTGATCTCCGAGATGGATTCCGATGATGCTGTTGACCTATTGGAAGATCTGGATCCGGAGGAGAAGGAACAGATTGTCCGGATGCTGGACGAGGATGCAAAAAAAGATGTGAAGATGCTGCTGTCGTACGATGAGGAAGAGATCGGCAGCTGCATGACAACGAACTACATCTGCATCCCGGAAGATGTGACCATCAAGCAGGCTATGAGCGAGCTGGTGAAGCAGGCAGGAGAAAACGACAATATCATGACCATCTATGTGGTAGATGAAAAGGGTGTTTTCGCCGGAGCCATCGATTTGAAGGATTTGATCCGGGCAAGAGAAAATACACATCTGGAAGATCTGGTGTTGAAATCTTATCCTTATGTGACCGATCATGAGAAGATCGATGATTGTATGGACCGGATCCTGGATTATGCTGAGGACTCGATTCCCGTATTGTCAGAAGATAAGAGAATCCTCGGTGTCATCACATCCGAAGACCTGATCGAAATGGTAGACAATGAGATGGGCGAAGACTATGCAAAGTTAGCAGGTCTGACCGCAGAAGAGGATCTGAAGGAGCCCATACTTCAAAGCATGAAAAAACGACTGCCCTGGCTGATCATCCTGCTGTTCTTAGGTATGGCGGTATCCTCCGTGGTAGGACTTTTTGAAAATGTGGTGGCGGTGCTTCCCATCGTGATCTGCTTCCAGTCGCTGGTACTGGATATGGCGGGAAATGTGGGAACCCAGTCCCTGGCAGTGACGATCCGTGTGTTGATGGATGAAAATCTGACGGGAAAACAGAAGTTTCAGCTGGTGGTCAAGGAGGTAAAGACCGGTTCCTTAAATGGTATTTTGTTGGGCGTGATGGCGCTTCTGTGCCTAGGAGTGTATGTGCATTTCTTCAAAGGTTATACCTGGATGGGAGCCTTTGGAATCTCCGGCTGCGTGGGAGTCTCCCTCTTAGTGGCAATGGCGATCTCCAGTGCCGTAGGTACGGTGATCCCCATGTTTTTCCATAAGATCAAGGTAGACCCTGCAGTGGCATCCGGTCCCCTGATCACCACGGTAAACGATCTGGTGGCAGTGGTGACTTATTATGGAATGGCGTGGTTACTTTTGATCCGGTAATAACAGAGATGAGTTTTCATGGTGGCCATGCTTTAATCGCATGGCCGCTTTTTAGATTGCGCAAACAGTTTCAGGAAGCTGTGCTTTCGGAAGCATCCGGTGTCGTCTCAGGGATAAGATTGCTGTAATAAGCGGTCTTTCCGGATAACACGTCATCATAGAATCCTTGTTTCCAGTCGATGTAGTCCACGGCCTCCTGCAGCTGCTGCATGGAGGTTAACAGTGCTTCTTTTTTCCGGGAGAGGATGTCTTTTCTGGCGGGAATGGAGGATTCGCCCTCCAGACATAAATGCAGATATTCTTTCATTTCGGCGATGGAGAGACCACAGTTTCTGAGGCACCCGAGACTCTGGATCCATTTGATATCGTGGTCATCGAAGACACGATAATTGCGGCTGTCCCGCTTCACGTTGGGTACCAGTCCCTCCTTGCAGTAAAATTTTAAGTTCTCATAGGTCATGCCGGTCAGGGCACAGGCTTCTTTCATAGAATACATAAAATGGCTTCCTTTTTGCTCATGTGGTTACTTCGCCATATAAAACTGCTTATCTGACTGAATGCAAGCATTCGCAGAACGCAGTTTTGCATGGCTCCGAATAGTTACAAAAAAGTATTGACCGGTAGTTACTACCGTTGATAAAATCATAACGTAGCATAGACGCACTGTCAATGCGGAAAGGATTACAACACTTATGAATCATTCAGGAATTTTGAAAAATAAGCTGTTCTTGTATCTCACAGAGTTCTTCGCCGGGATGTCCGTCATGGCGGTGGAACTGGGAGCCAGCAGACTGTTGGCACCGTATTTCAGTTCTTCCCAGATCGTATGGACCATTGTCATCGGCACCATCATGATCGCCATGGCGCTGGGCAATATCTACGGCGGTAAAAGTGCGGACAAGTCCCCGAACCCGGACAAACTCTACGGCAGGATCCTGATCGCGGCCATCTGGATTGCCCTGATCCCTGTGGTGGGCAAGTACATTATCCTTGGGATCTCCGCACTGCTGATCTTTACCGTCAGCAACAATTTCCTCATCATTGCGGCGTTTGCAGCCTGCATGGTGATCTTCGTGTTCCCCTTATTTTTACTGGGAACTGTGACCCCTTCTCTGGTAAAATATTCCGTGGATAGTCTGGATGACAGCGGACAGACCGTGGGAACTTTAGGTGCATTCAATACCGTGGGAAGCATCATCGGAACCTTCGTACCGACTTTCGTGACGATCCCGGCGGTGGGAACCTCCATTACATTTCTGATCTTTTCCGGAATTCTGATCCTGCTGTCTGTGATTTACTTTATCTGCCAGCATACGGGAAAGAAAAAGATTGCAGCATCGGTACTGATCTTTATTTTATGCTGTGGTCTGGGATATTCGGATTCCTTTGCTTTCTGGCAGAAGGATCTGACCTACGAAGGAGAGTCCATCTATAATTATCTGCAGGTATCGGAGACGGACAGACAGGTGGTCCTGTCCACCAACGTGCTGTTCGGTGTCCAGTCCCTCTATATGAAAGAAGGGGGACTTACCGGCATGTATTATGACTATGCCATGGCGGCGCCCCTTATGGTGCCGGATAAACCGGTAGAGGACATGGATGTACTGATCCTTGGTATGGGAACCGGAACCTATGCGACCCAGTGCCGGAAATATTTCGGCGATATGAATATCGAGGGCGTGGAGATCGACGAAAAGATCACGGAGCTGTCGAGAGAATATTTTTCCCTGCCGGAGGATGTGAAGGTGACTACCTATGACGGCAGGGCTTTTTTGCAGGCGGTGGATACCACCTATGATGTCATCATGGTGGATGCCTATCAGGACATCACCATTCCTTTCCAGATGTCTTCCGTGGAATTCTTTACCATGGTCAAAGATCATCTGAAGGACGGTGGTGTCATGGTAGTCAATATGAACATGCACGGCAACAAGGAAGGGGATATCAATCAGTACCTTGCCGACACCATTGCCAACGTATTTGACAATGTCTATACTGTAGACGTGGCAGGCTCCACCAACCGCGAACTGTTTGCTTCCCAGCACAGTGATATGATAGAAGTATTATCCGATCATGTGGAGAATCTGTCAGATGCGGGACTGCAGAACATGATGCAGCGGGTAGCGGACAACAGCAGTGCCTACGTGACCGAGATTACCTCATGACCGATGACAAGGCGCCTGTAGAACTTCTTGGCATGCAGGTCATCGATCAGCTGATTCAGGAAGAAGTAGCGTATTACAAGGATATTTATGAGGAACAGGGGATCAACGGATTGCTGGAACACCTGTAAATCGGCAGATTTGCAAATAGAGTTTGAAATAACATAAAGGGTAAGAATACGACGGTGGAGTCAACAGGCTTCACCGTTTTTTCTTAAAAAAATATAAAAACCATTGACCGGTAGCTACTACCGACTGCTACAATCACGCTATATGATGCAATAATGTTGGTCGTAGGAAGAAAGAGACCTTTTCAATAGAAGGAGGTAACAGAAATGATGTACAATCCCCAGTTGGATACCTTCATTTGTGTGGTGGAAGCAGGCAGTTTCAGCAAGGCAGCGGACAAACTGTATATTTCCCCACCGGCGGTGATCAAGCAGATCAATTCGTTGGAAAATAATCTTGGAGTACAGCTTTTTGCCAGAACCCACAGAGGTCTTGTGGTGACGGCGGCGGGAGAATCCCTCTATCAGGATGCAAAATATATGGTAAATTACAGTAAAGAAGCTATCGAGAGAGCGAAAGAAGCCGGGAATGACGAAGATGATGTGATCCGGGTGGGGATTTCACCCATGACACCGCCGCAGGTCTTTGTGGAACTCTGGCCCAGGATCCAGGAGCAGTATCCCAAGGTCAAGTTTAAACTGGTTCCCTTTGAGAATACCCCGGAGAATGCCAGAGAGATCCTTGCAAATCTGGGACAGAATATAGACGTGATCGCTGGAATCTTTGATGAGACCATGCTGGAACTGCGTAAGTGCAACGGCGTGGAGCTGTCCAGAGAACCTTTTTGCGTGGCGGTAGCCCTGCATCACAGACTTGCGGGGAAAAAGGTGCTGACCCCGGAGGATCTGAAAGGGGAGCGGCTCCTTATGATGAGGAAAGGCTGGAGCTGCTATGTGGATGCACTCAGAGCAGAATTGACAGAGAAATATCCGGAGATCTCCATCGCAGATTTTGATTTTTACAACGTCGATATTTTCAACCGCTGTGAGAACAGTAATGATATGCTGCTTGCCATCAAAAGCTGGGAGAGCGTACATCCGCTCATGAAGATCCTTCCGGTGGAATGGGACTATAAAATGCCTTACGGACTCCTGTATGCGAAGGATCCTTCCGAAAAGGTGGAGAAATTAGTAAGAACAGTAGAAGGAATTACAAAATGAATAAAAATCTGAAGATCAGACTGTTGGCCGATTCCGGAATGACACTTGCCCTGCTATTGCTGATGTCCTATCAGCTGGTGGGAGAAAAAGCCCATGAGTGGATCGGCATGGCAATGTTTTTGTTAGTCATAGGGCATCATGTTCTGAACAGAAGATGGATGGGAAACATTACAAGGGGAAAATATACGGTGCACAGAATCTTGCAGACTGTGATCGTAATATTGCTTGCTCTGACGATGATCGGCTCCATGGTGAGCGGTATTCTGTTGTCCAACTATATTTTCCGGTTCGTCCGGATCAAAGGGGTGACCAATCTGGCAAGGAGCATCTATATTCTCTGTGCATACTGGGGATTTCTGTTTATGGCGGTGCATCTGGGACTTCATTGGAACATGATGCTCAGAATTCTGGAAAAGGTGTTTCCCATGAAAGGCGTCGCTAAGATCCCGGGACTGCTGATCGCAGTTTACGGAGGCTATGCCTTTTATAAAAGAGGAATCGTGAACTATCTGTTTTTAAAGAGCCATTTTGTATTCTTCGGACCACAGGAAAGCCTTGGACTGTTTTTGCCGGATTACATAGCGATGATGGGAATGATCGTGTTTGTTACCTATTATGGGGACAGGCTGTTATTCGGTGACAAAGGTATTATATGGCATATATGGAGGCGCTAAGATGACTCATATTATTTTAGCAATTATATATTTAGCATTTATAAGTCTAGGATTGCCGGATTCAATGTTAGGAGCAGCATGGCCGGATATGTATGCTGCGTTTGGAGTACCGCTCTCATATGCAGGTATTTAATCCTCCATTATTTCCGCGGGGACAAATTATATCGAGTCTGCTGAGTGACAGACTTACATTAAAGTTTCTTTTGGCTCTTATGGTTGTAATGCATGAAACTTTAAATAAAGTAACGGATTATAACCCCAGGGTTAATACTGAAAAACAAACAGAGACTTCTGCCGGTGAGGAGAAGTTCTTATAATAAAACTGTAAAGATAAAGGAATTCTATAGTTACAGACAGGAGGTTATCGTATGGAAATTTTGGAAAAGATGGAATACATTACTTTAAGCAATGGCGTAAAAATGCCCATGGCAGGTCTGGGAACATTTCTCTTGAGCCCGGATGAGGCACAGGAATCGGTATATGCTGCTTTGAAAGAAGGATACCAGCTGATCGATACCGCCAATGCTTATGTGAATGAAAAGGCAGTTGGCAGGGCCATGCGTCAGTCGAAAGTACCCAGAGAAAATATCTTTCTGGAGACGAAGATCTGGCCGTCCTTCTATGAGCAGGAGGATGCTGTAGAAAGGACTCTGGAGAGACTGGATACAGACTATATTGATCTGTTGCTGATCCATCAGCCGGCAGGCAATTATATCGCCGGATATCGCCTCATGGAAAAAGCATACAAAGAGGGCAAGGTAAAGGCAATCGGCTTATCCAATTTTAACGAAGAACAGATGAAGGAAATCCTGAATATCTGCGAGATCCGCCCTGCGGTATTGCAGACAGAAGTACATCCCTATTATCAGGCGAAAGAACTGAAGAAATTCCTGGACGAGGAACAGATCGTGATTCAGGCATGGTATCCGCTGGGACACGGAGACAAAGAACTTCTAGAAGAGCCGCTGTGGAAAAAGCTTGGGGAAAAGTATCGCAAGAGTCCGGCACAGATCATTTTACGCTGGCATATTCAGTCAGGAAATGTGGTGATTCCCGGTTCCAAGAATCTGGAACATATCCGGGACAATTTCCGGCTGTTTGACTTCAAACTGACAGAAAAAGAAATGGAAGAGATCGCTGCGCTGGAGCGGAACAAAAGATACTATACCAGCACTCCGGAATTACTGCAGCGTTATGCGGAGATGGTTCCGCCTGTGGATACTCAGAAATAAGCCGGAGGAGACGGCGTGGGTATTACATTGTTCTATTGTTCTCTGATGTATATCGTAATTACGATTGCGGTGGAAATCGGAAATAATAGAGATAAAAAAGAGAAATGAAGAGGAAAGAACATGAATGCAGGATCACAAATCCTCACAGGGATATTAATGGGATTGTGTGTCTGTATATTGACGGCCTGTGGCAGAGTGGAAAAAGAACGGTCAGAAACGGCAGTACAGGGAGCGGAGGCAACACTACAGCAGACAGCAATACCGGAAAAATACTATACCGAAAACAGCAAAGTGACGGAAGTAATGAGAGATCCCGCATTTGGGGATTACGGGCATTTGATCTTTCCTGTGGATATTGCCATCAGCGAGGACCTGGAGCTTAAGGATGTGGAAGACATTCTTCCCTGGTACAGTGAAGTGAATCCCAAGAAGACGGTAGAGATTGTTAACTACATGAAAGACCGGGTGACAGACGGGGAACAGATCTTTTACGATATTTACAGTGAAGAGGAGAAGGAAGCCGATCCGGCGAAAGAAGATACCGGCCTGTTTTTCTTCCGGGGAGATCCCGGGGCGAAGACAGCCATTGTAAATGCCGGCGGAGGATTTATGTATGTGGCGGCGATGCACGACAGCTTTCCCCAGGCGTTGGAACTGGCAAAAAACGGTTACAATGCCTTTGCGCTGATCTACCGGCCGGGAGCGGATACAGCATGTGAGGATCTGGCGAGAGCGATTGCTTATCTGCACGAACATGCGCAGGAATTACAGATCGACATGACAGATTATTCCCTCTGGGGAGGATCTGCCGGAGCACGGATGGCAGCATGGCTTGGGTCCTACGGAACTGCTTATTTCGGAGAAGAGGAGTATCCGGCACCGGCAGCGGTCATCATGCAATATACGGGGCTGTCCTCGGTGACGGGGCAGGAACCGCCAACCTATGCCTGCGTGGGAACCAGTGATTATATCGCATCATACGAGAGTATGGAGCAATATATTTCACGGCTCCGAAGAAACGGAACCAACGCAGAAATAGAGGTGTTCACCGGACTTTCCCATGGATTTGGACTGGGGGAAGGGACGGTTGCGGACGGTTGGATTAACCGTGCCATGGACTTCTGGCAGCAGAATAGCAGTAAGTAACACAGAAAAATAATTATATAAACGGGAGGGGCTGTGAACGACAGTCCCTCTTTGCTTTTTAAATGAGGAAGAAAGATGGATAAAAGAATAGAGCTGTTACTGATTTTTTTAGGAACAATTATGGCACTGGCATCCTGTGGCGTAATCCAGAATGAGGAAAAGGATATGTTGGCTGAAACTACGACTGTAAAGGAAGAAACCAAGGAGATAGAGACAACACAATCAGATGATAAGAAAGAGTATCTCAGTGGCATTGTGCCGGAAGAACTGGAATATATTCCGGAAGAATATAAACAGCCTGCGGAACATCCGGGAACACTGGAAAAACTGACCTATACGACATGGGAATCTTTTACCTATGAGGAACATTCACAGGAACTGACCAAGGAGGCATGGGTGTACCTTCCCTACGGATATTCCGAAGAGGAGAAGTACAATGTGTTTTACTTAAGCCATGGAGGCTGGAGTAACGAGACAACGCTGATGGGAACGGATACAGATCCGCATCCCTTGAAATACGTCATGGATCATGCGATAGAAGACGGTAAAATACAGCCTTTGATCATTGTATTGCCCACCTATAACAATACCAGTGAAGAGGACAGCGGGGATTACAGTCTGGCTATCGAACTGACAGACAGATTTCACAATGAACTTGTGAATGACCTGATTCCTGCAGTCGAAGGAAAATACAGTACATATGCGGAAGATACGACTCCGGAGGGACTCGCCGCATCCAGAGATCACAGGGGATTCGGCGGATTTTCCATGGGATCAGTGAACACCTGGAACACTTTCCGGTACTGTCTGGATTATTTCCGCTATTTTATGCCCATGAGCGGAAGCTATTCCCTGAGTGGACAGTATATGGCGGATCTGGTAAGACAGCAAGGATATACGGCGGATGATTTCTTTATCTTCGCGGCATCCGGTACGGATGATTTTGCATACAGTGCATTCAAGGCACAGATCGATGCCATGAGCAGTGACTCTGATGGAATGTTCCGGCTGGCCCACAGTGAAGCGGAGGGAAATATGTCCTTCCTGGAGAGAGAGGGATACCGGCATGATTCCATCGCCAGTGATGAATATACATACAATGGTTTACGTTTTTTCTGGAACCGGGACACACAGGAGCAGGCGGATGATACGCAGGCAGATACGGCGGTGGCCGGAACGGATTATAATGTGACAACGGGAACCGAAGAGTACCGGGGATTCGTATTGGACAATGTCCTGCATTCGGATACGGAAGGAGATATTCATTATAACCTCTATGTACCGGAGAACTATGACGGGAGTGAACCTTATGCTCTGTTTTTCACACTGCCGGGGTATCAGGGACTGTACTTTCAGGGCGTAGGAGAGAATATTCGGACCGAGGAGTTCGGATTCGTGGCACAGGAATATAATCCGAAAATGATCATCGTGGCACCACAGCTGGAAGACTGGGGAGAACGGTCTGCCAGACAGACCATTGCCCTGACGGAATATTTCCTGGATGTCTATAACATTGATACCACCAGAGTGTATGCGGAAGGATACTCCGGTGGCGGTGAGACCCTGTCTTTGGTCATGGGCATGCGGCCAGATCTGTACACTGCCTATTTACAGTGCAGCTCTCAGTGGGACGGCGGATATGATGCTGTCGTAGAGGCTCGTACTCCGGTATACCTTGTGGTGGGAGAAAAAGACGAATACTACGGATGCCTGCCGTCAGACAATGCCTACGATGCCATTCATGATCTTTATGAAAAACAGGGACTGAGTGACAGTGAGATCGATGAACTGTTAGTGCTGGATATCAAGCCGACTCCTTATTTTACCAGCCAGGGTATCACCAACCAGCACGGGGCAGGAGGCTATCTGTTCGTGAGAGATGAGGGAATCATGGGCTGGCTGTTTGGCCATCAGAAGGGACACACGGAATGAATAAAATAAAATTATCGTTTAAACTCACGTTGGTGGATGTACTGATCGCACTGGCCCTGCTCTTTGCCTTTGGGTCAGCCGGGTACATCAGCATTCACCAGTCCTGGCAGATAGAGGAAGCTTTCTAAAGGTTAAACCTGTAGGTTTAAACTGTATAACAAAGCGAGACTTCTGCCGGAGGCACAGGCTATTTATAATCAGACTGTAAGAAAAAATACAGCAAAGAGGAGTAAGAAATGAAAAAGAAAAAATTAATGTGTTTCCTGATGGCAGGAACAATGACAATGGCACTGTTGACAGGCTGCGGTAATAGCACACAGGCAAATGCGGCAGCTTCCCGGAGCGAAACTGCAGAAGCAACGGAAGCAGCACAGACAACAGAAAGCGAAACAGAGAGTGAACCGACCGGGGATACCGGTGTATTGGTTATCGCAGAGCAGGGACTGTTTTCCGCAGGCGGAATCACGGTAACAAGCGACGGAACTTTTGATCCCGGGAATCAGTGGGAAGAGACCGGTGCAGGTCAGACCGCCCATGTGGATCATGACAATGTGTTCTATCAGATTCCGGCGGAGGAGACGGGACTTCCTATGGTATTTTTACATGGATACGGACAGTCCAGAATGGGATGGATGACGACTCCGGACGGAAGAGAAGGCTGGTCTGAGATGTTCTTAAGAAAAGGACACGGTGTATTTCTGATCGATGAACCCCGCAGAGGAGAAGCCGGTGCAACTTCCGTAAGCGGAGAGATTAGCACGAAGACTCTGGACCAGAGATGGTATACACAGTTTCGAATTGGCCGTTGGGAGAACGGACAATCCGTTGTAAACGAAGGTTCGCAGTTCCCGAATGATGAGAAATCTGTAGATCAGTTCTTCCGCCAGATGACGCCGGATACTGGCATGACCTCTGATATGGGAGCGGATTTTGACAATGAGACAGTGGCGAAGGCAGTAGCTGCAACCATTGACGAGGTATATGAAAGAACGGGAAAGGATTCTATTCTGGTAACACATTCTCAGGGCGGCGGTCCCGGCTGGACAGCAGCCAACTACACGGATCACATTGCCGCTATTATCGCGATTGAGCCCGGTGGAGCACCCTCCGCAGACGCTGATGACTTTAAGGCGGTAGCAGAGAAAAACATTCCCGTTACGATGTATTTTGGCGATTATATTGACAACGGGGACGAGACGATCCAGGCAACCGGTATGTGGCAGATGATGCGCCAGGCATGTTATGACTTTGCAGAGGCCTATAATGCACAGGGCGGTAACTGCACCGTTGTGGATCTTCCCAAGGAAGGAATCACCGGAAACGATCATTTTATGTTCCAGGATCTGAATAACGATGTCATTGCGGATCATATTGAGAACTGGATTCAGGAGAATGTAAACTAGGAGTCTGTTTGTTATGAGGTGGGGCAATGAAGTTACAGCAGTTAAGCTATTTTTGTGAAGTATGTAAATTCAATAATATCAGCAGGGCGGCGGAACATTTATATATTTCGCCGTCTGCGATATCTATGGCAGTCAAAGACATTGTGTATCCATATCGTCTGCGTATTCATTACCTGCAGAAAATACTGGAAACCTGTAATGAAAACAGAATAAATGTTATGAAAACTGACAGAGACAATGTTCTTTGTCAGTTTTTTTATAACCTTATGGTTAAAACTCCGTAAACAAAAGGAGACTTCTGTCGGAGAGACAAAGCATTTATAATCATATTGTAATGAGTAATAATAACTGAAAAAGCAATAGGAGGCAATATAAAATGAGAAAAGATTTAGGAGCAAAACCGTATTTATTTCCGCAGCCGGTCATGATTATCGGAACCTATGACGAGAACGGGAAGGCCAATGCCATGAATGCCGCATGGGGCGGCATCGTCGGAAGAAATGAGATCATTATAGATTTAAGCAATCATAAAACAACGGAAAATCTTCTGGAGACAAGGGCTTTTACTGTCAGTGTGGCAGACCTGGAGCATCTGGTCCCCTGCGATTATGTGGGAATCGTTTCCGGCAACAAAGAGCCGGACAAGATGGAGAAGGCCGGATTTACCACAACAAAAAGTAAATTTGTGAATGCACCTGTGATCAATGAACTGCCCCTTACACTGGAATGCGTACTCACACGGGTCATCGATGGCAGTAAATATCTGGGTGAGATCAAGAATGTCAGCATCGATGAGAAAATCCTTGGCGAAGACGGAGACATTGATCTGAATAAATTTGTGCCGATCACTTATGATGCAGCTCACTATGGATATTACAGACTGGGTGAAAAGGTCGGAACGGCATTCAAAGACGGTGCACAGTTGAAGTAGAGGAAATTGTTAAAAATTTTGGATATTAAATGATATGTGACAGGAGGAAAGGAAAATGAGTTTTAATTTTTCAGTACCTACAAATGCTTTGTTCGGAGCAGGAAAGCTGAACGAACTGCACACACAGATTAATTCTCCCATGGGTGCAGTACATGGGAAAAAGGCACTGATTGTTATCTCTAATGGTAAATCTACCCGGGCTAACGGATATCTGGACAGACTGGAAAACGAATTAAAGCAGAGTATATCATTTTTGATAAAGTTGGTTCTAATCCGACGAAACCCGTGGTGGAAGAAGGCGGACGTTTTGCAAAAGAAAATGGTTGCGACTTCATTGTGGCGTATCTGATCTGAAAATGTCAGATTACGGCATTACATCGGAAGAATTCCCTAAAATGGCTCAGAATGCAAGAGAGACACTTGGAATTAATTTTGAAAATGATATGTATAAACTGAGTGATGCAGACTGTGTTGCAATTTATCAGGAATCCTATAAATAAATCGGAGCAAAAATTATGAAAAAAATGTTGGTTGTCTATTATTCCTGGTCCAATGGAAACACAAAACGGATCGCAGAGCAGCTGGCCGCTGCAACAAACGCCGATATCGCAAGAATTGATACGGCACAGCCATACTCCGGTAGTCATGAGGAAGTAGTTGAGCAGGGGCAGAGAGAAGTAGAAGCGGGCTTCATGCCGCAGATCAAACCGTTATCCGTAAGTATAGCGGACTATGACGTGATCGCCATTGGAACGCCGACCTGGTGGTATACGATGGCACCTGCAGTACTTACATTTCTCCACCAGCAGGATTTTACCGGGAAGACAGTGATTCCATTTATGACAAACGGTGGCTGGCCGGGACATGTCATAAAAGATATGGAAGCAGAGTGTAAGGGTGCAAAATTTGCACATGAGATGAAAATTCAGTTCGATTCTACAGGCGGAGATCGTCTGGAAACACCGGAGCGTGTAATTACAAAGTGGGTGGCTGACGTAAAGAAAGATCTGAACTGAGTAAAGATAAAAGGGATGAGAACATGCAAATCAGAACATTAGGAAAAGATCTGAAAGTGTCCGCAGTGGGCTTAGGATGTATGGGAATGAGCCATGCTTACGGAGCACCGGCGGATAAAAAAGAGATGACGGAATTACTCGCAGAGGCCGTCGATATGGGATATACCTTTTTCGACACCGCAGAGGTATATGGTACGCCGGAAAATCCGCATGACAATGAAGAACTGGTGGGGGCTGCACTAAAACCCTACCGGGGAAAAATAGTACTGGCTACAAAATTCGGTATTCATTTTGATCAGTCCAGTCCGGAGGTCAATAAGCCACTGGTGCCGGATTCCAGACCGTATACGATCCGCACTTCGGTGGAAGCATCTCTGCAAAGATTACAGACAGATCATATTGATCTCTACTATCAGCACCGGAATGACCCTAAAGTACCCATTGAGGAAGTGGCGGGCGTAATGTCGGAACTGATACAGGAGGGGAAAATCACACACTGGGGACTGTCGGAAGCAACAGAAGAACAGATACGTCGTGCACATGCGGTCTGTCCGGTGACGGCGGTACAGAACCGTTACTCCATGATGGCCAGATGGTATGAAACTTTATTTCCTGTACTGGAGGAGTTACAGATTGGATATGTGGCATTTTCCCCGCTGGCCAACGGATTTCTGACAGCAAAGTATGGTAAGGATTATGCATTCGATGGTGTAAATGATTATCGGAGCGTGATGCCGCAGTTTTCCAGCGATGGTATCGATAAAAATCATGATTTGCTGGAATTATTATATCGTACAGCACATGAGAAGAATGCAACTCCGGCGCAGATTTCAATGGCGTGGATGCTGTGTAAGAAACCGTATATAGTACCGATTCCGGGAACAAGAAAATATGATCGTTTGAAGGAAAACGCAGGTGCCGCAGAAATTCACCTGACAAAAGAAGAGGTAACAGCACTGGATGAAGCATTAGGATCCATGGAGATGTCGGAAGTATTCGGTGGATCCAGGGTGAAACCCTGAGGTTTAGACAGAATAACCAAGAGAGACTTCTGTTAATGAGACAGAGGAATTATAATCTGCTTGTAAGGAAAGAAAAGGTTCTTGATAAAACAGACGAGGAGGAAAAATATATGGAATATGTATCATTAAGCAATGGTGTAAAGATGCCGATCCTGGGCTACGGAGTATATCAGGTGACCAAGGACGAATGCAAGAAATGCGTACTGGATGCCCTGAAAGCAGGTTATCGTGCCATTGATACTGCCCAGAGCTATTTTAACGAGGAAGAAGTAGGAGAGGCTATTCAGGAGTCAGGTATTCCCAGAGAGGAGATCTTCCTGACCACCAAAGTATGGGTGGAACATTACAGCTATGAAGAGGCTAAAAAATCCGTAGAAGAGTCTATGAGAAAGTTGAAGACCGATTATCTTGATCTGGTATTGTTGCATCAGCCGTTCGGAGATGCGTACAGTGCTTACCGTGCACTGGAAGACCTGTACGATGAGGGTAAGATCCGTGCCATCGGTATTTCTAATTTCTATGTAGACAGAATGGTGGATTTCGCTTCCTTTAACCGTATTAAGCCTATGGTGAATCAGGTAGAGCCCCATATTTTCAATCAGCAGAAGAATCTGAAGGAATGGGCAGACAAATACGGTATTCAGTTGGAAGCATGGGCTCCCTTTGGAGAGGGCAGAGGAGGTACTTTTGATAACCCTGTGATTGCGAAGATTGCAGAGAAATATCAGAAGACTCCCGCACAGGTCATGTTGCGCTGGCACATTCAGAGAGGAATCGTAGTCATTCCGAAGTCTACCCATTACGAGCGTATGGTAGAGAATTTCAATGTTTTTGATTTCAAATTATCTGAGGAAGATATGAATGCCATCGCAGAGCTGGATAAGGCCGAGAGTGCATTCTTCTCCCATCAGGATCCCAACATGGTAGAGTGGTTCGTGAAGATGGTGGAAGAACGCAAGACCGAGCATGACAGCTCTAAAGAAAAGAAGAATTGGTAAGAAATGATAACAGTGAGGGGATCTATAATACACTGGAGGATGTAAAAATTATGAGAAAAAATAAAATCGCAGGTATGGTAACAGCACTTGTTTTAGCAGCAGTTATGTTGACCGGATGCGGATCTACAGCTGGTAACAGTAATGCCAGTCAGAGTGCCCAGGCAGTAACAAGCGCAGCAACACAGACAACAGAAAGCAGTGCTGCAGCAACTACAGAGTCTGCTATAGCAGAGACTGCTGCAACACAGGAAAACGCAACAGAAGCCGCTGCAGAGATACAGACTGGTGATACTACCGCAGAATCCGGTAAGACCCTATAGATATATTGGTCTTACGGGTTCTGCTTATGTGGCGATTCCGTGTGTAGCTCCGATAGCACTTGGAGGATTTTATTCTTTTAATGGAATGAATTTCTACGAGTATATGGGAAAGAAACTGCATTTTATGTTTGGAAATAAGGCTCTTACCTATGTATCTACTGAGGGAGAGCCGATTATCAAGGCTTTTGAAATGGAGCAGAACGGACAGGTAAAGAAGAAAGGTAAAAAAACTCAATCAGAGATTACAACATCTGAGTCAGCAGTAAAGAAACAGGAGGAATTTGAAGAAATGAAGAAAAAGACAAGAAACATGATGTTTGGACTGGCAGCCGTGTTTGTGCTGGCGGTAGCGGGTGTGGCTGCTTATAAAGCAATGCACTAAAAAGGAACCTGCATAAAAACAGATTCCTTAAATGAGGGAAAATCCCTGTCGAAGAATGGAAGTCCAGTTACTTTTCTGATAGAGAAATCGGACTATGATTACAGTCTGCTTTTCTTCATCAATCGTATAAAAGGCAAGGTAATTATTGATTATCACAAAACGAATGCCCCAGCTTGCCAGTACCGGATCATCTACCAGACAGAACTTCTGTGGCAGGTCGGCTAGTGAGCTTATCTGCTCAGTCGCAGCATCTAACAGATTATCTGCGGCATCAGGATTTTTGAGGGTAAATTCGATGTAATCCGCAGCACGCATAATATCGTGTTCTGCGGTGGAAGTGATATGAACCTGATAGCTCATCGACTGCGGCGGCTCCTGATATCAGCCATAGCTTCGGAAAATGGTCTGGTGTTGCCTGTGACAATATCGTCCATTCCTTCCTTGATCTGGCTGTAAAGTTCAAAGCGGCTGGTCAGTTCTTCGTAGGCTTCAATGCTCATAACAGCAAGATCGCCTTTTCCATTCTTCGTAATGAAAACTGGTTCAGGATAATTATGGCAAAATGTAGAAATTTCATTGTAATTATTCCTTAAATCGGCACTGGATCTGTACATCATTCACCGGTTTGATTATGAGACACCAATCGAGGAGACTATGGAAGCCTTGAATGATTTGGTAAAAGCGGGAAAAGTACGTGCTCTTGGTGCTTCGGCGATGTATGGCTATCAGTTTTACAATATGCAGCTTGTTGCAAAACAGCATGGGTGGGCGCAATTTGAGGCAATGGAAAACCATTATAACCTTCTTTATCGTGAAGATGAGTGAGAACTGATTCCTATTTGCAGGCAGATGGGGGTATCGCTGATGCCGTACAGTCCGCTTGCAGCAGGACATCTTACAAGGCCGGAGTGGAATACGGACACATTGCGCAGTAAGACAGATCGGGTTGCCATGGGAAAATATGACCGCACCGAAGAACAGGATTGTTGGAGCCATTGACCACAATCCGGCAGAAGGAGTCATGCTATTAGACGAGAAGAAATAAGGCATGTTGTAGCTTTGGTTTAGATGTTGAATAGCAGTTATACAATCGGATAAGTAGGCAGTCAATCTTGAGAGTGTAGCAAATTGAAAAAGTTTTAAAGTAGTTTTGCTGGAGGAATCAAAATGGATCAGATTATATTGAATAATGGTGTAAATATGCCATTGCCTGGCTTTGGGGTCTTTCAGATAACGGATCGAAGCTATGTGAAGAAAGTGTTCTGAATGCCTTAAGGACAGGCTACAGAATGATTGACACAGCAGCATGTTACGGGAATGAAAGAGCAGTTGGGGAAGCGAAGGAAGAGTTATATAAAGCAGGGAAAAATTGACTACCATGTATTTAAACCGGTTCTGTTTGAGTTCCCTACCTGTGAGTATTTTAAAGTAGGCGAAAAAGTGGGCGATTGTGCTAAAATGAACTGATTTTTCTGATCTCGCATGTTATAATGACGTTATGTCAGAATGAAAGGAAAAATAATTATGCCAGCAGGATCTATTGAACGTACAAATGCCAGAAAAGAGGAAATCATCAATGCTTGTGAAAAGCTTTATCAGACGATGAGCTTTAAGGACATCACGTTAAAAGAAATTGGAAAAGAAACCAGTTTCTCAAGAACATCCATCTATAACTATTTTCAGACAAAGGAGGAAATATTTCTTGCACTTTTAAAAAGAGAATATGATGCATGGATAGGGGAACTATGTAAAGCTATGGAATCGAACGAAACTATGACAGATGAAGAAATAGCGGATGTTCTTGCAAGAACCTTAGACCATCACAGACAGCTTTTGAAGATCATGTCTATGAATCATTATGATCTGGAAGAAAATAGCAGAATGGAAATGTTAGTAGAGTTTAAAGTATCTTATGGGAATGCGATGAAAACTGTTAAGGCTATGCTTGCAAAGTTCCGCAAAGATATAAATAGTGAAAAAAGGCAGGAATTTGTGTATTCTTTTTTTCCATTTATGTTTGGAATCTATCCATATACTGTTGTGACGGAAAAGCAGAAAGAAGCAATGAAACTGGCTGGGGTCGATTATACATACAGTTCTTTGTATGATCTGACTTTTGTTGCTGCTAGAAGGATGCTTAGAAATTAAATCGTGTTCTGCTATTAACTGATAACAGTTGTGCTTTTAGTATTTTGGAGCAGGGATACCAAGAAGATGTTGAGGATGTATTAAGAAAAAAGCATTCGTGTTATAATGTGTTATCACAGTTCGGAAACACTGATGAGACGCAAACGTTGTTTGACAGTTTAATTCAAAAACATTTTGGATAGGGAGGAGATAGATACTATGGCAAAAATGACAGTTTATCATGGTGGTTATACACCCGTTGAAATCCCGGAAATCCGCGAAGGACGCAACACGAAAGATTTTGGCGTTGGGTTTTATTGCACGATCATAAAAGAACAGGCGCAGAGATGGGCAAGACGCTATGATACAAAAATTGTGTCGATTTATGATGTGCGTCTTGATCAGAATTTAAATATCAAAGAATTTCGTGAGATGACGGATGAATGGCTGGATTTTATTATTTCGTGCAGAAGTGGGGAAGCACATGATTATGATATTGTGATCGGTGCAATGGCAGATGACCAGATTTACAACTATATTTCTGATTATATGGATGGCACAATTACAAGAGAGCAATTCTGGGTATTGGCAAAATTCAAATATCCAACGCATCAAATTACGTTTTGTACGAAAGAAGCATTAAAATGTCTGGAATATAGAGGTTATGAGGAGGTGACACTGTAATGATCGGAGAAGGGCGGGAAGACCAAAAGGATAATGATTTGTTTTTTGTATGTGGTCTAATTGATTATATTGCAAGAAAAACAAAAAATAAGAGAACTGATATTGTAAATTGGCTTGGCAAAGAACGGCTGCAGAAAATCTATGATCTGGCAGATGTTTATCATTGTGACAATATTGACAGGGTATGCGAAGATTTTATAGAAGAAGCGAAAATCCCGGATGGAACATTTGATAATGTAGCGGATTGCAGATATGCGATTCCTTCGCATTGAGATATTGCAAAAGTATACAAACGTTTGATCAAACAGGTGGCACAGGAAAAACAAATTGGTATCGTGGATGCGCTGATAAAAGTATATAATTCTTTTCTCAGTGCAAAGATTGATGATTATAACAGCAGCCTTTATTATGAAAATCCATCTTATTTGCTGGAGTGCTACTTGGAAAATACAATTCTATAAATTAAATTTGGATAGTAACGTCGATCTGAAGAAAACGCTAGAATAAAATGAGCAAATTATATATAAAGGATATTTTATTCGTTAGCATTAAAACTTATTACTGAATTAGTTGAGATAGCAGATGTAATGCATATCTATGATAATACGTCTGTTCCATATAGAATTTTTAAGAAGAGAAAAACAGAATATTTTGTATGGGCAAATGATAATTGGGATGAAGAAGCAATAAAAAAATTAGTTGGCTTAAAATGATGTAGAACCTATGTGATTTTTAAAATTGCATAGGTTTGTTTTATAAAATTGTAAAACGAAAAAAGAAAATTTTGACAGTTATGTTGGGGCAGGATGTTGGTATGAAAGGAATAGAGTACCAACATGGATGAAAAATTAGTATGCATATTAAATGAAATGGCAGATTTTTTGAGCATTGCACAGATGAAAAAATTACAGGAAGTGCTGCTTAAAAATTTATCCAGTGAAGCACCGCAGAGAGAGCAGACATCTAATGAAACATATTTAAATATTAATAGCTGTCATGACGATAATCCTGCATTATTTACAACTTTAGATGCTCCATATGACAGATTAAAAATCAGCGGTGTGGAAATCCGGGTTCGTGAGCTTGGCAGAAAAATAAGCATGGAGAGAATACATCCGCACAAGTTCCGGCGAACGATGGCAACGAGGGCGATTGATAAGGGAATGCCGATAGAACAGGTACAGAAAATTTTGGGACATTCTCAGATAGACACGACAATGCAGTATGCAATCGTAAACCAGAATAATGTGAAAGCGTCGCATCGAAAGTATATTGCATAGACTTGTGAATGAAGGAAAGTTTAGCTGAAAAACTGGATTGAAACTTACCAATTAGAAAATGGCGATTTTGATATTTCGGATGTGAATAAAGAATTACTGAGCCAGATCCCGTCAGCAATACAGATGGGGAAAGTATATCAGCGATTGATTGTTGATACGGCTCTTTGGAATGAAAATTATGTTGATGAAATATATAGGGTTTATAATAGTGATATTTGTGATATAATAGATAATTATAATTGTAGCGCATATTATGAACCATCCTATATTATTGCCAGAGCATATCAAAAGGGTGGGTTTTAAGGGAATAAATAAGGCTTTTTATCTTACAATCTGATCCCATAAATTCGGATTTATCTAATCAATCCTCCGAAACCCTTGTATTTTCAAGGAAAATCGGCAATTTAATACTCGTTCCTTATGTATTTTCCTTGTTTTTGCCCTTATGAGCCGAAACAAGGGAAATTTTTTGTTTAGGCTTCCCCGACCACCTTATCAAGCAGTCTTGCGGAAGTTCGTTTCGCTTCCCTTTTAGAGTGAGCGTAGATGTTCATTGTGGTACTTACGTCAGCGTGTCCAAGCAGTTCCTGCACATCCTTTGGTGCTGCACCATTGGAGAGCAGATTACTGGTGAATGTGTGTCTCAGCATATGAAAATGGAAATCTTCAAATCCTTCCAGCTTCTTTTTTGCCGACCTTGTCATAACACCAACTGTACTCGGTGACTCGTATGCTCCGTCAGATCTCAGGCAGACAAAGGATATTTCATTGTACCCGTCGGGTACTTCCTCTGTTCTCGGAATGCACCGCAGGGCAACCTGCCTTGCGGTCTTACATAGACAAATTTGACTGAAAACCAATGGCAAGAATTATGTTTTGAAATATATCACTTTCAGAGATTTCGCTTTAAAAAATAAAAGCCCCTGTTCTGCCTGTGAATT
>ERZ779865.1048-NODE-1048-length-21845-cov-3.014273_pt1 | contig 21845 bp, 9 predicted proteins | sample MGYA00433088_ERZ779865 | MGnify/ENA primary metagenome ERZ779865 (study PRJEB29588, sample SAMEA2151703) | human gut metagenome | biome: human gut; feature: human-associated habitat; material: faeces | place: Denmark | collected 2008/2010 ... | reverse complement strand
TAGTGAATATAGTGGTCTTAAAAACTTTTTCACTTTCATTCGTTCTTTTCTTGCGGAATTAGTTGATTCTTTACACTTGGTCTCTCTCAGTAGTTGAAGTATTAAATCTTCGTCTGACTTGTTGCCAAAATTAACAATGGCAATTATCTTAATATAATCTTTTGTGTCTTGAATGCTTTTCCGTACTTTCATATTTCTAGATGATTCTAACCTTAATTTTCTAGCATCGTCAAGAATAGCATTGATTTGTGCTGCGCCAAATTTTTTATTGTGAATTAGAGAATTACATTTTACTTCTACTAATATTTTTACAGGGGAGTCAATTCTTATATCAAACCCATTAGAGTTTGGCTTTTGGTTATCAATGACATTCAATATCCGTTCTCTATCTTCATTATTCAATGATAAAATAGATAATATTTTTGTCGCAATAGAACGAGTCGATATTAATGTCATTATGTTATTAATATCAGATAATATTGATTTTAGTTCTATTAATCTATATAGTGAAAAATTGCTCTCAATATCCTCTGTATTAATAGACTTGATAAACTTTGTATACTTATCAAATAAATTAATTGTTCTATTGTATGTTTTAAATCTTTCCATGGGGTTTATTTCTTATGATGATGAAAACCTGAATAAAAGTTTCTGTATAAAATTTTGTCGAACTTGCGAGTCGCAATTTTATAAAAATAAAGTTCTATCTATTTTATCATGGCGCAGCCATCTCTTTTCTTTCCCTCATTTCGACTTTACTTTAATGAACGTATATATGAATACGAGGATAAAGTAAAGTTGCAGCAACCCCTCGGATCGACCAATCAGAAGAAAACCATATTCGGTCGGATCTCTTCAATCATCTTTTGTGGGACCTCACACTCCCGGGCGATCTCCGGCCACATGGATGCCGCCTGGCAAACCTCATCGATAATCCGTGCGGCATTCTTGATATTGTTCTTGGCCGCACATTCAAGCAAGTCGTCTTTGGTAATACCGTTGAATTTGCCGTTTATCGACATCTGGTGGGCCGAGGTCCACTGGCCGTCGGGATTGTAGGCGTAACCCATGTCGTAGGCCGGAGAAAGGTGCCATTTCCCGCCTCTGTCCATCAGGAACGAGATGTTCTTCGTGTGGTCGTCCTGGTTGCGTACCACGACATTGAACACCATTCTGCGGAACATCTCCTGCGCCTCCTTGTAGGTAAGCCGCAGACCGCGCATTACGGCAAACGCCTGTTCGTAGGAGTAGGCCCTGAGAAGCCGATAATCGAAGTGCGCGATACCGCAGAGCGTCTGCATGTGCACCTTCGCACCGTTTATCCGGTCGAACCTCTTTGTCAGGAAATGAGCCCTCCCGTTCTCTTCGATTAGCGAGCACTCCGCCATGTCGATGCCGCATTCTCTTACAAGACGTGAGAAGGAGTACTCTAGACGCCCGAAGTTCTCCGTCTCCCTAAATCCGGCCGTGGCGGATACGCCGTCCAGCTTGATGATGTAGTAGTCGAACCCATCGGGAACCTCGACCTGTCCCGAACGGATCTCTCCGGTGGTTTTGTTGTAGGCAATGATTGCCTTGGCACGTTGCCCGCCGGCAGAAGTGCCGAGGCGTAGAATCTCCGCAATGGCCGCCTTCTTGTCGGAGTCGATATTTACGTTGAAGCTTGATTTGTCGGCGAGGGCTTCTCTGGTTACATCCACCAGAGAATCGACCTCTATCTGGATATCCGTATTGACTGCGTCGATGGCCGGCTCAAACTCAAGGGCTCCCATGCAGCGTTTGCCCAGAAAGCAAAGCGTCTCGATTGCATTGCCGCTGGTTCTGCCCGTCAGGGCCAGCCATTTCTCAAAAAGGGCCCGGCCGTATGTATCCGGCAGGGAGTCCGCCAGCATCCCGGGCAGGCCTTTGAAGGTCGTTTTGTTAAGTTCCCCGAAACTGTACACGCGCCCCTCCCTTACGGGCATCATCAGCGGTGAAGGCTCTATGCCCTGTCGTACAAAGTCCGGATTATACTCAAACTGCGCGATTTCATATCTTCGATCCCAGCGCACCGAACCTATGGGCTGGCCGTATAGATTGATACGAGCTACGTCTACCATTCCGATTCCTCCTTATTCTCTTTTGTGTAACCTTTGGATGCCCGTTTGCGCTTGGGTTTGTTTGCCTTGCTGGCCAATTCGTAGTATTCGTTCGGGCTCAACTGTTCCTCCTCGACGAGCGGGACGAAGACGTCGAGCTTGCCCAGGGTGCGCAGGACGCGGATCAGCGACTCGAAGTTCTTTATCTCCCCGTCCTCCATGCGTTTTATGGTGGATATGGAAACCCCGCTCTTGTCTGCCAGTTCGGCCTGCGACATGTTCTGCTTCAGACGTACTGTTTTTATTTTGGCTGCAATCCTGTTGCAAAGCTCGGTATCTGTCAGTATGTATATGTTGTCTAACATATCAAATTTGATACTTGTTGCAACAAATATAAGAATAAAAGTCTATATATGAAACTTTATGAAAGCAATTTAGGCGGAGGCCAATTTATATGCCGAGAAATTTGTTGTTTTGTACATTGGGCTCGGAAATATTTTTTGCAGCCAAAAGAAAAAATGGCTGGAGCCATTATAGCATGGCGCAGCCATCTCTTTCCTTCCCTCATTTTGACTTTGCTTTGATGAACGTGTGTGGGAATACTGGGATAAAATAAAGTTGCAGGGCTTTAATTGGGTTGGTATATTGTCAATTGTTACTGTCAATTATAACCAGTTTAAGTCAAAGTAGTAAGTTTTATGATGCGACGTGTTTTTCTTATGTGTAATTATGTACTTAATCATTAAAATAAAAACAATATCTTTGTTTAGCAAGAACAAGAATACTCCTGTACTAACTAATATTGATTTCAAGTAAGATATGGGAAACGATTCCAATCCTAAAGAATGGTCCGATGAGCGAATTATCGAATATCTGTGCTCATATTGGGAGTGCGATGATTTTGTGTTTGACTGTACTATTGACGATAAACCATATAAAACAAGCCGCCCAGAGAACTATAAGGGGGCAATTAGGAACATATCATATAATCGCAAGCTCATCTGTTATCCTAATGGCAAGTATCCGATATTCTTCAATATCTCAGCCATTGCAAAGTTCCAGTTCCAGAAGGGACAGTTCAAAATGCGATTTGAACTGGACAGCAGGGAGCGCAGGGAGCGTTTTGGCAATATGTTTATGCTGCGGCCTGTATATGGCTCGCTATATCAGCTGAATGCAGAAAAGTTGAGGGTGTTTAGCCAGAAAAGGGCTGAACGGGGAAAGACGGAACATTCTTCTGCCGAAAAAGAGTTGTTTGAGTATTGGGGTGTTGCGGATTGCAACTTTATCGGCTACTATCATTATGACATGGAGAATGAACTTTCTATTGTGGATGATATCCGCAAGCCTAATTTTGCGAAAATTCCATATTATCCTAATGATGTTCAAAAGAATCCGATTTCTCTACACTATAAAGGCGAAATTAAGGGTATTACTCCGGGAAACTACTATCTTTTCAATTGGAGATTGTCTGGAAATAATCCAGACAATCCATATGAGATATACATCGATTTCCATTTTCAGCCTCAGCCAATCAGGCCTCAATGGTTTATTGACCAGTTATTTGCCGATAGATATGACGATAAGTCAAAGAATTTTGAATCATCAGCCAACTTTCTTGACACATTGAGCAAGCAGCTTAGTGCTAAGGAATCTACATTCATATATGAGTTGCTGCAAAATGCCAATGACTACCCGGTTAATGGTGTTCCGGTTGATGTGGAGTTCCATATCACTGACAAATATCTCGTGTTCATGCATTCTGGAGATTATTTCAACGTAAGGAACATATCCGGCATTTGTGGCATCAACGAAAAAGAAAAGACTGCTAATATCAAGACTATTGGTTATAAGGGTATAGGATTCAAAACTGTGTTTCTGAACAATCATTATGTTTACATTAAGACAGGTGATTATTCGTTCCGTTTCGACAAGGAAGCAAGTAAAATTAAGCGGCTTGAGGCTCCTTGGCCAATCCTGCCGGTTTGGACTCCAGAAGATGAAGTGGAGTCGGAAATCGCATCCATTTTTGATGCTGCTAACAAGAAGTATCGTGTAAAGATTGCTCTCAGACCAGATAATCCTGCAATTCTTCACACAGGAAGAAAGAACTACGAGGCGTTGTTCAGAGAAGTTTTCGACGATTCGAATCTTATTCTGTTCATTCCGAATATCCGTTCCGTCAAGGTGTATATTAATGGCATTCTTGAAAGGGATTGCGTGATAGATGAAGCTAAGTGGCTTGTGTCCGACTACGAGGAAAATATCAATGAGGATTTTCAGGCACTTGTAAATAAAGACATCGATACCGGAAAGAGTCGTATCCCGGAGAAATACAAGGATTTCGAGCGGACAAAGGTTTCCTTTGCCTGCCGCAAAGATGGGCGCAAGCTATTGCCGATAGAGAACGCCAACCTGTATTGCTATCTTCCGACCAGTGCAACATGGGGATTCCCGTTCCTCATGAATACGGATATGATTCCGAAGGGCGACCGTGACGACATTGAGAGGGAGGTTTACCTGAAAGATGAGGATGAGACCAACTTCAATCTTGAACTTGCTCGTATTGCTGGCGAGAAATTCTTCTCATGGATCAAGGATCTGATGGAAAGCGGAGAGTACGACTATGATTCCATTTTTGCTCTTGTGCCTGATTTTGATAAGTGTAAAAAGACACAAGGATACAAGTATGATAACTTCATAGAGATGTTTCAGAGCGGGTTTGAGAGTAAGATGGATAAAGAAGGCATCATTCCTGTTGTAGAGAACAAATCAATCGTTTTAAAGCCAGTGGAAGATATTATTTATGATACCACTGGATTGTCTTGTTCTGGTGTTTTGACAGATGAGGAAATTTTGACATTGTCTGAGTGGTCGGATTTCTTCCCTCACCCTTTGCTTCGGGATTACGATAATTATTCGCTTCGCCCAGGTATTCAATCATTCCTATTAAGATATCATAGCGAAGTCCAGGAATACGATATTGATGTTCTGCATGGAGCCTGTGAGGGCGAAGGATTCCAGAAGTGGCTGCATGACCAGATCCATAACGAGAAGTTTATCGCATTCCTTTTAAAGAAGGGTATTGTCGATTCGTTCAACGACAGAGCAATATTCCTTTCTGAAAATTCCAACCTCTTAGCTCCGGACAGACTGTATTATTCTGTTGATGAGTATTATGACGACATTAAGGCTCTAGACGGTTATTTAGACCGATTGTCTTTGAAAACGAGAGCTGCGTTTGAGAACGATAAGAAATGGGACGCGTTCAAGCCTTGTTTTGTGGAGTTTGACGCAGACAAATTCGTTGATAATGTCCTTCTTGATGACGGGTGTTTTGATGACGTGCATGAACTGCTCTCGACAGAATCGGCATCGCTTCCTTTTATGCGTTTCTTGGCCTCTCACGTCGGATATTCAGCCAACTACAAGAAGTTCCCGTTCGTTGACCAGGACGGCTCCATAGAGGATAATTTTACCGAAAAGCCGTTTGTGTTCCTTCCTTCGTCTGATGCCGTGTCTGTGCGTGAGAAGGATTGGGTGGATGAAGAATGGATTGCTGTCGTGTCCGACAAATATGACCAATGCGTTATTGACTATTTCAGCCAGAACTTTGAGCTGAAGACATTCTCGGACAAGATTATCGTCGAGGACATCATATGCTCAAACGATTATGATGATTCAATTAATTCATTGATTAAAGATTTTGCCACAAGCAAATCTTTTGTCGAGTACCTCTACGCTCATAAGGAATATGTCAAGGATGGTCGTCTTAGTTCTTATCTTGTATCTGTGATAGACAAGAACGGTGAAGAGCTGTTCTTGAGGGAAGATGAGGCGTTTATATACATAAGGAACAAGACATACAATGAGTACGAGGTCCTTGACTGGGTGGAGCCTGATTATATGTTTGCTGTCAACGAAGCATATTACGAGGACACTGGTGAAGTTGCCGGGATGAAAACATTCTTTAACGAGAAGTACGGAATTCCCACGATGACGAGTAAATTGTTCCTTGATGATGTTATCGACAGGCAATCAGATGGCATTTCAGAGTCCATCCAAGATGTTGATCAGAATGTACTGTTCTGGCGCTGGGTAAAGATGTTTGCAAAAGAGGTTGCAACAATCCCTGCATTCCTGCAGTTTCCGCTGTTGGTCAAGACTCTGGATGACGATAAATATGATTGTGCATCAGTAAAAGACTGTGGAATATATTTGTCAAACGAGTACCAGCCTTCTTCCAGCATCGAATCAATTGTAAAAAAATATGCTCCGGAAGCACAGTTTGTTGCATCTGACTATCTTGAAAATAAAGCATCTGGAACTGTTACAAGTTGGGTTGAGTTCTTCAAGAATCTTGGAGTGAAGACAACGATTGTTGATCTTGTGTTTGGGCAGATTATCCCTAATATTGGAGAAATCGAAGAAGATGGACTGCCGGACCTTCTTGGCGATTACTATCAGGATATTCAGGATAGGCGGGATGAGGTCAAGGACCAGCTTAAATCCATCAAAGTTAAGACGCGAGACGGTTATTTCACAGAAATCCACAAATGTATACTGGTGGATGTTGGTCGTGAAAAGGAGCCTTTCAAAGACATACAATTCGACAAAGAGGTTTCTCTGGAGGCAATAAAGAGTAGGAACGGTAGGAAGCTCTTGCTTGACATAGCTGAAGAGGCTGGCAGTACAATCATAAATGACATTTCTTCTTGGCAAGAACGAAAGTTCAATGAGTACGTTGGACGAGAAGACTGTTATTCATTTGATGTTCATCTTAGAATTATGAAGGAGATTTCCGAAATTGATGTTGAGACAATAAAGAAATTCGGGAATCTAGGCCACTTGCGGCTTTTGGATCGAGATGACAAGTACCGGGAGCCTAAGATACTTACGCTTGGTACAAAATATAATCCTTCTTGTCATTTTGAAAGAAATGGAGTCAGAGATGGCATTTTATTCGTCTCTGATATATATGTTTCCATTAATGATGAGGATAAGTTCTCGTCGTTTTTGAAAACTGTTCTAAGATGTCACCATAGGTTTGAAGAGAAGGACCTGATATATCTTAAGAACTATCGGTTCTGCGTGTATTTCTGGGCAGAATATGTTCCTAAGCATGTGGATTTCGTAGAGGGCTTGATTGAAGAGAATAAGTTTGACGATATTGAATGCGTTCCGACGCTTGCTCGTAATGTGTATGTTCCTGCCGATGTGTATTCAAGAGGTATCAAGGAGTATGTAGTCAACAAGATTCCGGATTGGGAGGATAAGCTGCCTACATCAGATATCCCCGAGAACGAGGACAAGGAGAAGGATTTGTTCAGCAAGCTTGAATTTAGCGAACAACTCTCTTTCCGTGATGGCTTGAGTGCCTTGCAGACCATCAAGAGCAAGGAGAAGAGGGAGAGGATTCTTCGTTGGATGGAGGAGGACTATGACAGTTCGTGCGCTTCCGAGGTGATGAAATATAGGGCCAAAGAGGATGCGATATGGAAGAACGGTAAGGGCGAGGACAAGCACATCACGGAATTGTACGGGCTTGCTCCTGAATCTAAAACTTTGCGTGACTTCTTCCGTGATAACGAGCATGTTATAAACTCTGAATATATATCTTCATGGAGCAGCAGCGATTATCGCTCCATTTGCAACATGATGCAGATTCCCATCATCGAAGAGAAGGATATGTCATTTGACCCGGATGGCAAACCTGTCTCCAACTTGACAAGGTATTTCGAGGAGCGCATGCTTGTGGTTGCTGCCATCAAAGACCCCGAAGGGTGGCAGAAATCCTTTGAAAAGTACAAGGAGAAGATTGGCGGCTATGAGTTCTGGTGCTGCTCCGCCATATCTTGGAAATATTCCAAGAATGAGGATATCTGTCAGAACAACAAGAAGTTCTTCTCAAAGGACGGCAAATACTATTTCGTTAAGGACTGGGGCAGCCGTCAGGTCTTTGCGGACTTCATCAGAACCTTATATGAGGACCTCGGGTGTGATTTAAACCAGGATCAGTTCCTGACTATAATGGACCCCGAAGTCAGCGTTGACGAATCCCTTGAGCCGTATTTCAGCCTTCGTACAGATGAGTTCATCACTGAACTTGCTAAATACGATTCCGACTACGCAGAGTATACGGGCCCGAAGGTCACTGAAGAAGAGGAGGAAGACGACGATACAATGGCTGCCTATGCTCCTACACGCACCTATAAGTCTGTAGAGCAGGAGTATGGCACTCAAAAACTGCATGAAGGTCATGCTGAATACGGCAAGTTGGACGACGAGACAGAGGAAATAACAGAAGATGAGGAAATCCACGATATTGAGGATGAAGAAGAGCCCGTTGTTGATGATCCTAACGAGCAAAACGAAGAAGAACCTAATAAGCCTGTAGGTGAGTGTCAAACCGAGCCTGCAACTCAAGAGAGGAAACCTGCTCAGGCAAATATGCCTCATGAAAAGTCTTCAGCTCCGGCAACAGCCAGTAAGCCTAAGGCTGCAGCGGAGCCTGCTGCCGAGTCTGCTGATGATTATGAGGACTCTGAACCGGAAAACATTGACGTTGTCGATGACCCGGAGGAAGAATATGAATACAGTTTCGATCCAGACGAGGGAGAGACTATGGGTTCTGTCGAGAAGGATAGGTCGTATCAGCCTCTCGGCGAGAAGCCGCGCAAACCACAAAAGGTAAGGCGTTCAGCGAAGCCGTTCACCAAAGAGGAGGTCAATAGACTCCGCTCCAATGGCACACCGCTTGAGCTTGAGTCCTTGCCTGCTACAAAGGAAGAGCTTGATGTGCTTGCCCAGTGCGGCATAAGCCCGGAGCAGATTGCAGATACAAATTACCTTGCGCAACTCCGTCTCTATAGGAATCTCCAGAAGGAGCTCAATGAGGAGCCGGAAGAGTCGTTGGCAGATTTTGTCCGTAACGCTGATGATGTATCGGAACATAAGATGAAGAGTGGAAAGTTTGTTCACGCTTGCAGTGCGGCTCGTGGCGTGATGTACGTTTCACCGTCGGTATGGGACAAAATGCTTGATGACAAGTGGGTGATTTGCGTTTATCTTGACGGTAAAGGCAAAAATTTCCATTACATCAACACCGCTGATGAGTTCTTGAAACTTGTTCAGAAAGACGATGTTGTTATCAAGATAACCGGCAACGAGAAAGTCAATGTGGTGAACGACCTCTATAGCGGCCTGTTGAAAGACGTGAAGGGAACTGCATACACGCTGGTGAGAGTTGCTGCAAGGACAAATATGGATGCTGTTTTTGCACATTATGTGGGCGCTATGGCAGAGACTAATGACGGAAATGAAAATCCCGATGAATACTAATGGTTTATGGACAATAGGATAAGCAATTATAAATCATTCTTTACTGACCAAATCAAGGAGTCTGTGGATGAACAGCAGAAGATGAATCGTTCGACAATGAGCCAGTTGTTTAAGACCGACGCGTTGTCTTTGGGTTATGTGGAGCGTGTGCAGACTGAACTGGGTGCTGTTATTATCAAGTTCCCCAGAACTATGGCTCCTCGTCTGAAGGTTCAACGTTCCATTACGGTAATAAAGAAGAACGCCAAGCGTGCTTTGGGAGAGAAAGTGACTGAATGGACCTGCAAATGGGGCGACTTTTGTGACAATCCGGATTATCATTCCGCAGGCTCAGATATTACCCCGTTGTATTATGTTTCCGGCAAGGATGATGGCTATGATTATGTCGCTTGTATCGGTTTGAGCAGCTCTCTGTATGATTTGTTCCTGAAGACCACGAAAGAGGGGAAATCCTTACCGGTAATAATATACAATCCGTTCCCGCCGGTTGAGTACTACAAGAATATGATGCATTATATGGAGATACATCCCGAAGACGCCAATCTGTTTCTTGAGCCAAAAATGTCATATAAAGACTGGCGACCTGAGGAGTTGGCTTTCGATAAGGAGAATCCAAACGGAATAGTTGATACGATAAACGGAACGCTTGATCGAGAAGGTATCTGTATACTCCAAGGTCTTCCGGGTACAGGTAAGAGTTACACGATTGCGACCATTGTGGCTTCGTATCTCAAGGCTGACAAGTCTGTATGTGTGACCACAATGGCAAACAAGGGGTTGGTGGAACTTATAAAGCAGGAACCACTTGCAGAATTTGTTGCTGCAGGCCTTGTCAGCAAGACAAACCTCTCTGTGGATGAAAGGACACAGATCAAGGGCGTAAAGAATGCGTCTAACAACCTTACCGTTGCTGGCGGAGAGTTGATGTGTGCGACAAACTATGTCCTGTCTGGTGTATTCAGTGAGAGGAAGATATCGGTTAACGGTATCCCTTCTTATGACTTGATTGTTATCGAAGAAGCTTCTCAAGCGTTTTTGACAACGATTTCAGCATTCATCTCTCTTGGCAAGCGTTGCTTGATTGTTGGAGACCCGATGCAGCTGCCTCCTATAGCCAAGACTGACAATCCTCTGTATAACTCTTGGAATGTCCACACACAGCTGGACGGTTTGACAACATTTGCCCTGGGTTCCAATGTAAAGTCTTGCAGGATTGTCACGACATTCCGTCTGACTGCAAAAGCGGCTGCGCTGACGAGTATTTTCTACGATGAAAGATTCGTTTCAGTTAAGAACGATTATTTGGATTACTCCTTGGCAAAGTGCAGTCTTCTCCCGAACGAAGGCGGAGTGCTATTCTACCCGACAGGAGACGTGCGTAATGGTATATATTCAGAGGCTGCAGACAAAATCATCCGCAAGGTGGTATGCACACTCGAGGAGTTCTATCCGAACCGCAGCCTTGCCATCATCACGCCATTCAGAGCATCCGTAACCGAGCTTCAAAAGCGGTTTTCAACCTCTGATTCGACGATAGACATTACTATAGAGACAATCGATAGAATCCAGGGTATGACAGTTGATTATGCTATTCTGTATCTGCCTGGACGCAATCCGGCGTTTGCTCTTGAGGACAAACACTTCAATGTTGGCACCAGTCGTTCCTTGAGTACAACGCTTATTGTGTCAGATCTGCCGCTCGATGAGTTGAGCAATTTCCACTCGGCGTCTCCGATGGTGCTCAAATTTCTTTCAAGATGCGACAGGGTAGATTCTCAGGAAAAGGTTATTGCCGTTCCTGAGGTGAAACTGCCGGAAATCGTAGCGCCTAGACCAGTTGAACCTAAGGTTGAGGCAGAGCCCGCATCTGTTGTAGAGACTCCAAAAGAAGGAGAAAAACCAGCTATCGGATTGAAGATAGTCGGCAAGATTGATTTGACGAAATTTGAGCGACCTAAAAAAGAGATTGCTTCAGGCAAGAAAAATTACTACATCATAGATACGAATGTCTTTGTCAATTGTCCGGATATCATAAACAGGATTTCAAGCGAATATCCTGTCATTCTCTCCGCTAAAGTCGCCGATGAGCTGGACAAGATGAAGATAAAGTTGGACGAGCAGGGAAAGCAGAATGCAGAGAAAGCCCTGCGCAATCTGAATAACATTTCCGGAAGAGAAGTTATCTATGAGTTTGCTGATACATCGCTGCTTCCAGACGATTTCGATCGGAGGTCGCCGGATAATATGATTCTTTCCGTGGCTCTCAAGTACAAGGAGGAGAATCCTATCATGCTCACCTCCGATAATGGCCTACAACTCAAGTCGAAGATATTCAAAATTAGCACTATCTCGTTGAAGAACTTTTTGAGACGCTAATTTGTTGATATTACAAAAGCTGCGAATATTGCGGATTTAGGGGGCGCCCTGAATAGGTTGTATTGACCCTAAGGTTCCTTCTATTGTTGCCATTGTCGCTTCTGCGGACTGCTTATCAGTTCCAAAGTGGTATCCGAGAGATAATTGGGCCGTCTGGATGGGCTTAGGCTGTTACTGTCTAAAAATACAGCATATCAATATCGTTATATGTTGCACCCCTAAGTGCTGCTATCGAAGAATAAACAAACGATTCATTCGGAAAGTTGGAATCGCTTTATTAAGCGATATGGTCTCCCATACTATCAGAAGAAAACCATATTTGGCCGGATTTCTTCAATCATCTTTTGCGGCACTTCACATTCTCGAACGATTTCGGGCCACATGGATGCCGCCTGGCGAACCTCGTCGATAATCCGTGCGGCATTCTTGATGTTGTTCTTGGCCGTGCATTCGAGCCGGTCGTCTTTGGTTATTGACATCAATCTTAAATCCATCAATAGTGGATACATCATTTAGCTTGACGGATTCGTGGTAATTGTTAGCTTGGCTTATCTCTATGCGGGTTCGTATGGAGGTAAGCCAAGCTATTTACTTTTTAGAATCGATTGAAAAAAGGAGGGACAGTATTTAATAAGGAGATTTTTCAAAAGATATAAATAGAGAACTGAAAACATTCCATTATCTTTGTAAATTAAGAATTAGGCGAAATGTTTTTATTGCTTGTGGAAGGGTAATAAATGGCAAAAGATAAAACTATAAATACACGTAATGATCGCTATTTTGGTCTGGTGGATGCTGATTTACTTGATAATGGGACTCGGCATCCTAATCTAGTCTTGATGAAAATAGCTGGCTATTTGCGTGATCATGGCTATCGGTATAAGTTAATACACGATGAAAAGGAGGATTTGTCTCTCTTTACATATATCTATGAATCTAAGGTTTTTTCTTTTACGAGGGAGCCTGTGTTTATTCAGGAGTATTTTAGTAAAAAGAGAGGTCGGAAAACGCTTTTTCAGGGAGGTACAGGATATTATGTAGGAGAACTGGATTCAGAAGAATTCGATCGCAAACGGCATGAAGATATGGTTAGTTTGGAGCACGATCGGCGCCTGCCGGGCTTCAATATGGCTCATCAAATGCCTGATTACACAATCTATGAGGAGTATGTGCAGAAAATGATTGCTGAAGGGAAGCAAGCTAATCATTATAAAGACTATCTTCATTATTCAATAGGATTTTTGACTCGTGGCTGTGTGCGGCATTGTCCGTTCTGTGTCAATAAGAACGAGTCTAAAATCTATCCATATTCAAATTTAAGAGACTTCCTCGATGAATCTCGGCCATATATTTATTTGTGGGATGATAATTTTTTGGCCGCTCCTCGTACCGTTTGGCGGCCGTTGTTAGAACAATTGCTTGCGACAAAACGGCCTTTCCAATTTCGTCAAGGACTTGATCTCCGTTTAATGACAGAGGAAAAAGCGCAGCTTCTTTCAAAAGCGAATTATCATGGTGATATGTTATTTGCTTTTGATCAATGGAAAGATCGCGAGGTTATTCAAGAGAAACTGAAGTTATGGAAATACTATTATCATAAAAAACCGACCAAGCTCTATCTTTTTTGTGGTTATGAATTGACGAAAGATTCAGATGACAAATTGTACGAGGATGTATATTATCTTTTTCAGCGGATCAAGATATTGATGCAATATGGTTGTTTGGGCTATGTAATGCGACATCAGGATTATAAAAATCATCCGTTGTCGAATATCTATGTTCAGATCGCCCGTTGGTGTAACCAGCCTCAGTTTTATAAGAAAATGTCCTTTAAGGAGTTTATTGATAGGAATCAGTACTACGTCAAGACCAAAAATCATATATGCCGTGCTTTACAAACTTATAATACCTTTCTAGATTACTTTGCTGATAAAAGAGCAGAAATTGAAAATCTGTTTGAAACGGTAAAATATACCAACCTAATTAATCCGAGCCTTTGGGCTAGAGAAGAATCTGAACAGAATGGACAATGAACTAATAAGTGTACTCAGACAACTTAGACAGGATTCTAAAGAATCAGTAAATAGCGGCAAGAATCTTTCTGATTTTTCTCGCTATATGCATGTGGAGAGATCGGTTGAATTTCTCCTCAAAACATGCATGGTAGATATTAGTGCTCTTGGCGGAGGTATTGTGCTATTGGTTGGGAGTGCGGGTGATGGTAAATCTCATATGTTAAGTTCGCTTAAGTCGGAAATTGATAATATGGGATTTATGTCCTATAATGATGCTACTGAAAGCAATTCTCCTCGGTTGTCTGCAATTGAGATTTTGAAAAAGGCACTTCTGCAGTTCAACGATGACAACTTGATGAATACGACGCAAAAGTTATTGTTGGCTATTAATCTGGGAAAACTATCCGCCTTTGTAGATGATTGTGAGGTACAGAATGATTTCTCCCAATTGGTCTAGGTTACTCAACATCTTGTGAATGGGAATCGATTCTTAAGGAGTCGGACAGGTGATGGTTGTTCTAGAATTAAGATTGTTGATCTGTCTACACAAAATTTGTTCGAGTTTTATCCCGATCGAATAAATGATGTGTATCCGGTTGATTCGTCTTTCATGAAAGAGGTTTTGGATAGAATAACAACTCAGAATGAATCCAATCCCTTTTATGTAGCGTTCAAAAATAGTTCTAGTCAGAAGGATACAAAGCTCAATCCTGTCCTGGAGAATTATAAGTTGCTATCTATTCATGAGGTAAAGAATTCAATTGTCAAATTAGTGATCGAAGCTATTATTCGTTTACGATTAATTGTGACACCTCGTGATTTTCTTGATTTTGTTTATTCGATTATTGTGCCTGATTGGATTGATCGGTATGTCGAAAAGACAGACTTTTATAGGTCATTGTTGCCTTCTTTGTTGTTTCAAGCTAATGGCCATAAGATTCAGCAGGCTCTAAGTTTTTTGGATCCGTTAAAAAGCAGTACCCAAGAACATGATATTGAACTGGCGAAACTATTTGCATCAGACGGAATCCCTGTAGACTATTTTGCAGGTCTGCCAATTTGTTTAGAGTCTCGATTATTAAGCACAATAAATAGCCGGTATTCCAACCATCGGGCTAATATAGGAAGCTCGGTACAGCTTGTATTTCGGTTAAAGCATATATTACAATACCACTCTGATTCGACAGCGTATCGAAAATATCTTAATTGGTTATGCTGTATATTCTCGGAAAACACCAAATGGAAGCAGATTTTAGATCGAATTGAACGAATTATGCCTCGACATTATGGATCGTATGTTGATAACCGATTGTATGTTCCTCTGCAGAATCTTCAGGGCTCAAAATATGCTCTATTTTCTACAGCGTTACTTCGCAGAGGAAAGCCTGAATACATCTATGATCTATCCGATCCCAGTCATTTTAGCATGTGTGTGGCTTTGAATTGGACGATAAGAGAGGAATCTGTTAAACTGATTTTGGATTACAAACTATTTGAATATTTGGAATGTCTAAATGCCGGCAAATTGTCGGTTAATTATGAAGGGGAACAAAATCTTGCATTTAGTGCTTTTATTCATGATGTGGTTAAAAACAGTGAGTGCAAACGTAATATTATTGCATTGAGAGTAGGGGATGGCCCTCAGCAAAGACTGGAATTGAATCTGGAAGATGATGGAGAAATAAGTCTGTTATGAACTACGAAGCCTATTATGATAAATTCACCCTGGCAGGAAAGTATCATGATGCATTTCAGGGGTGTATTCGCATTGTGCCATTTATCACCAATGCGAGTCAAAGTATATATGATAAATCGTGTGGTGTTATTGGTGTAACTGGTGAGTTTTTTCGACTTTGGCAAGGCGGTGAAGATGTTGTAAGAGAGGTGAGTCAGGATGTTGTAGAGCCGGTAAAAACGTATTTGAAAGACAAGATGGGCGAGGATGCTATCTCAAGGATTGAGCCTATTGTTTCGGATATCATGAGCCTTGATGATAGTTTCAATGTGATTGATACCTCTTTCTTCAAATATGTTCCGGTGGCAATTAGCTCTGAACAAGGGAAACGTCCGAATCAAAGGCTTCAGAGAGGCCAGCGTCGAGTTGCAGAATATATATATTCAATGGTTGATGCTCAGAAGCTACCTACGGAACGTAGAGAGTCCGATAATTTATTTTGTCAGATTATTCATGAGGCTTTAGAGAATAAAGCTATACCATTGTCTAGTGCAAAAGATGATGATAGCATAGGATATTATATTCTGCCAAAAGTCAGAGATCAGTTTAATCAAGATTTCAAATGGCTATTGGGCCATCGGAATAATACCACTGTTAGGTATATTCCTTTGTTGTTGCATTTCTATGCCTGTTTTTCTTTGATGCAGATTATTCCGCGATTAGATTTCAAAAATAAAGATCTATGGGATCCTGATAAGCCATTAGTCTATTATTATATGCTGGCATCTGAACATGCTACAGCAAAATCAGAAGCCGTATTGCAGGGATGGTCCAGGTTCATGAAAGAGGATGATTTGAATCTGATATTTGGTCGGATTCAGTGCCTAGATATTTTGAACCTTCTTTTGAATGGCCCTGTCGGGCTATATCCTGAACTCCTGTCGCGATTTCAGCAACAGGATGATTTTGAGGCAGAGAAAGCTGCATTGGAGGAGCTGCTGGGGCATTATCAAACTCAGAAACGAGAAGCTCTTGAAAGTCGTCAAAATGCGAAAAACTCGTTGGCAAAAGAACTAGTAGACCCTCATGTCGATAGTTATGAAGATTTTGTTCAAAAGCTATATGATCTATGTACTAATAATCATCCTGCTGAATATAAAACACGGTTTAGACGTAGTTTACTTGATCTGATGCGTGTGAAACTATTAGAGAACCGCCGTGGTTATTGGGTCTTGACTCTTGACGATGAAATGTTATTGTTTATGATTGCTCTTGTTACCAAAGAACAACGTACCAAGATCGATGAAATGTATCGCCTGTTTACCGATTATGGGATTTGTTTTAATATGGCAACTCGGAATTTGATCGAGAAATATTTGTTGAAGTTAAATTTATTGGATCGCAAAAGCGATTCGGGGGAGGCTCAATATGTCACAGTCGTTTTATAAATATTTGGTTGAATCTATTTTGCGACCGTTTTTTGAGGGCAGTCAAATATTGAGTCGTAATAAGTATTATTTGATCCTTGAGAATAAGGATCAGCGTCAAGCATTGCTTGATGCCATGCGGAATTCATCATATGCTGTACCGTGTCGTTTGGATCGAGTTTCAAGTAATAGCCTTTTGGATGAATTTGCAACGCCCTATGATACGATTTGTTTGCAATTCCCCGGAGCGACTTCAATAATCGTGGGAGATAGCGATTCTGCCAATGAAGATTATTTGACTACCTTACGAAATGCTGTATGCGAAGACGGCAATCCTTTATCGAATAATGGATTGTTGTTGATTTTGTCCAATAATCGGATGGAGTCTTTAACGACAGCTTGTGCAGATTTACAATCTCGAGAACTCCCATTTTCTCCTTCTGCAATTAATAAGAGTATTTTACAAAAAGTCTCAGAAACATTCGACAATAATGAGTATGAGAAGGTTTATATTGAATCTTATTTAACTCGTATCACTGGAAGTATAGCTGAAGGTATAGGATCATTAGCTGATTATGAAGATGTCATGAACGTCTTGGCAAAGAATAGTTTGGCGGATCACTTCAATGACCTCGGTTTTTTTCGTGATAAAAAGATTTATAATCATTCTTTTAAACTTGATCATAAAGCACTTCAACAACGTATCGAAGATAATGCAATCAAATATTTACAGATTCGTAATACAATGTCCGATGATGCAGATGTGGTTGAAGAACAGTTGAGTCGCTTTTTGGATGATATCCTTGCAGAAGATATAGCTCGAGGGAAGAAAGACTGGCAAGAGCTAGATTATGAGGATATTAAACGAAGTGTGGAGCGTAGAAATGCCACTGAAAAACTACTTGTTGATAAGATAGAGTTTGGTGTTTCTACAGATACCCCATTTGATATTTTATATTGCGAACAACGAAAAGGAACTGATTCTAAGACTACACGAAGTATTATTGTGTGTGACCCAGAGAATCACGATGAGTTATTTTGTCATCTAGCTTTCAATAAGGAGATTCAGTCGGAGTGTCTGTCTATTAATGTGGTAGGTGCAAAAAAAACTGGAAGGCATTTGTATGTGCCATTGAGTGATGACGTAGTCCGAATAACGGCAGGCCGAGATAGCAATAAACATGTATTCAATATTATTCGAATAGCAGCATCAAAACAGACATTTGAACGGATTCAAGGTATTTTTTCAGTTACTGCAAAAGGTAATATTGAGGTTCATGTCCCAGATGATGACGACGTGGTAGTAATCGGATACGGAGAAAACTTGGTCAAAGGGGAAGAAGCCGCTCTTTCATGGGGAGAAACCGATCGGCTAGAGATAAAAGTTGAGGAGTCTGAAGAAGGAAAGAAGCAAGAGGTTAAGATTGCTTTTAAAAATAAGCCTGTTACAGTTACATTAAAGCTAAATCAAGATCGTGTTGTTCCTTGGAGTGCCACAAAGATCTTCGAAACTATTTGGCGGGATCATGTAACATTTCAAGGTGTTCCTTCCAGTGCTTTCGAAAATACCATTGAATTCCGTCGAGTTCGTTCAGAGAATGATGACTGTAGTGTCGTTAGCATATTTAGTCTGTGGTTACGTCGAGAATGGCAGATGATTACTCGTAAAACGCCATTGCTTAGATTGCAAACAGATGATAATCATGAATATGAGAACGATGAACCTATAGAATATCCAACATCTGTAAAAGATGCTCTTAATGCGATTTTTGATTACTTTGAAAGTAATCGGACTGTTCCCTCTTTAGCCTATATTGATGATACATTAAGACGACTGTATGAGGTATATGTTAAGAGTGTTATAGAAATTATAGAGGCTCAACCTGGTAACAAGACATTGCCCGAAGTCGTTGAAAATCTGAAACGATTGGGCGTTTTAGAACTGTCGGATGGGAAAATAGCGCTAACACCTTTTCATCCGTTGATGGTGGCCTACATGCTGGAGTTTGCAGATCAGTTTGATAATATCGATTATCAGCCTGATACATTAAAATTAATCACTCCTTACTATTTGGTCCCATTCATGTATTATTTACAAAGGCAATATAGGCCTTATGTAGATAGTGAGACGGAGGTGCTGAAAACCTGGCAACTATACGAGCCTGTATCAAGTAGCCCTCAGCAACATTCATGTAGGATCGTTACCAAGATGGTCGTTTCTAAGTTAGACCAATTCTTGAAGCATTTTGATTATTTATTCCCTGATAAAGAGTGTCCGATCAAAATCAGTGTAATAGGTATTCGTGATGACGAAGCGGTCATTAAGGGTATAATTGAGTTTTTGTGCGTCCAAGCCGAAGGGGATAATGATGTACAACGAATCGAGATTCATGAGTATGTTGATGATCTATTGCATGAGAGTTTCTATGAACGTTTAAATCGTTTAGGAACATTTGAGTTGATTGCGAAAGAGCTCAATCGGCTTAATCTAACCTATAAAAAGAATGAAGCCTATACTGAATACGATATTATCAGGTTACTATTTACGCGAGTAGTATTCTATAAGCATGCATTGAGTAGTTGCAATAATCAGATTCAGTATTGTCATATTACGTTCTATCAAATCAACACTGGAGATAATTTTATTGTAGTACCGACAGACGAACTTCGATTTGAATTGCCCATGCACGGTTTGATCTCAATGCCATCAACTGTTTGTCGGGACAAGGAGTACAAGATCGGATTTGGAACCCGAGATATGATTGTAAAGGATAACTCTTTATATCATGTTGTAAAAGGATATAACGCGCTGTATGCAGATAATGGTGGTATGTATATGCGCGATGCTTGTTTGGCAAAACGGTACAGTTTCTCTCAGTCCGAGTTACTTTCGTCAATTTATGAAAATTCGAATTGGGTAACATTCTTAAATCCTGAAGTAGATATCGATTTCTTTTACAAGCAAGATGTTTATATTATTCATTATACAGATCAAGAAACAATCAATGCGCGTTATGACAGTATAACTGTAACCAAGCATGTTGAGCAGTATAATCAGATGCTTCGTCAAGCTTACAATGCGGCTATGAGTTATGATAATGCTGATGTGTCAATCTTTATCAAACGGATGAAAGAATATTTTAACTGTTTGAATGGAGATTGGTTGCTAAGTATTATTAATAAAACAGAAGCTCAGATCAATGAAAAGTTGAGTATTGTAGCTACCTGCATTGGAATGCTGCGTTTCATGTCTCGAGTTGAGGGTGTTGTGTGGATTCCGATTTCATTGGATGCCATTCTACGAGTTACAGGAAATGTGGGACTACCGAAAGATTCTATATTCAGTAAAAAAACTTTGGGCATAAAAGGTGTGATGTCCGATGACCTATTGATGTTTGGCCTGGATGTTCGCGATCAGGGTAATTTAAAAGTCTATTTTTATCCAATAGAGGTTAAATTATCAGATAATTCGTCATTAGCGTCTAAAGGATTGGATCAGGTTTGTAAGACTTATCAGATCTTGCGAGAAAAGCTATGTGATGTATCTAGTTTTACTAAAAATATTTATCGTACACTTTTTATTTCGCAATTTCTGTCAAATGCAGATAAATTACATGCAAACGACCTGATAGATGAATCTGATTATGAGGCGATTCAGAGAAATCGCTTCAAACTGCTAAATTTGTTGTGTGAGATAGAGTCTCATTTGCCTAATGATGATATGGGGCATGGTGCATTGGTATCCTATTATGGGACGACATCGCGTACATTAAAACTTGTGAAGTCAGAATCAAATATAAATATTTGTGAGATTTTCATGCCAAAGGATGATTGCTACAAATGTGTAACTAGAATCTCAGAAGGTTTGGATGCATTCTTGTCAGAACATAGTATAAATGTAGCGCACACCATGACAGAGATCTCTGAACAGCCTCTTCCCAATCATAAAGAGCCGCAGGCCATTGCAGGTCCAATAGTAAAAGAAGAAGGGGGCGGAGCTGAGGATGTGGTGCCGTCCACCATAACTATAGATCCGCATTCAGAACAATTGGAGTCCCCAAGGTCTTCCCTCTCGGAGGATACTTCTATCTCGCTAGTTTCCAAACCGATGAAAAAAGGTGTTATGCTCCGGATCGGAACTAGGAAAGGGGAAAATGCAAGTGATATCTATTTTGAGCCGACTAATACCAATAAAATAACTCATCCCAACATGGGTATTATTGGTACGATGGGGACAGGCAAAACTCAATTTGCTAAATCTTTGATTGCTCAGTTGTCAAGAGAATGGGAGAATAATGTAGGGCAGAGACCCATTGGTGTGCTAGTTTTTGACTATAAGGGAGATTATAATGATCCAGCATTTGTTGCACAGGTTCATGGTGAATGTTACAAAAGTAGATATCCGTTTAATCCATTGAAATTACTTAGAACAAGTGAAACAGATGGCCTGAATTTACCTTCAATTACAGCAGATCGTATTGCAGACTCGTTACAAAAGGCTTTTAATCTCGGAATAGTACAGCGTAATAATATTAAGCAGATTATTGTTGGAGTGTATAGTGATTTTGGAATTACACGAGATCCGGCGACATGGGACAGTCCAGCACCAACCATGCGAGATGTTATTGATCGGTACTTGGAAGAACATGATGCCAATGACTCGGTTTTTGCAATTTTCAGTACACTAAATGATTATTCTTTGTTTGCTGAAAATAATGATGATTGTGTCTCTTTGTTTGAGTGGCTGGACGGAGTTAAAGTAATTGATTTGACTTTGTATGAAGATAATACAAAAAAGTTGATTGGATCTTTAATCTTGGATATTTTTTATGCCGAGATGAAGCAGTTAGGAGAAAGTGCGACAGATGAAGGATTCCGTCAACTCCGTGCAATGATTATGGTGGATGAAGCTCATCAGTTCTTAAAAGCTCGA
>ERZ779865.1035-NODE-1035-length-22128-cov-6.915145_pt1 | contig 22128 bp, 15 predicted proteins | sample MGYA00433088_ERZ779865 | MGnify/ENA primary metagenome ERZ779865 (study PRJEB29588, sample SAMEA2151703) | human gut metagenome | biome: human gut; feature: human-associated habitat; material: faeces | place: Denmark | collected 2008/2010 ... | reverse complement strand
GGCTCGCCTAGGTACTGGATGATGATACGTACTTGAAGCGGGGTGAGAACCCGTTGTCCCTTTTTCCATCCCGATTCTTGCAACTCGTGCGTAAGTTTTGGATTGAAACGTATCCAACTGCTTAAACGCTTGCCAGCCGATTCCGGAGTCAGATCCGGTGCATAAAGGATGGCTAATTCTTGCCAGCCGTATGTTCTTATTTTAAAATCTTCCATATTCTAATAACCTTTAGATTTCTACTGTAAGTTACACATTCCGTTACCAGCCACCAAAAAACAAGTCGAAAGTTTAATTCGTATAGAAATCTGTATCTGAATGTATTAACTTGCTTATTCGTCTATCTTCATATAACAGAAATGGAACATTCCTGGTCTTTTATCTTTGTAATAAATAAAAGGCAGGACCGTAGAAAGTCAGTGAAATGATATCCTGCCTAACTTGAAAACTTATGGATTAACAAACTTAAAAAGGAGGTGTATATGTCACTCACGTATCATTTAGTACAACGGCCCGACAAGAGTGAGGGTGCATTGGAAGGTAGCAAATTGTATTACGGACAGATCAAAATCAGGCAACAGGTCGATTTTGATACCTTGTGCGAACGAATTGCCGATCGTTCGACGGCGTCTAAGGGAGATGTGATGGTGGTCATCGATGGTTTGATCAGGGTATTAACTACTGAACTTCAGGCAGGGAACAGCGTACAGATGGGAGAATTTGGGAATTTCCGTTTAAGTGTAGGTAGTTCGGGTGTAGCCAATGCCGAAGATTTCAATACGTCGTTGTTCAAGAAGGGGAAGATTATCTTCACGCCTGGTAGCCGGTTGAGAACCATGAGTGCCAGTCCTAAATTTGAACGTATTGAGTTGAAACCGGCAGAGTAGAACCTTGCCTAAAGGTATCTGATAAAATAAAAACAAGTTGGCACAGGTACAAAAGCCTAATGCCAACTTGTTTTTTTTATTTAATAATCTACATCTAATGGCTAAAACCTACCAAACATTTCCTTCCGTTCATTGACAGAAATTCGTTTATAGGCAAAGGCAAACTGAAGATGTTCGACCAACAAACGACGGATAGCTTCGTAGTCGCTCAATCCTTTGGCCTCCAGACTAACCTTGAATCCGGCTTTTTCCAAACCTTCCCGCCATGAGGCAGAGACACGGTTTTCGTTGGATTTGATCAAGACAAACATAAAAGGCAGTAACGTCACTTGTTTGTATTTACCTGCCTGGAGCTGACCAATGACTGTCTCTAAAGTTGGGAAGCCTTCGCGAGTCCCGACGAAATAGTCTTTATGCCCGGACAACTGCAACATATAGCCTAATTTAGCATAGGCTGCATTGCTGGCATGATAGGTTCCGTTAGCAATCAACAACTTGGCACCGGAGTGAGAAGCCACAGAACTGCCGGTCAATGCTTTTATCACAGCCTCATAGTCCGTATCATCATACAACAACGGATTACCAATACGAATTTCCTTAAACAGACCTTTCCGTAATTCCACATCACGACGCAGGGCTTCCATTTCTACTCCTTCTATCACGATTGAAGGTTGTACTACAACATGCGTATATCCTTCTTTCTTCAGAGAGATCAAAGCATCTGCCGTATGTTCGATCCAGATTCCCTGACGACGCACACGATTGACTATACTGCGAGCACTGTAAGCCTGTCGGACTTCTACTTGCGGGAATGCCTGACGTACCTGCTCATTCATCCGTTCAAGAGATTCACGGGCTTCCGGATAAGCACTCCCGAAATGAACCATCAGAATGGCCAGCTTATCACCTTTCTGCATCGATTCACGGATATCCGAAGCGACAAACTCCCGTCCTACCTTGGCTTGAAGCGAGTGCCAGCAAGCCAGGCAGGCAATCAGCCCGATTATCATTCGAAGGAAACCTCGTCTGCGCATCACTTATTGAATTTGACCAACAAACTGACGTAGTAAGTACGTCCGGGCGTCAACGTGGCATAGTTGGAATTATACGGACGGTCGTCCACATAATCGAACAAGTTCTCGATACCGACTCCCGGTTCAAGGATGAAATCTTTCAGCACAAACCGATGGGATGTATTCAGATTCCAAAGAGAAAACTTCGGTGCATATCCATAACTTTGTGAGAAGCGTTCGCCCTGGATACGTCCGTTGAAATTCACATTCAAGGTATATTTATTCCAGGTATGATTCCATAGAGCAGCCACCACACCACTATGTTTTACACTCTTGTCCACCGGACGATCGTTCGTATTATCTTTCGCATCCACAAACGTATAACCGCCGTTCATAGAGAATCCGGCTCCAATATAAGCATCAAAACGGACATTGAAGCCCTTGATTGTTGCACTCTGGATATTGTCACGAATCTGTACACTGGCAAAATCCGTTCCGTTTTCCTGATTATAACGGTCTGTTTCTTCTTTGCTGAATTCCCGGTAATTGATCATATCACGGATATGATTGTAAAATCCGGAAGCAGATACCGAGAAGTTGCGATTCGTATATTCAGCGCTCAACGTCAGGTTATCACTCTTTTCAGGTTTCAGATTTTCATTTCCGATCGTCAGACGTGAAGTTCGTTTGGATTCAGAGAAGGTATATAATTCGGCCAGTTCCGGCGAACGGAATCCGGAAGCATAAGAACCCCGGAAATTAAAACCTCCCACTTTATACAACAAGGCCACATTCGGAGTAGCATAACTGTGGAAACTCTGATGATAAATGTAACGAAGTCCCACGACTCCTTGAAAATGTTTGTTGAAGTTCACTTCATCCTGGGCATAGAGAGCCATCGTGGAAATACCTTTCCATTCGATATTGTCGGACTCGCTGCTCAGCGTTTCCCGAATGTATTCAAATCCGGTAGATAGTTTGTTATATTGTCCCAGCTGGAAAATACCTTTCACATTCAGGTTATGATGATGAATACGTTTGGTCATCTCGTTGGTTCCCATATCATCGCCGGTGAAGTAATCTTTGTACGTACTGTGATTGTCTGAGAAATAATCCGCGTTCAGATAGGATTTCTTATTGATCATATACTGCGCGCCAGCTCCGTATGTATAAGTGCCATGCCGCATGTCGTAGTTGGTCGTATTATCTCCCATCGGCATGGGGCGATCGGTTGTATAGGTATATATATTTCCACGCAGATAGAATGAAAGCCTGTCTGTCGGATCGAAGGTGAAGCGTTGCCCGATCGTATTGGAATGATAAGCCGTTGATGCCTCCTTGTTGGTTGCCACCAGATTACCATCATCATCTTCCGTATATGGATTCAATTGCCAACCATCCGACTGTTGGCGCTGGTAGGAAGTAAACGAACCGAACTTTCCTACCTGAAAATCGGCATTCACCGACTGGGTAAACTGGTTATGGCTGCCATAACGCGTATTGCTGGTAACATTGGCTTTGTTTTGGGCATCATCGGTGATAATATTGATTACACCGGCGATGGCATCACTACCATACAACGCCGAAGCCGCACCACTTAAAACTTCTATACGTTTCACATTGGCCATGTCAATACGGGTATACGTATCATCGCCGGCCAGACGTTTTCCATTCTCCAAGACCAGAATATAGCGATCGGTCAAACCATTCATACTCATGGTTGTTCCCATACCGTTTGTCATAAAAGACACACTGGGATTAAGTTTCATCATGGCTTCCTGTACATTCGTCACATTGGCTGTCCGCAGGTCCTTGGCTGAATATACCTGTACCGGAATAGGTGTATTATCCATTCTTCGGTGTGTTCCGGTACCCGTCACCACCACCGGATTCATATTTACATATCGTTCAACAAGGCGGATTTCTATATCCTTGTCGGTTTGAGTCACACGATACGACTCCGGTTCATACGCCAGATGAGAGATACGAATCCGTTCGGCATGTTCAGGCAGACTTAATTCGAAAAGGCCTTCGTTGTTGGTTGTACATCCGGTTAAACTCTCTGCTACGCGAATCGCGGCACCCGATACCGGTCGGCCCGTTTCAGCGTCAATCACTCGGCCCGTAACAACACGTTCTTGTGCGAATAGGCCCTGCGTGCAACCTGCTACCAGCAAGGTTAGCAACATCTTTTTTGTTTCCATGAATAAAAATGTTTGTGTACTAATGCTCTTTACATCCCGAAAGAGTGTTCATTCTCACTATAAACGTACTGGCAGGTTTCCTGACTTGTTCCTAAGGAAAGAACCTTCCCGTCATCAAAGCCAAGCCTCAACAACAGTGGCAAAGCGGTGATTTCCTATAGCTGCTGCTCAATAGAGCAGGGAATTTACAGTAGCGGGTACTGCTCCGGATTCACACCGGATTCCCTTTTATATTCCCTCAGGATGGAGGGTAATATCACCAATACGGGCACAAAGGTGGAGCTTTTTCTCTATTCAGGAATCATTTATCCCTTTATTTTACCCTTCCGGTAGTAGAAAAACAGGCAATTAGCCGTAAGAATGTAATTTTTTGATATACGTCGCAAAGCTTTTCCATATATGTGCTAAAGCTTTTTGACTAATATGGTAAAGCTTTTCGACAGCTGTCAAAAAATTAAAAGATCAAAGGATTTTACTCCCAGTTAAGTGATCCGGGCATTTATACCTTCCTAAAAAATATTAAAACAACAAGGACGACAGGACGCAATCTCAAAAACATCCCTACCTTTGCGGTCGTTAGGTGAAGTTCATAGCCTTCCGGCCTGAACTTGAAAAGGGAATCCGGTGTAAATCCGGAGCAGTACCCGCTACTGTGACACCTGCGAATGAGAAGAATACACACTCCATGCCACTATCGTACAGCCGATGGGAAGGCCATTCTTCTTGAGGTGCAGCCAGGAAACCTGCCTAAACAGAATAACAATTAAGGAATGTTTATTCCGGGAATTGGATAAACGGAGAACTGATGCTAAGACATTTTTTACATAAAAAAACTCATGGATATGATGAAGCTAAAGAAACTTTTCATCGTGTGCGTGACTGCGGCTACAAGTCTGTTACAGCTGGCTTATGCCCATACGGAAGGTAATTACGTTCCTTCCAACCTGTTTGAGACGATGCAGGCAGGCGACAAAGCCGCCCTGTTACTCGTTCATTTCGGGACTACGCACGATGATACACGGGCATTGACGATCGATGCCATCAACGAAAAAGCACGAGCAGCCTTTCCGGAACTCGAATTTCGGGAAGCTTATACCTCGCGTATTGTGATGAACCGCCTGGCGAAACGGGGCGTTTACAAGAAAAACCCGGTAGAGGCTTTGGCGCAACTCAAGGCCGACGGTTATACACACATTCTCATACAATCGACTAACATCATCGACGGGATTGAAATGGAGTCACTCCGTAAAGACATTGCCCTGATGAAAGATCTCTTCAAGGATATCCGTCTGGGTACACCTCTTTTGTATGCTCCCGACGATTACCGGAAAGTCGTTTCGATCCTGGCAGAAAAAGGAAAGGAGAAAACCATCACTCTCCTCGTCGGACACGGGACTTACACACCTGCCACTGCTCAATATGCCATGCTCGACTATATGCTGGAAGCCGAAGGACATCCGGATTTTGCAGTTACTACCGTAGAAGGCTATCCAACACTTGACGATGCCTTGCACAAGATCCGCGAACAGAAGAAAATCAAACAGATTCAACTACTTCCTTTTATGTTTGTGGCTGGTGATCACGCCAAGAACGACATTGCCGGTGACATTAAGACCGAGCTGGAATCGCAGGGTTATCAGGTTAGTGTCCTGCTTGAAGGTTTAGGACAGAATCCCGGCATTCAAGATATCTTTATCGAACATGCCAAGTTTATGACCCAGCATAAGCTGATTGATATCTCCGACAAGAAAAAGGCCTACGCTGCCGACAAAGAGTAATCATTCCCTTTAAAGATCTTATTTATCTCGTTTTTCTGCCCGGAAGAAAGCTGTTTTCTTCCGGGTTAGGGAAACTATGTCTCATTTATAAATACCTGTCACATGAAAAAAACATGGATTATCTTACCACTCGTAAGTCTGACATGGGCTGTAAACGCCCAGGAAAACCTATTGAGCACGCCTGCAACCGACACCACCTACAACTTGCAGGAAGTTGTTGTAGAAACAGCCCGGAAAGCCCGGCCACAAATCACCAAACTCGACGTTCCGATGAAGTATATGCCTCTTTCCGTCAGTGGTATCGAAGCCCAAAGTCTGGAATTAAGAGGTATCCGCAATATCCAGGATGCTGTCCGTTTTATGCCGGGAATCCGGATACAGACTTCTTACGGAGCTTTCCAGCAAATATCAGTACGAGGTTTTGATCATGCCGTGATGATGATCGACGGCGTACGAGACGAGCGTTCGGCCATCAACAATTCCTATCCTGTGCCGGATCTTTCGGCTGTCGAATCCATTGAGTTACTGAAAGGCCCGGCCTCTGTCTTATATGGTCATTCGGCTGTCGGAGGAATCCTGAATATCGTACGGAAAGCTCCTACCGAACGGCAGACACTTAATGCAAGGGTTGCCTACGGCAGTTACGAGAATAAAGAAGCCACATTGGGATTAGGAGGCAAACTGCTGGGGCCAGTCAACTATTATGCCCATGTCAATTACGCCGACCAGGAAGGATGGCGTGATAATGGAAACAGCCGTTTCTCCGGTTACCTGGCATTGAACGCCCGTCTCAGCGAGCAGGACATAATTGATGTTCGGGCCGGTTTCAACAGAGACTTCTATGGAACAGAAATCGGATTACCCGACATCATGGCTCAGGATGTTTATAACACTTCCGACAATCAACTGTACCTGCACAAGAATGACATGCTGCCGGGCCTGAATCGGGAAGCTCGTTATAACAACGAATCCGACTTCATGAGAAACGATGGCTGGAATATCTCCGGACAATATACGCACCGATTCTCGGGAAGGATGAAGTTGGTTGATCGCCTCTCCTTTTCCAGTGATGATATCAACTACTTCGGTACGGAGAGTCTCGACTATTTGGAAAGTGATGAGCCCATCTACGACCATTACTACTGGAAGACGCCGACCGAAAAGAAATATATCTGCCTCGACACGGTCTATCTCTCCTTCCCGCTCCGTTTCTCTCATATAGCCAAGACAGTCAGTAATTCGTTGGAGTTAAGCGGACATTTCCATACCGGCGAGATCAAGCATAATTACATGGGCGGGTATTCGTTCGTTGCCCTCAACCGGACAAGCTATAGCGGATATAATCTGGGAGATGACGTACAAGGTCCCGGACTTTATTCCCACGTATCGGTATATGACCCGCACAGCATGGGATATATGACGAGCAAATTCTCGAAAGCGACAGTTACGCATCATTATGCCAACAGCATTTATCTGCAAGATATGATCGAGTTCAACGAACAATGGAAGATTCTGGCAGCCCTTCGGGGAGATTTCTTCCGTTATCTGTCAGCTTCAGCTACGACTCCTTCCGGCAAACGCGAATATGAGGAACACGGCTTGTTCAATCAAATCCGAAACAAGGCATTGACCTATCGCTTCGGAGCAGTTTATCTTCCGCATCCGAATACGTCACTCTATGCCTCATTTGCCTCCTTCTTCAAACCGATCCGTACCTTCTATCAGGATAATGTGATCTATATCGACGCGAATGGGGAACGTTTTACTCCTACTCGTAACGAGGAAGTATTCAAACCGGAAAACGGATACCAGGCAGAAGTCGGACTGAAATACGACTGGGGAAATCTCTTGCATGCCAACGCCAGCCTTTTCTATATCCGGAAGATGAACAGTACTGCCACCTTGACAAATAATTATCAGGAAGAAGTGGATGGAGAGACAACGACGAAGACTGTCATCGGACAGGTGGGCGTACAGGATTCCAAAGGTTTTGACTTCGATGTGACCTTGACTCCTTTACCAACCCTTGCTTTTACGTTGGGTTACGGATTTAATGATTCCAAAATCCGGGAGATGAAAGAAGTGAAAGATCCAGAATTGGCCAATGCCATTTATGGTTCTGATCCGCAAGCCACCAAAGATCAACTGAACAGTCAGGAAGGAAACTGGCAAGCCAACGTTCCTAACCAGACATTCTACGCTTACGGTAGTTATACCATCCCGAAAGGCTGGCTGAAGAACCTGGAGTTTCACCTCAGCAGCAGCTATACCGGAAAGGTTTACCGTAACACGGCCAACAGTACGTGGTTCAATCCGTATTGGATCACCGATTTCGGAATTGCTTATACCCTCAACCATCATGTTCATCTGACGGTGAATATCAATAATCTATTCGACAAGAGTTACTACAACCAGGCTTTAGGAAACCAACTCGTTCCCAGTATGCCGCGTAATTTCCAGGTAGCTCTTTCTTATACCTTATAAGAATCCAAGAATCAGCATGCAACGATTACACGCATTCATCCTGACAACGCATCGGATACTGGGCTCTCTGCTCAGTATCCTCTTTGCTATATGGTTTCTCTCCGGTTTGGTCATGATTTACCATTCTTTTCCTCGGATAAACAAGACCGATAAATGGAGTAAAATGGAGAACCTGAAAGATTTCGGCAACTTACCAGCCTGGGAAGAAATACAGGCTAGCATTCCTGCCGATGAGCGCATAAAACGTATTACGCTCAACGAGAACCTCGGTCAGTTAGTCTTTTACATTCAAACAGACAAAGGGAATTACGAACGAACTGCCGACTTCTCCGAACGGACCACCGTCAATGTAACCCATATCAGGCAAACCGTATCGAAATGGAATCAATCGCCCATCGAACGGATTGACACTCTTTATACACTGGAACAATGGATTCCATTCGGAGCCTTGAAGCAGCATTTCCCCATCTACAAATATTACTTTGCCGATCAAGACAAGCACCAGTTATACGTTTCCTCGAAGACTGCTGAAGTCTTGCAATACACCAACCGGGAAGAACGTTGCTGGGCATGGCTGGGAGCGATTCCTCATTGGATTTATTTCACTTCACTCCGACAAGACATCGACCGGTGGATAGCGGTAGTAGTTACTCTCTCCGGCATAGGTAGTCTCTTTTGTCTGACTGGATTATATTTAGGTATCCGTGACATCCGATTGGCCCGACGCCAACAAAGGCTTTCACCTTATAAGAAATGGTGGTACAAATGGCATCACCTGGCAGGAGCTTTCTTCGGCGTGTTTGTATTGACCTTCAGCTTCAGTGGCATGATGTCACTGGTTCGTGTCGAAGATCTTGGTATCCGCTCTCGTCTCGACTTCAATCCTCATCAGCTCTTGAATGAAATGAAAGTGGATTCCTATTTGTTGGATTACCGTAAAGTCATACAAGCTTGTCCTCATCCCATAAGACAATTCGAATGGAGTCAGTTCGGTTCCATTCCTCTTTACCAGACGCAGACTGATAACGGAATAATAACCTGGGATGCACGCCAAGCCGACTCAGTAAAGGTATTAAACCTCACAGCAACCGATGTCCGGCAAGTATTACAAGACATACACGGAGAGCAAAGCCAGATAGAAATCCAATGGCTGACAGAACAGGAAACGTATTACACTTCCCGAAAGAAACCGTTGCCTCTGCCTGTATGGAAAGTCCAGATCAAAGATTCGGATGCCAGTTGTTACTATATTGATCCGGTTCATGGCACATACCGGTATGTGAATCGTCCCAGCCGATGGCAACATTGGATGTATCCGGCATGGCATAGTCTGCAAATTCCCGGACTCGTTACCCGTCCTTGGCTTTGTTTTCTGCTCATGTGGTTCCTGATGTTAGGAGGAACATTCGTGTCCATATCCGGTTGTTGGCTTACCATAAAGTACATCCGGAGAAAAATCAAATCCAGGTTTCATAAATAATGAACGTAACATAGCAATCCATTTGAATAAACCTCGTATCTTTGTCAACTTAAAAGAGAGTTTTATTTAACTAATTTAAACAAGGAAAAAGTATGAAGAAAGTATTTCTCCCTGTAAGTCTGGCATTGCTGGCTGGTATCTCTGTCAGCTGTTCTACCACAGAATACAAGAAATATGCCGGCGACGAAGCAAAGCAAGTTGCTTCCATCCTGAGAGAAAATGGTTGTATGGAATGTCATGCAGCAAATGCCCCGCTTCCTTTTTATGGAAATTTCCCGATCATCGGCTCTGTTGTAAAAGCAGACATGACGGAAGGAGCACGCTATGTTGACTTCTCTGCCATGTTGGAAGCTCTAGAAAGCGGACAACCTGTTTCAGAAGTTGATTTAGCCAAGTTGGAACATACGGCCATGAGTGGCTCAATGCCTCCAGCTAAATTCTCACACATGCCCAATCACTGGGGAACTTCATTGGACAATGACGAAAAAGCAGTGATCTTGTCTTGGGCAGCCAACGAACGTAAAGCCCGTTTCACCTCTCCTACGGTAGCGGATGAGTTTGCCAACGAACCGTTGCAGCCATTGATGGAATCAATTCCTGTGGATTCGGCCAAGGTAGCCTTGGGTTTTGCCTTATATCATGATACACGTTTGTCGGCAGACAATACCGTTTCATGTGCAACTTGCCACGGATTGGAAACAGGTGGTGTAGATCGTAAACAATATTCAGAAGGTATCAAAGGACAGTTAGGAGGCGTCAATGCACCGACGGTTTACAATGCAGCTCTCAACTTCGCTCAATTCTGGGATGGCCGTGCGGCTGATTTGAAAGAACAGGCTGCTGGTCCTCCATTGAATCCAGTAGAAATGGGACACAAGTCGTTTGACGACATCTGCGCTGTACTGGCCGAAGACAAAGAATTTACCAAAGCATTCACAGCGGTATATCCGGACGGTTTCAGCCAGTCGAACATCACAGAAGCCATTGCTGAATTCGAAAAGACATTACTGACTCCTTCTCGTTTCGACCAATATTTGCGTGGAGACAAGTCTGCTCTGACTGCCGAAGAACAGGAAGGTTATGCCTTGTTTAAAGCGAACAAATGTGCAACTTGTCACGTAGGTATGAACATCGGAGGCCAGTCTTACGATTACATGGGTATCAAGAACAGTTACTTCGATTACCGTGGTACCGGTCTGACAGATGGTGATAACGGACGTTATTCTGTCACTAAGAAGGAATCTGACCTGCACAAGTTCAAGACACCAACCTTGCGTAACGTCATGATTACTTACCCGTACATGCACGACGGTTCAGTCAAGACAGTAGAAGATGCTGTACGTATCATGCACGAATTCCAGATTGGTACAACCATCTCGGATACTGATATGGCTAAAATCGTAGCATTCTTAGGTTCATTAACCGGTGAATATAACGGAAAGACGTTGCAATAAGCAATTCATATATAAACAAAGAAGGAGAACTTGACTGGGTTCTCCTTTTTTGTTTTACAAATCTTTGGTTTCTGTCCCTACACATTTCCTCCCATAAGAAGAACAAACAGTGTAAATATAACCTTTTTCTTAATCTATTTTTCGTTTTTCTGCTTTAAAAACACTTTATAGTAGTCCTTATTCATATACAATGCCAGAATAGATATAAGAAATTCTCCTCACTTAAATGTCAAGATTCGGACAACCTGATTGTCGTCTTCTAATAAATTCTTGGCGACTTCGTTTCCGTTTCCTGCCAAACGTTTCTTTCGATAAGCTTCTAACATGGCAGGAGCAGAAATAAATTCGGCTGACATATTCTTGGCTATGGCAGGAGTTGCATAGGGGATCCAGTTGGCATTTCTAATACGTGTTTCGTGTTCAGCATCAAAAATAGAAAACTTCGTTAATTTCTTTGTTTCAAACTCATATTTCCAAAATTCATATTTCCAATACTTTGCTTTAAAATCCATGGGTAATGTCCCAAATAGTAAGATTTTATCTGTTGTTAAGAATGGTGTCCAGATATTTCTCGGCTCTGAGTCAAAAACAGAAGGAATACGAACCAACAATGGAGTTAAACCATTTGTAGGCGATAAGCGAAATAACGTGTCTGAAGAAACATTCATAATCATTAGATCTTGCCCACAATAGACATTATGTGTATAACTGATACTGAATGGTCTCCACATATTATTTTCTAGATGCTCTGCAACCATAGTAGCATTCCGTTTCGGATAATAAATGTTTAATGTAGAAATAATACTTCCATCTTTCTTTGAAATTAACTTGTATGGAGTTTTCGTCGTTTCCTTTTCTCGTCCTGGTTCTATTACAATATCATCATAAATAAGTAAGGACTGATCATCATAGTTCAAAATACTCATATTATGACCAAAACAATTAATCTTCAGCGTACGCTTATATTTTCCTTCCAGTGAATAGACTTGGATATACTGGGAACAAACATAAATTTCTTCCGCTTTCTCATCCAAGATCGTTCCATTCTTGATCCAGGTATATTCCATTCCGCTTTGCCCTTTATGGTTGAAATGGAATTTTAACTTTCCGGTATGCCGGTCGAATAAATAAATGTCTCCCAATTGATGTTCATGGACTAAGATATATTTCTCACCAACCGCTGAAAGTGCGGCATTCCCACTTAACAGAATATCATCCGTTGTTTCCAGCGGAACATATTCTACCGAAGCCATATCCTGAAGGCGTAGTTTCTCCAATGGATAGTTCTTGGATAAATCAACTACCGGCAAACTACCAGACTGTGATTGCATTCCTTGGCTTCCTGCCAACAGAAGCATGCAAACGAGGAAAAATACTTTTGTTTTCATAAGCGTATCATTTTGGTATTTCACTTCTTTGGTTTCACCAACATAATCACCCGGTTATCATCTTCACCCAATTTTGCGGCGGCATCCTTCAGTTTACCTTTTAACTTTCCTTCTTTATAATCTTTGCAGAGATCGAAAGCATCGATGGTAGCACATAATTCGCCTTTGGCATTTATGGGAGCGAACATAACCATATATAATTCCTTTTTATAGGAATAATCGCCATTGTATATGATGTAACTGAAAAAATCCTTTTCCTGGGTATCATACACAAAATAAGTCCTCGGAAATCCTTCATCTTTTCTAAAGTCGTACACATTCTTTACGCTTTCCATGAAATAATAACGATCGGAAATTAGCCTTAAAATCAGGAATAATTCTGGATCCAAGGTATGAACAGGCGGTGTCTTTGCTATAAACGGACGCAAACTGAAGTCGGGCATTAAAGTATAGATCGTATCTGAAGAAGGTTCTAACAGAATCCAATTGTTATTATAAGGAATTATTCTACTATAATTTCCAGGTCCAGCTGATCTTGTATTTCCTTCAAGTCTTAAAATTTGAATAAATAGATTTTTCTCTTTAAAGGGAACTTTAATCTCTTTGGTTATACTTCCGTTTTGTTTCGATATAAGTAGAAACGGTATTTCATCATTACATATATCGTAACAAATCAGATTCTCTTTATCATAATTGAATATTCCCCAATAAAACTGAGAATTACCTTTATCATTCTGCTTAAAACTTCGTTTAAAATTTCCTTCTAAATCATAAACTTCTATTCTTTTTGCGTGGTGATCATTTACAAACAGTTCATCGTTTTCTTCATCTAATGTAATACCACTAAATGATATGTATTCTTCTGCTCCTTGTCCTTTACGGTTTATCTTACGGATGGCTTTCCCTTTCCGGTTGTACACAAAAATATCACCATCCTTCCTATAATTTGAGACTATTATATATTTTTCTCCAACAGCCTGTACATACCCTTGGTTAACAAACTCATCGTTTGTTTCTAATGGAATATATTCCACATCCATAAAGTCCTGAAGAATCAGTTCTTTTTTAGGTGAATAACTGCTTTTGGTTACATCGACTGTTATAAAACCATCAGTCGATGTATTGTCACTTCCGCAACTTGTCATTACAAGCAGAAAGATTGTCTCGATAAAGATTAATGTTTTCATAAGCGTGAAATTTATAAAACTCAATCACCTCTTTCCAAGTCGCTATTTCAATTTATAGAATACAAAGACCGGATTCCCTTCTTCTTTTATTTCTTTTAATTCATTTGGAATCTCAACTAATCCTTTGTCTTTATATACTGATAATTCAGCCGGAGTAAAAGCTTGTACAAGTTCATTTCCAAAGATACTACCCCAAACAGGGAATGAACCAGTGCCTCGCATACCCGATAAACCATATTTGTAGGAAGCCAATGTTGGTAATTCTTTAAAAGGAAGAGGTAGTTGACAATGCTCTACTTCTAATTCTCCATTATTCTTTTCAACGGAAAGGATGGTATAATTGCCTTGATAACGACATCGGAAATAAAAATGTGTACCAGTTTCCAATATGTCTTGAACAAATATTTCCCGTCCGTCTCTTTTTAAACCACCCATATCTGTAAAATCTGTAACATCAGAGCCCCGAATAATTTCCTGATCTGAATTTTCCAATTTTAAGATACAAGCGACAGAAATAGTATCCAAGCCTATCCGAAAGACAGTATCATTGGCTCCAGACTTAAATAAAATGGATTGATTGTCAAATGAAAGGGCAGAAGCAATATTGGCTGTAAATCCAGTTTTTTCGGCTGGTACTAATGGTGTATAAAAATTATTCTTATTGAATAATAGTTCGCCTGATTCTTTGAATGTTCCTATTCCGAAACTGCCTTGTTGAAAAGGTATAAATCCCATAGCTACAGCAGCAAAACGATCTGGTGCAATCATGCGGGTGTACATCATCGGCATTGGACTATTAATACGTTTTACAGGCTCTCCATCTAATGTAAAAGTCCAGATACTACTTCCAAACAAATAAAGCCGATTGTTTTTCTCATCCACTTGCATACCAGCCAATGGCCCTGCAAATTCATTGGGTCCTTGTCCTTCTTTGATCAACGTCCGTATGAAATTTCCTTCTCGATCGAACAATACAATCCGCGACTCTCGAACAGGTAAAACATAAATATACTTACTTGTTACTGCATAATCATTAATACCATCAACCAATGATTCTTCATCGTCTGTTTCCTTTAATATGACAAATTGCGGATTTTCTATTTTCCCCTTCAATGAAATACCTTCCGGATGATCTATTGCACTACGAACATCTACTTCTGGTATATTTGTTTTCCCTGCATTTTTAGATTCAGTACAAGCCGACAAACCTAGAATAATACTGCAACAAGCGAGTTTTAATAACATTAGATTTTTCATAATCTGATATTTTTATTTGATTAAACTTCCTTTTTATGGGTTACTCCTTAGAATAAAACCTTCACTATATTTATTTCTAATCCTTTTCTCGTTACATTTCATATTTTTGACAGATGTCGAAAAGCTTTACTACATTTGTCAAAAAGCTTTAGCACATATATGGAAAAGCTTTACGACTACTGTCAAAAAATTAAAAAGTGACGAATTTTACAGATGAAAGTAATAGGAACAACAAAACTTTCATACTGAACTCGGTTTCCTTCCCTCAAAAGTAAGGAAAGAATTGATTCGTTGTATGGACACTTTTTATACGCATCAACCGGTTGACGAATAGAACGTTAATCGATAAAACGACGTTATTTTACCGGACAGCGACTCTTAAAAATGGTGAATAAATTGTTCTAATTCGCCTTTTTCCCATTTCTTATTCGGATCTAAGCGCCTTTTGAGCCGTTGTTTTCGCTTTTCCAGGCTGTCGTTTGTTATCTTTAACAAGGACTTCTGTTCTTTTTTATCGTATCCCAAACGTATAAGGCAACAGAGCTGGAGATCTGTTTCGGTCAACTGAGGAAAAGCTTTTCGCAGTCGTTCGAAGAACTGCTGGTGCAAGGCATCCGTGCGGGCAATCAGTTCCGGCCATTCCTTCTCTTCAATCGTATGAGTTTGCTTGATTCGGGTAAATATATCCGGCGTATTTTCCCGCTGTTTGATGATTTCTTCGTATTGTTTGATTTCCTCGTCCTTTTGGTTGAGACGAACCAAAATTTGTGATTTCTGACTATTCAGTTTTTCATTCTGTTCAAGCAGATTGGATACTTCTTGTTCTAACGAAGACTTTTCCTGTTGTAAATCATCATAATCGGATTGTCGCAACGACAGACTGTCTATTTGCTCCTGATAAGAAACGATGGTCCGTTTGTTTTCTGCTATTTGAGACCGAATCGCATGCAATTGCTCAAACAGGCGGATCGTTATTCTTTTCTTATCCATGTACACAAGTAAAATAATAATGATTGCCACAAGCAATAAAGAACTGCCCCAGAATATCAACTTCGACTGTTTCAGTTCCAGTTGCTGTTTCTCCGTGAGGAGTTTCTCATGCTTGTATTTGGCTTCGACTGCTATAACAGCTTTCCGATTTTCTACTTTTTGGATAGAATCATTGCATTTCCAATACAGGTTATTATATTCTACGGCTTTTTTATAGTTTCCTTGTTGAGCATAAACATAAGAAAAGCATTGGTAGGTAGCGCGTTTTGTATATAAATTCTTCGTTTGCAAGGCCTTTTCCAAATAAGGGAAAGCCAAATCATACCTATCTGTTAAACGGTATAAATCGCCTAAGTTTAGATAGACAGCACCTTCCATACCAGATGATGCTTCGTTTTCCAAACTAATCAGCTGCTCCAAGCAATCGGCGGCTTCCTGATATTTCTCACAACACTTATAAATGGCAGCTAATTCATTCAAACCTAATCGAAGAACCGGGATGTAGGAGGTTTGTTGGGCTATAGAAATCGCTTTTTGGTAAAACTCTATCGACCGATTCCAATCTTTCTGTAGTCCATAAACTCTGCCTAAATAAGAATTGGTATAAGATAAGCTGATACTATCATTGTCTTGTTCAGCAAAATACAAAGCCTGCTGATAAGTTTTTAACGCTTCATCAACAAAACGGGAATACGCATAAACATGACCTAATTGTGAAGCCCCAGATATTGCAGTTTATAATCGTCGCTACCTTTGGCAAGATCTAATGCCTTCAGAAAAGAGTTAACAGCATGCTCGTTATCATTCAAATCTCTTTGTACGCGGCCCAACGTATAGAAAGCCGTAGGCAATTTCGATAAATCATTGACTTTCTCATAATAGTTGACAGCAAAACGGATTAACGAATCCGACGTATGCGTGCGATATGTTTTATCTATGGCCTGAGTCATCAGTAAACACCAGCGGGCCCGTTCCTTCTCCGGATATTGCTGCGGATTCGGAATCTCTTTCAAAAGCGTATAGGCGCTATCCGGTTTATAAGTCTGGATAAATTCTTCGGCTTTATCCAACACTTCGAATGTCCTACCGGCATGCCGGCAAGCAGCCAACAAAACAAGCAGCAAAAGGATCAAATAATTTTTCATGGATGTAAGTTGCTAACTGATTTTATTACCCAAAAGTAGAAAAATAATTGATTCGTTGTATGGACAGCCTCTTTGTGTGTCAAATGAATGATAAATAAGAAGTTAGTCGATAAAACGCCAATTTTTTACCGGACAGCTGTTCTTAAAAAGAGTGAATAAATCATTCCAATTTGCTTGTTAAGCCGTTGTTTTCGCTTTTTCAGGCTGTCGCCTGTTGTTTTTAACAAGGACTTCTGTCCGGTAAAAGATAACGGGTAAAACCCTCTTCAACTTCCTTATTCGGGAAACCTAATGAATACACATCGAATTCCTTGTCGTATCCCTTTATTGTGAGATAGCCACTCTGATACAAAATAGGAACCGGATTCGTATTCATCGAATCTATTCCTCCTAAACAGTCGGCACTGGCCAATTCTTCAGTCAGACGATGCAAATTATATTTACTACGTTTCAACAATTCTACCAGAAAAGTCGGCGTACCGGTTTCGAACCAATAGCTACCGAATCTCATTTTGGCAAACGTATTCAATAAACTGAACGGATTGTAAATATCATCGCTATTCCCTGCAAAATGATAACCGTCGTAAAGTTTCTTCAACGTTGATTTTGCTTCTTCCAATGTCATTCCGTTATTTTCCCCCAACGCTATAATATCTTCTTGAAAATTCAGGTAGAGTTCTTCTTCTGTTATTCCACAAAGATTAGTAAAACGGTCATCAATAGATATATCCATCAGATTATTCAAGTCGCTGAATACACTCACCTTGCTGAATTTTGTCACTCCAGTAAGCAAAGCAAACTTGATATATTGGTCACAACTTTTCAATGTCCCATAAAAAGCTTTCAACGTGTTCCGATAATCGGTCAGCAAGGCTTCATCGCCTAAGGCTTGAAGCATCGGTTTGTCATATTCATCAATCAGAATGACAACATGATGTCCCGTCTTTTCTGACGCACGCTGTATGATTCCCTGAAAACGCAATGACAAACTGGTTTCACTGTCTCTTTTCCCATAGATTTCTTCCCATCTGCACAAAACATTATGAAGAATTCCATCGAGTTTATCCGGACTGTCATACTTCTCGTTGTTTAAATCAAGATGTAAAATGGGATATACAGTCCAATCCTTCTCCAATGTTTCCATGGCCAAACCGTTGAAAAGTTCTTTCTTACCTTGGAAATAAGCCTCTAAGGTAGAGATAAGAAGACTCTTTCCGAATCGTCGCGGACGGCTCAGAAAATAATATTTGCCACTATACACAAGCCGATGAATCAATGCCGTCTTATCTACATAGCAATAATTACCTTTGCGTATTTCTTCAAAATTCTGTATGCCTACCGGATAGATTCTATTCATAATATTCCCATTTTATCTATTGCAGTCCATCTTGTACATGGCCTTTACAAACATACTGATTTTTTATTTCTCGTCCAAAATTATATATCCGAATAGGAATTATTACGAAGGAAGTTCTACAAAAAAAGGTGAGCCAACTCACTGACTCACCTTTCCCTTTATCCTTCATGCTGATTCATTTACTCAAAAACATCCATCGGACGACCAATCCATACTTGAGGTTGCTGGATAGCAAAGATAGAAGCGATAGTCGATGCGATATCAAACTGCATCATACTGTCTTCCAGTTTATAGCCTTTCTTGATATGCTGGCCACAAATAATAAAAGGCGTTTCCATTTCCTGCATGGTACGTCCGCCGTGTCCCTTTTCGATTCCTCCATGGTCGGCAGTTACGATGATGATACTTTCATCCCAAATACCAGCTTCTTTAACCGCCTGTACGATTTCTCCTACATAGCCATCAATCTCTTCCAGCTTATCGTAATAAGCCGGTGTATCATGACCCGCAGCATGCCCGACATGGTCTAAGGCATCGAACACGATATTGACCAATGCTGGTTTCTTATCCCGAATATATTCAACAGCACAACGGGCCGTAGCCGTAGAATCTTTGCTCACTTCCGCTACGTGACGGTCATAATTAACTGACAATGTATCCACCAGATAGCGGATACCATCCCATTCGTAAATATTTCCGATCTCTGCTTCGGGAGCAACGGCTCTCAACTCAGAGAAGATGGTCGGGAAAATTCCGTTCTTATTTACTACCCGCGAAGGCAGATCCGGTACTTGCGAACCCCATTCACAATATCCGTGTAATTCCGGTCCGGCTCCCATATACATCGAAGCCCAGTTGACAGCACTCGACGAAGGCAATACCGAACGTTTCTGCAAGGTATAAGCACCACTGTCCATTAAGAAACGGATGTTAGGTATTTGCGCTTTCTCAACACTATACGAACCCCATCCATCTATACCGATCAAAACCACATGCTTGGCTTTCCATTGCGGGGCTTTTTCAGCGACAGGTTGTGAAGTACAGCTCATAAAACCGAACAAACAACCTATCCACAACAAAAACAATACTTTTCTCATTCTGACTATACGTTTGTGTTTCTACAATATCTCTTTACTCTTATCAATCAAATAACCTGTTTAAAGGCTTTTCCCAATGAATCAATCAGATCTCCGGCTATCATTCCACGTTCACTCCATTGAGCTGCGGCCAAATCACCGGCTGTCCCATGTAAGAAAACACCTGCTACGGCTGCCGTTTCCGGTTCATACCCTTGAGCCAACAAACCTAAGATAATGCCGGTCAAGACATCACCGCTGCCGGCTGTTGCCATTCCCGGATTACCGCAGACACTGTAATACACATTTCCTTCGGAAGTACAAATAGCCGTGTAAGCATCTTTCAAGACAACGCACAACCGATGTTCCTTAGCAAACTCACGAGCCTTCTGCAACCGCTCGTAAGCAGAATTGCTGGCTCCAGCCAAACGGTCAAATTCTTTCGGATGCGGAGTCAGGATACTGCGTGTCGGTATCTTATTCAGGATATCCTTATTCGAAGCGATCAGGTTCAAAGCATCGGCATCCAACACAACCGGTTTGATGACAGCCGACATCAGTTCGTCCAAAGCCACAGCTGTTTCGATTTGCTGTCCTAAACCCGGTCCTACTCCCAACGTTGTATAAGGTGTAATATCCGGAGCCACCGTAAAGAAATCCGTATGCGCATCCAGATCAACCATCGCTTCCGGCAGAGCCGTTTGCATCATCAATTCTCCGCATTTGGGCAAATGAACCGTCAGCATCCCCACACCACTGCGCAAGCAAGCACGGGCAGACAACTGAGCTGCTCCTAATTTACCGCGACTTCCGGCTACCAACAAGGCATGACCGTATGTTCCTTTATGCGTAAATCGTTTACGAGGCTGGAATACACAAGCAATATCTTCTTCCGTCACCAAATAATAATTCGTCGGCGTATCTGCAACAGCTTGTGGATGCATATTGATATTCAACACCTTCCATTCACCTACATACACTTCATTCTCGGGCATCAGAAACGAGAGTTTCGGGAAATTGAAAGTAAATGTCTTATTAGCGCGGATGATACAGTCCTTGTCATTCTCTCGGTTGTCTTCACCAAACAAACCTGAAGGAATATCGATCGAAACAATTTCAGCCGGTGTGCTATTGATATACTTCACCAATCCGGCAAAGCCACCACTCAACGGACGATTCAGTCCCGAACCAAACAGACCGTCGATCACCACATCCCGAGATGACAGATAAGGCGGAATGAAATTATCCCGTATCTCTGTAAATTCTACCTGGTCAATATTCAATAAACGACGTTTGTTCTCTGCACACTCCGGACTCAGATATCCCGTCGGGTTAAACAGATATACAATGACCTTATACGATTCGTCCAATAACTGCCGGGCAATGCCCAATGCATCAGCACCATTATTTCCCTGACCGGCAAAAACGACAATCCGATGCATCTTCGAGTAATGGTTTCTAAACTCATTCACAAACGCTGTAACTGCCTCTTCCACCAGATCGATCGGAGCAATCGGCATATTCAGAATCGTGTATTTATCAATATCTTTAACTTTTTCCGTTGCAAATATTTTTATCATAGCTTTCCAGTATTCTTCGTCTTTCAATTATTTCCGACAAATGTAAGGATTTGTTTTCATATTTTCTTTGTTTAGTCCAACATTCTATTTTCACAGATCCAGTCTTCAAAAAGTTTCCCGAACAACTTGCATGCAAATGTAGCAGCTCGTTCTTCATACACCATACAGAAAGATCGAATAACAACAGATAAAGTCAGATAATACTATTTATTGCTATACCCAATCAGGTAACTAAGAAACTTTGTCATCGTGGAATATGCTGAGAGAATTAGAGAAACGTTCAATTCACGTTTACCAACTCTTTTCCCTAAACTTTTTCCAAGGCAGTTACATATATTACTATAAACCAACTAATTTACATAACACTAAAATTCTCTAAAATCATTTACATTATTTTAGAGCCACAGAACCAGCCACATTTCAACCAAATAAAAAACTAAGCGTCAATCCCTTATAAGTAGAATCCAGCCACACCCATGCCACAAAACCAACCACCTTATATATTAGAAAGAAAGAATAAAGAAATAAAGATAGAAAGGGTTGCTTTCAAAAATCAAAAAATACGGCAACATCCATCCCGTTATCCTCTCAATCCGTTGTCACGAGAATCCCAATGAATTCTCTCGAATATCCTTTTTGATTCTCGTTGGTTTTCCTCTAAGCCCATAAGAACACCCTCCACAGAATAACTGACTTTATCTGTGATTAACCGACCCTAATTGACCTTAACCGTCTGCCGCCCCAAACCAGCCAACTATCTTTGCCTGCGGGTTTTCGGAATAGACTTTTATTTATCAATCACTACTGTCCCGTAAAAGTGGATAAATAGTTCTTTGAAATTATTGAAATAT
>ERZ779865.1030-NODE-1030-length-22161-cov-248.062336_pt1 | contig 22161 bp, 10 predicted proteins | sample MGYA00433088_ERZ779865 | MGnify/ENA primary metagenome ERZ779865 (study PRJEB29588, sample SAMEA2151703) | human gut metagenome | biome: human gut; feature: human-associated habitat; material: faeces | place: Denmark | collected 2008/2010 ... | reverse complement strand
GCCTTCGGCGTCTTGCCGGAGATGCGGCGGGTAACCTGAGCCAGATAACGGCCACTCACATTCAACTGGTCGGCATAGAAATGAACATCGCTATAAGTGCGGCAGAAGTTATTCACCTGCGAGATAAACTGGTTGTAAAGCTCGGAACTTCTGCCCTGCAGATTGCTCTGGCGCACGAGTTCTACATTGATGAAATCCTGCGCCATCGCCAACGCCTCCTCCATCTTCTTGCCCTGATTCAGATAAACGGCAAGAGCTGAAGAAAAACGGTTGATGAGACCATGCGAATTGGCATTGTCGAGGCGATAGATCCGGAGTCCCTGCTTCTCGGCAAGGCTCAGCAGCTTGGAATTCTGCAGAATGATGTCGCTCTCCTTCTTGCGTGACACGACGACAGAACAGAGCGGCAGCAGACGGTATTTGATCTGGCTCACCACATCTTCCGTCATCAGCGCATCGCCCTGGCTCGACCAGATGGCAGGGGCATAGATGATATGGGCAGGACGGTATTTGGTCAACGCATCGATGACCACATTCAGCGTCTCCACCCTGCGTATCATACCAATCTTCACTATATCAGGCTGCATATCGTTCATGATAGCCTCTATCTGCCCCGAAACAATCTCGGCAGGAATATCGAAGAACTCCTGAATACCGAGCGTATTCTGCACAGTGATGCTGGTTATCGCCGAAACAGCATAACCGCCCAACTCGGAAATCGTCCTGATGTCCGCCTGCACACCAGAGCCTCCGGTGCTGTCTGAACCTGTAATCGTTAATATCATATCCTTAAACTTTGAACCCGATGATAAGTTTGAGGGCAAAGATACAAAAAAAGAGCGAATAATCCGCAGAATTTGCAGATAATTCGCTCTTTTTTTTATTCTTCAGTGAGATCTTTACATTCCTTGAGTATCTCGGCAGGTACCTCATCGCAACGCTTGTAGCGGCTGATGTCGGTAACATCGTCCTTGGCGGTCCATATCATGGAACCGGAAGCCAGGAGGCGGGTTACGAGATAACTCTGATTCCAGTCGCCCTTACCATTATCATAGCTTCCGCTGATGATGTAGCCCTGGTATGGATCGTTCTTGATAGCGAACGAACCGGTGATATGGCGACCATACATACTGTCAAACTTCTGATACATCTCGAAAGTCTGGTCCTTGCGATTGAAAACGATGTAGCAGTATGTGCCCTCAGCAAGAGGTTCACCGTTCCACTCAGCCAACTTCCATGTGCCATGAAGATTGGCAGGCGTAACTTCCAGAGAAGGCTCCTCCGGTTCTTCATCATCGCTGCTGCAGGCAGCAAAGCCGCAGGCAAACAAAGCAATCACCAGGAGGGTGAAGAGTTTTTTCAAATATTTCATTGTCTTGGTATTTTTTTCTTTTTTACTTTTTTCCTTTTTTACCTTTTTACCTTTACAACGACCTGTATCGTTCTGTCAGACGGGCGGGCGTCCAAGCCCTCCAGAATAACAGGGAAGGTGAAGGATTCGGGCATCGTAGCCGGAATCTTATCGGCTATGATGGTGATGACGAGGTCAGCCTCATCACCCGGTTCTATCACCTCAGGCTCTGTCGTAAGACGGGCATAAGGAGGAAGAAGGAGGCTGGATATACGGAGCGGCTTGTCACCGCTGTTTCCGCAGAGGATACGTGCCTCAGGCTCTGTGCCCGGCTTTACCTCTGTGATACTTGCCTTCGCCTGTTTCAGTCTGAGTGCGCCCATCTTGTGCGGATAGCGTGCCCACTGGTCAGCACCCGGCAGTACCTTTCCCGTTAAGGCAAGCTTAACGGCAGGCTGTCCCTCTACCTCTTTCAGATAGAGATAAGCACCCGTATTGATGGTGCCCGGATAGCGGTTAGGCGTGAAGGTGATCTGCACCTGACAGGTATCGCCAGGCTTCATCACATCGCCCCTGACATAAGAACTGGTACATCCACAGGTGGTTCTCACCTGTGTGATGTGCAGTATCTTCTTGCTCACATTCTTACCTACGAAGGTGAAGGTGCGAGGCGCATCGTCCTCGGTCATCGTACCTGCATCGATAAGCGGATGCTCAAACTTCAGCAGTTCCTCCTGCGCATTCACCGTAACAGGCAAAGCCAGGAAGAAAAGCGATAGGAAAGCAAATATCTTCATATTACATCCAACCATTGTTACCGGCACTCTTTCTAACGGTCACAACTACGGTCTGGCTGGTACCATCGGCAGCTGTTACGGTGAGCGATGTACTTCCGGCAGCGAGTCCCTTCACGATAAGCGTCTTGCCATCTACCGAAGCAGAAGCTACGCCGTTCTTCGCTACAGAGCAAGAAAATCCCCCTGTCTGACCTGCGAAATATGCAGCGAGGTTGAGAGAAACTGTCTTCTCGATGCCTACATACACGTTAGGCAACTTCATATCAGAACTGAATTCCTTGTTCGTGATGTTATTCAAGAGCTGAGCTGCATCAATCAGACCAGCACCCATCTTGCCGATGTACTTAGAGAGCTGTACAATCTCTGGCGAAGCACCTACGGTAGTATGGTTCATATAGTAGGTCTTAGTTGCACCATTCTGATAATGACTATCCAAATCCTTCACAGATTTCTTCATCAGGGCTACGAAGTCGGCAGCACGATAATGACGGTTCGTCTTGGCAGCATAAGCGAGACCCAAGGCAGCCACACCCGAAACATGAGGACAAGCCATAGAGGTTCCCTCCATGTAGCCGTAAGCAGGCTGACCGTTCTTGATCATCGTAGAGAGCACAGCACCTTTCTGCTCGGTGGTCTCTGCCCAGTATTCATCTTCCTGCTCGCCAATCTTGCTGTAATATTCCAAGTCGCCACCAGGAGCGCTCAGGGTTACGAGCGAACCGAAATCGGTGTAGCAGGCTGGAGTAAAGTCGGCAGCTAATGAAGATACGCAGACGCACTTAGAGTAAGCACCTGGGAAAGCAGGATTGCCAGCATACTCGTTACCGGCTGCGAAGACTGGAATACCACCGTCGATGACACCATTAGGCGAACCGGCATTGTTGATGAAGTAATCCAGAGCTTCCTTCTCCAGCGGATAGGTCTCAGCCCATTCCTTCTCGGTAGCAGGGCCCGGAGTATAACCGTTGATGATACTAGACTCTGAAGAGTTGTAACCCCAACTGCACTGCAGGATGACTGCACCATTATCGGCAGCATACTTGATGGCTCTCGCCTCGCCTGCCAAGGTTACACTGTTCTGACCGGAGAATACCTGACAAGACATAATCTTGACACCAGAGTTAGGAGTTCCGTCACCACCGGCAACACCAGATACACCGATACCATTATTATTTACGGCTGCAATGGTACCAGCTACGTGAGTACCATGACCGGTGTCATTGGCATCAGTCCAGGTAATATCGCCGCTCTCAGTAACGAAGTTGTAGCCATGAAGGTCGCCCTCATAACCGTTTCCGTCGCCGTCTGTCTGGGTACCCTGAACACTTTCGCCCGGGTTGCACCACATGTTGGCTGCCAGATCAGGGTGCGTATACATCACGCCCTCATCAAGAATAGCCACGATGATAGAAGAATCGCCTTTACAGGTCTTCCATGCCTCAAGTGCATTCACATCACATCCTGCCTTAGCGCCTACCTTGTTGTTGTTGAGGTTCTCAAAATCATAGTTGCCCTCGCCCAGGTTACGGTAATGCCACTGGCTGGTAAAGCCCGGATCGTTTGGCTCGCCATTGGCTGCTGAGCGGGTAGACTTCTGCTGAAGTGCCTTATCGCTGAGATAGATGCGCTTGCTGTCGGTATTGTAAGCACGCTTGATGCGGCCGTTGGTCTGAACCTTTGAGATTTCGCCCAACTGCTTCAGGCGCTCGGCAGCCGTCTTCAGGTCGGTTCCCTTATTAAACTTCACCGTATACCAGAGGTGGAGTCCCGCCTCGCGGGTTCTTGCCTCAGTATTTGCATCTACCGGGAACACACGCTCGAAGCTGTAGCTTCCCAAGATGTCGAGCACCTCATCGGTAGAAGGAATACCCGAACGGGTAGCCTTTCCGGCGCGGGGCTTGCTCAGTTGTGCCTGGTCGAGGATATCGCTCATCTCCGGACTGAACTTAATCAGCAGTTCACCCGCCTCAGCATCTGCAGGAATGGTGATTTCTGAATTGCCGTCAGAAGAGCCGATGGTTGACAGGCTGTCAGAACAGCCCGTCAATGCCAATGCGACCATTGCTATATAGAAAAACTTTTTCTTCATTGTTTGCTTCTATATTGTTTTTATGTTTATCTTACTTTTTCTTAGTTCTCCTGTACTTAGCCATCAGCGCAGCTTCATCAATATCGCCTGCTGCCACGTATGTGCGGTAGTAGAGCGGATAAGCTACACCCGGAACCTCCCAGTTGCTGCCTGGGTCGCTGGTTCCGTAATAGTAGTCGTAGCTGTAGCTGTCGTCTGTCATATTAGAGAAACCAACGGCAGCGCCATCGCTATTCTTACCCTTAGGCTGCTGGTTGAACACCATCGTTGGTGCATTCCATTCTACCAGGTGTGGATGGAAGAGAATCCAGTTTGGCACCTTTCCTGTAAAGAAGTTCAGGTTGAGTGACAACTGACGGCAGTTTGGCAATACACGTGGCACCTGAAGAGGATAAACATCCGCACTAACTACAGAACCATCCTTGTGTTTGCAGGTTACAGGATTATCCCAGCCTGAGAGCAACCACTTGCAGGTATCGCCTACCAGCTTGTCGAGATAATCTTCCTTGTTGGTAGAGAAGTCAGACTTGGTGTATCGGGTAGCCTTGCCGGCAGCCTCCAGTGCCTCAGTCATCTCTTCATCGGTAGGAAGTTCACCCTCCAGGAAGCAGTAAGACAACTCCAGTGTATTCAACTTATCCCATGTCAGGAGCTTGAGAAGCGCCTGGCGGTCTGGGGTTCCGGCATTTACCTTACCATACAGTCCGATAGGATAGTTATTATAAACATAGACGCCTGATGCATTCTTTTCGCCCAGCGAAGCGATGTCGAAGAGAACATCCGTACGGCGCTGTGCGTAGAGAATGAGATTACGCAACTTAGGGAAGTTCTTCTCGTTGACGATATCGGTGATATCTGACAACTTGTTGAAGTTGTTACTTACCAGGTTGAGCGATTCAAGACTCTTGCCCAGATTAATAAAGTTAGCAGGCAACTGAGTCAGACCGTAAGCCTGAACGGTAAGATTCTTCAGATACTTCAGCGAGCAGATTTCATCACCGAGGTTCACCTCACGAATCTGGTTGTTCTCGTTGGAAGTAACAGAGAATGACTCCAGGAACTTGAGGTTGCCCACTTCCTTAGGAAGAGTTTCGCCACTCTTGAGGTTGAACATGCTGAACTTGACAGAACGTACACGTCCTAAAGCCTCAGGATGTTTTTTCACTAAATCATCAGTAGCTTCCCAGAGCGTTACGCCGCTCCAGTTGCGCATGTTATCGCTGGAATCGAAGGTAGCAATGCTACCCAGTTTCTGGTTGATCATGATGACAGAGAGAGAGTCACCGGCACGGTTGTCCTCAATCTTTGGTGCTGCCTTCTGACGAACGGTCAGGATAACATCATCTGTAGGATTGCCATCTGCATCTACCAGCTGGTCTTCAGCCTTGATTGGCACGAGATGAACCTTAGCCACACGAACGGCAGGAACCACGTTCATCGCCCAGCGGAACTTGAAGTTCACGGTGCGAGGACGGTACTTTCTGTCCAGCACGATACCCAGGTTAGTACCTGTCAGCTTATCTTCATCCTTACTGTTCAGGAGCCAGCCCTCACGCTCGCTCTCGTTCTCTGCCTTCTCGGCATCGGTCAGATCACCCTCAAAAGAATACTCTATCTTACCAATCTTGCATTCCACGTTGGCAGAAATCAGACTCTCGAAAGCACGGTTATCGTAAGAATCGGAGTTTTCGATTTCTACAACAGAATCCTTCAGGAAGATCTGCTTGCCATAACCGAACTGGGTGATGGTAAGCTTGCGACTCTGTCCGTTGGCACCCTGGAAACTGAGTTCTGTGCTGCGGAGCGTGTTGGAAAGAGTAGAATCCACCTTGATGGTACCCTCAACAGAACCCACGCCGTTGGCAGGCGAAAGCGTCAGCCAAGGCTCAGAGGTATTAGCTACCCAGTCCTGTGAGGCAGCGATGGCAATCTGCTCTGTTCCACCCTGAGGGCCTATGGCTATCTCCTTTTTATCGAGCGCCAGTCCTCCTGGGATATCGACATCATCCTTATCGCTGCAGGCTGTGAAAAGCCCGGCAGCGAGAACGATACCTAATGTCAGTTTATTCATATATTTCATATTACTACTTTCTTATAGGGTTTAATTTTCGAGATCCAAAGCATCGCAACCGCGGATGTCCTGATTCTTGTTGTAGAACAGCATATACATACCTGCCTTGATGTATGCGCAGACGCTCGTTACATCGATAGAGATGTTAGGGTTGTCTGCGATATTCAGGATATAAAGGTGAGAGGTCAGTGTCTCTTCTACCTTACGGATATCGTTGGAACCAATCTGGAACTGGATCAGGCTCGGACAGGTTGTGATTCCTGTAGGCCATGTACGCAGGCAACGCTGGTCGGTCTTCTCATCACGCTGGTGGTTGATGGCAAAGGCACGGAGCACGGCACTGTTCAATGGCTGGGTTGGCACCTCGGTGAAGCAGTTGTAGCTCAAGTCCATATTGGTAATGTATGGCAATGTGGTTGAGAGGAAGTCATCAGAGAGGGATGTCAACTTGTTGAATCGGAAGTCGATAACCTGCAGCAGATAAGCCTTCTTGCCCTTGATGGAACCCTTAGGGATGGTGCGCATCTGGTTGCCGCTCAAATCGATGGTTGTGATTGGCGAACCGGCAGTAAACAGCTCTGAAGGGAACTTCTCTATCTTATTGTTTGACAGACTGACTGAAGCTGCATTAATACCCTTGTAGGTACCATGACTATTATCTACACCTGTAATCTCGTTGTAAGAGAAGTCTACAGAACCCATCTCGCGAACAGAACTTGCATCGAAGATATTCGGAATCTTCTTCAACTTGTTATGAGCGAAAGTCAGACTTTCCACATCATCTGTAAAGGCACAGAGATTAGCAGGAATCTCTTCAATCTGGTTGTTGTTCAGATAGAGAGAAGAGAGAGCTACCTCAGAACCAAACGGATGTACCTTCTTGATATTATTGTAAGCCAGGTCGAGCAAACCGAGATTTACCATCTTTCTCAATGCAGAAGACTCAGGGAACTCCTCCAGGTTATTGTAACTCATATAGAGAATCTGGAGTGTCTTACCTGTCTTCTCCTCAGCTAAGCGAGTCCAATCTTTTCTCAACTGATTAGCAGAGATTCCCTTGCATCGCGCCAGGTTCATCGCCTGCAATTTAGGGAGCTTATAGTAGAAGTCTGGAATGCGACTGATCTTCGGACAGTTGTAAAGTTCGATATCGGTCAGGTTTTCCATCTTGTCCCAATCCTCTTCCTTAAACTCCTGTGCAAACTTACCATAAACAGGATCGTCAGGCTTGTAGAACTTCGCACAAACCGAGTCGGATGTGATAGAAGAGTTACCGATGTAGAACTGCTGCAACTTAGTCAGGCGATAGATGGCCTTAGATACACCTGTAATCTTGTTGGTCAATGTACCGATTTGCGCATCCTTCAGGTTGATGCGGCTGTCCTTCTTAATTCTGTTCTTCGGTGCCACCTTAGGATCAGAGTTGTAGCTTTCTACAATCATATCCGACATGTTGGCACGTGGATCATACTTCAGGAACTTGTTCTCATAGTCGTGACGCATGCTGCTCTTCTTTGCTGCAGTCAGACTGTTGGCATCATAATTATTGAAGATGTTGGCACCAATCTTCTCATCGTGAGAACCGAGGTTGAGCACCTGGAGTTCTGTCAGCTGTCCGATGGCATCAGGTACGATTCCCTTTGCACCGAAACCGGCGATAACGAGACCGATGACACGGCCGTTGCTGTTGAGCGTTACGCCCGGCTGTTCGCCCCACATATCGAGTTCCTTGTTGAAGTTCCAGTTAGCTCCCTTGAAGGTAGCATCGCCATAGAAGCTCCACTCCTTACCATGGAGAGATTCCCAGATAGCCTTCAAAGCCTCATAGTCCTTGATATACTCCTTTGTCTTGGAAAGGAGGATAGGCACCTGAGCCGTATCATTCAGTTGATTATCCTCTACGATAAACGCCTCACCCTTTACAGGCTGGGTTTCGTACTTGGTCTTCACCGCACCTGTCTTCCCGTAGGTGGTATAAGAGGTAACCTGATAAGTACCGGCAGGCAACCATACGGTAGAATCGCAGTAAGCTGTACCTGTATCCATATACTTATCGTTCTCATTGTCAGGATTCTGATGCTCTTCGCTAGACTCCTTATATTTCACCTTCAGTTCAGGAAAGGTATAGGTCTCACGGGTAAAGAGGTTGGTTACGCTGACGTCAACGAGACGGATGTTAGAGAAGAGATACTCAGTACCACCGGCACGGGTCTTCTCCCACTCCTTCACGAGATTGAACTTCACCTTACCACGCTCCACAGTCTCCACCATAAGGTTCTGTACTTCCAGACCGCCACCTACTACAGTGAATGTTTCGCCGGCAGAAGAAGCCAGCAACTCCTCGTCTACCGCATCATAGAGATAGAAACCGATAACGGTGTAAGTACCCGAAGCGAGTTGCAGTTTTTCACTTCTCAGACCATACTCTGCATTCTCTGAATTATAAGAATTGAGCACCAGTGTCTGAGAGACAGTTGTACCGTTGTGCTCCATGACCACCTTGATTTTCTTGGCATCATCCAGTTTCTCAAGTTTGTCAAGGGCAGCAGCACGGGTAGCTCTTGAAGAAACCTTCTTGCTGAGCTTGAACTGCACATATCCGTATGTGCCGTCCCAGCCTCCGGTTTCATCATCCGAGCAACTTGTTGCTGCAAAGGTCAGGAGAGAGACCAAGAGCAACAAGAGTGCCTTTGAAAATATTTTCATTCTGTTCATTACTTTCTAATTTTTCTGATAGAAGTATGTTTCTTACTCATTCCCTCACCAGGAGATTCAACAACAAGAACCTTTACAGGAGTTCCGTTGTCCTTGAATACCATAAACATCGGAGTAGCAGCAGGAACATTTACGAAGAATATCCAGTTATTATTCATATCCATACTAAGCTCTGCATAAACATCATTTCCGTTGTTATCCTTAACTGTAAGATAGCCTGTCTCCATCATAGTGTAAGGGTCCCAATCCTTGATATTAGGATTAACTGTAAGAGAGCTTCCTACTCCTGACTGAGCAACATATATTTCGTCACCATTGTAGCCAAATTTTTCTGATATGATAGAACCATACGTTGATTTATCCTTCTTGCACTCTACTGGCAAGTAGTTCATCTCCAAGATTGTAGGCGCTGCAGACTGATCATCAGCAGAAGAGTTGGCCTCCTTCTGTACAACATCCATCAGGAAGTAGCGGTCGTAATCGCTCTTCACAGTCATGAAGTCTTCCTCCAGCATTCCGTCGGGTCCATTCTCCAGACTCTCGAATACGCTCTGTGGCAATGCATAGACCAGGAACTCACGGCTTCCGCTGCCTAATGGAGCGACTGTGAGCTTCACATCACCCTTCTCACCCTGCAGTTTCACAGCACCAGATGTATCCTCGAACAGACCAGCTTCCTTTTTCTCGAAAACTACCAGCTGGTAAGCATCACCCAAGGTCTTGAGGGTGAAAGGAACAAAGTTGTAGAAGGTGAAATCGTTGGTATCACCACCATTCAGGCTAGAACCATTCTGAGTGAACACCTTACCATCGAGAGATACATTCCATACTGCCCACTGTGAAGAGGTTGGATAAGTAACATCCATGGTGCTGGTGGTCATACCATTATAGATAACAGGTATGGTTACAGCAGCCTTGCCATCCTCAGAAGTGAAGGTTATGGTGTAGTTGCGGTCCTTAGCGATGGCATACTTAGCACTTACGTCCTGATTCTCCTTGAAGGAAACTCCGCCTACAGCATCCTTGTTAGGTGTACCTACCAGGAAGCCGCCTTCCAAGTCTACCCAAGCTGGAGTATTGGTAACAGCAAAACGGAAGTTTGACTTTACGGTAAACTTGGTGTATACATTGTAACCTACAGTGATACCTGTCTCGGTGATATTATTGCCAGCCGCATCGAATACCTGCAACTTATGGTCGGCAGCCGAACGCTTAACCTCAGCGATGGCAACCTTCTGACCACCCATATTCAGGAAGAGCTGAGCCACGCTCATATCCTTGCTGGCATCATCATCAGTAATCTTAACCTTGATGGTCTGCTTGCCTGCAGTACCATTGAGTACGAAGGCGTCTGTTTTCTCGCCCTGCACCAGTTTACACCAGATTTTGTCTGAAGAAAGGCTCCAGCTCTCGTTGGCATCGAAGGTGAAGTCCAACTCAGCACCAGCTGCACCGCCGATAGTCTGTACCTGTGGGAACACAGGAGTTACGGCATCGTCATCGCTGGAACAAGCTGTGAACAGAGTCACTGATACCAGCGCCATCAATACGAGCCAATATTTTGAAATCAATGTTTTCATTTTCTTTTTATTCTACGATTAATATCCTTGTTCTTTCAATTTCTCTGCCTCTGCATCGCTGATCCATTCATACATGGTGATGAAGGTTCCTACGTTGCCGAATAATGAACCATCTTTGTTGTTTACACTCATAACAACATACTGCAATACATAGTTCTGGCAGGTGTTATAATAAGAGGTATAGAGAGAAGGCTGGCTGATGCGCAACTTGCCGTCTCCATAGATGGTACCGAACGCCTCGCCGGTTTCACCAGCTATCTGGTCGTCCATCTCTACCTTTGGCTCAAGAATGTTCTTGGTATTGAACTTCAACTTCAGGTTGTAGCCCTTATAGTAAACATCCTTCAAGAGAACGGTATTCTCCTCGCCTTCCACTACCTCAGTCTTGATCAGACGGTTGGTTACGTTGTTCAGATACTGACTGTAGAAGGTAGATGTAACCATGCACCAGCCAGAGAAGTTGTGGATATCGAAAGGACAAGACTTCTGCATTACCACGTGGGTATAGTCCTTATAGAGATCTGTCCAGTTATACTTCTCCGGAATCACCAGTTTCAGGGTGAAGCCGAGCGAATCGGTCTTGCCGATGTTATCATAGATACCCTGAACCTTCACATTTCCTACCATCTCGCCCGCCTTGATTGTAACGGTGTTGTTGAGGATGCGGTAATGCTTACCCTCGATGGCATTGCTCTGCTTGTCTACTACCTCTACGCCGAAGGTGCGGTCGTAGTCAGCTTTTTCGGTTGCAGATACAGGCACATTGAAAACCTCATTGCTTTCCTGTACAGCATACTGATAGAGCGTATCAGAGAACATGATATGACTTGAACCAGCATAAGTGGTATAATCCTGTGAACAACTCACAAGAGCGATGAGTGCAGCTACGGCTGCCAAACATCCCATCATTATTTTCTTCATGATCTTCTCTTTATTTTATTTGTTACTTTCATTAGGCTGAATCTCAGAACCTGGTGCCTCAAGCTCATGCTGAGGAATTGGCCAGACAAAGAGAGGGTCATCCTTTTCAACCTTCAGACTGCTCTGCACGAAGTTGGCAGCAGGCTGGTCGGCAGCCTTACGCTCAAATCCCTTGTGCCAGCGCTTGAGGTCGTTCAGACGGAAGCCTTCCATATAGAGTTCCTTCACGCGCTCTGCCTCGATTATCTTCATGGCGTTGTTCTCGCTCATCGAGGTGTTACCACCATATGAAGAGTAGCGGGCTGTACGCAAGGTAGAGATGTCCTTACCTGCCTTACCATAGTCCTCCTTCATGGCGTAAGCCTCAGCACGAATCAGATACTGCTCTGAGAGACGGAATACCATTGGCTGGTGAACATGCAGGATATTGTTGTTCAGGAATTCTGCATCGCCGAAATACTTGCTCAGCAAAGGCCACTGCAAACCATGCTCATAACCTGTTACACGGGTTGTGAAGATGGCTGCAGCACGGAGGTCCTTGCTGTCGAATGAGTTGATGACCCATGTCTCAGGCACATAGTCTGGACGATAAGTTACGAAGTTGTAGTTATCGAAGATGGTACCCAGAGCACCGCCATAGCTGTTCACGGTAAAACCTACCTTCCAGATAGCCTCACGCGAATCACCATAGGTCCAGATATACTTATAATCGTTCACCTGGTTTGAATAGGTGTTGGAAGAAGCCTTCTCTAATGTATAATACTTACTGCCGATTACCTTAGATGCATACTTGATGGCATCATCATACTTGTGCATATATAAGGATACGCGCGCACGCAAGGCATGACAGGTATACTCGTTGAAGTAAATCTCGTTGTAGAGACTTCCTGTGAAGTCTTCGTCTACTTTCAGATATTCAGCAGCCTTGTCAAGATCTCTCAATACGAAATCGTATGATTCCTTCAGAGTGGCTCTCTTCTGTGGCTCATTGCCGTAATAGTGCTCTGTGAGTACAACGCCGAGTTCCTTCGCTGCCTGCTCATCGCTATCGTAAGCCTTGCAGAAACACTTGATCAGTTCTGAGTAAGCCAGGGCACGGGCGAAGTAAGCCTCGCCCTCATACTGCTCCAACTTATCAAGCTGCTTATCATCATTGGTTGCAGCCTTTACCTTTTCAACATTATCGAGCAGGAAATTGCATCGGTTGATCACATCATAAAGGTCGGCATATACCGCCTTGATGTCGGTGTTGGTAGCCTTGATATCTTTCCAACGGTAGATATCGCCATAGGCATTAGAGTAGCCCTTCACGCAGTACACGAAGTCTGCCTGCAGATCTGGCAGGATTGTCAGATTGCCCGAATAGAGGGCGCTGCTCTTGAAACTGTCGTAGATACCGTACACCAGCTTGTCCATGTCGTCCACCGTGTTGATAGCCTGGTCCATGAGGATAGAATCCTCAGGATACTTATCAAGACAGGAAGACATAGAGAGGGCTAGGATTCCCGACAGGATGTATGTCTTTATATTTTTGATATTCATTTTTTTTCCTTTCTTGGTTAGAATTGCAATTCAACACCCAGAGTAAACTGGCGTGATGCCGGATACTGTGCCTGGTAAATATTGGATGAAACCTCAGGATCCAGACCGTTGAAACCGGTTACGGTGAAGAGGTTCTGTGCCTGACCATAGATTCTGACCATAGAGAAGAAGTTGGTCTTGCGCAACAGACTCTGTGGCAATGAATAGGACAGACTGAGATTCTTCAGACGGAGGAACGATGCATTCTCCAAGAAGCGATCGTCGAGCTGGGTTACCTCGCCCCAACGTGGGATATCGGTAATGTCGCCTGGCTGCTTCCAGCGGTCGTACAACAGACGGTTTGACTGGTTGTAAGCAGTACCGAAGGTTATACCGCTCTCCTCGAAGTAACGGTCGTTGTTAATCACGTAGCGTGTACCAATCCAGCTGAACTGGGCAGAAAGCTGCAAGCCCTTCCAACGGAAGCTTGTACCGAAACCGCCCATCCAAGGTGCATCATAGGTCTTGCCTGTCATCACCTTGTCGCTCTCACGGAACTCGTTGGTCACGTTGCCGTTCTTGTCATACCAGAGCTGCTCACCATTCGCTGGGTTCACACCGGCATAACGGTTCAGGAAGAACTCGCTTACTGAGTGACCTACCACATACTTCAAACCGGTGGTTGAGTTTACATACTCGGTTACACCGTTATAGAGTTCCTTCAATCGGTTCTGGTTGTAAGATACGTTGGCACTTACATTCCAGGTGAAGTCGCGTGTGCGGATTACATCACCGTCAGCACTCAGCTCGATACCCTTGTTAGCCATCACACCTACGTTCTTCCAGCGATAGCCCTCGCCGGTTACGGTATAAGACTCAGGAACGCGCATCAGCATATTAGAGGTACGCTTGTAGTAAGCCTCGAAGCTGAAGTTGATTCTGTCGAGGAAGCCCAAACGGAGGGCGAAGTTGTTTGCCCATGTTGACTCCCAACCCAATTCCTCGTTACCACTCTGTGATGGATAGAAACCGGCAGTATTATCGTAGTTGGCACCACCCGATACCAGAGCCAGGTGATAATAGTTAGGAATCTCAGAGTTACCCGATGTACCGGTACTTACGGCAATCTGGGCTGTGCTGAGCCACTTCATATCCTTCAGCCAGTCGGTCGACTTCACGTTGTACATGAAACCGAGCGACCAGAATGTACCCCAGCGATGATCCTTACCGAAACGTGAAGAAGCATCAGTACGCAGAGAGAAATCGGCATAGTAGAGCTCCTTATAGTTATACTCGCCACGCATGAAGAATGACAGGTAAGAATAATCAGAAGATGAATCTGCCCAGCGGCTGGCACGTGTACCTGATGATACGTTGGTCAGGAGATCGCTGGTCTGACCCTTGGAATATACCTGGAAACCATCTGAGTGGAAATTGACAGCCTCCTGACCCAGCATCACGTTGAACGAATGGATATCGTTCAGAGTGAAACGGTAGTTAGCCGTAGTAGTCGCTGTCAGGTTGATGGCATCGCTGCTCTGGCGTGCCGCAGTACCCTGTCCGTGATTTGAAGAGAGACTTGGGAACGACTGGAGGAATGCTGTAGAATGGGTGAAATCGACACCAAACTGAGTACGGATAGTCAGATTCTCTATCGGATAGATTTCAGCATACATGGTAGAGAGCACCTTATATTTCTTGTTCTTGATAGGATTCAAGCCCATGTAAACGATAGGGTTCTCGCTGGTTCCAGCCCAGTTGCCTGCTGAAAGTGAAGCCAGACTGCCATCCTTTGCGTATGGATTCCAGTAAGGCAGCATGAATCGGCATGCTGAGATAGGAGTAACGGTAGTATAGCTACCGTCGTCAGCCTGCTGAGCCTCCTCATAGGCAGCCATGGTGTTGGTACCTACCTTCAACCACTTGCTAGCCTTTACATCTGCATTGGTGCGGATGTTGTAACGGCGGAAGGTTGAATTCTGTGCGATACCGTCCTGATCGTAGAAACCACCAGAAACATAGTAGTTCAAGCGGTCGGTAGCACGGTTGATAGAGAGTTCGTAGCTCTGCAGCGGAGCGCGGTCGTTAAACACCTCGTCCAGCCAGTTTACGTTTACTCTTGAAAGGAGATTGTAATCCTTACCTGTATCCAGACCTACTTCTTTCTCAAACTGGATACGCTCGTCGGTATTCATCATTTTCCAGTTGGTCTGTGCCAACTCAGAGAAACCATACTGTGCACGGAGCGTAATCTTCGCCTTGTCCATTGACAAGCCTCGCTTGGAAGTGATGACAACCACACCATTGGCAGCACGTGCACCATAGATAGAGGTAGAAGAGGCATCTTTCAATACAGAGATACTTTCGATGTCGTTAGGACTCAAAGTATTGAAATCAGAACTTGAGATTGGCACGCCGTCGAGGATAAAGAGTGGCGACTTTCCGGAGTTGATAGAGTTGGTACCACGAATTTGGAAGGTAGCCGCCTTGCTAGGTTCACCCGAAGAAGAGATGACCTGCAAACCAGTACTCTGTCCCTGCAAAGCTTGGTCGAAGCTTGCCGCCGGCACATTTTCTATCTTTTCAGACTTTACGGCAGACACGGAACCCGCAATGGTTCCCTTCTTTCTCACGCCATACGCCACCACAACCACTTCATCCATCATCTTGGAATCCGAAGCAAGGGTGATGTTGAGCGTATTTGTCTGCGCTTTCACAACGTGCTTCTGCGTAACGCAACCCACATAAGAGTAGACAAGCGTAGCCTTCGAAGCACCCTTAATTTCGATGGTATAGTTACCGTCAATATCGGTCACTACGCCATTTGATGTTCCCTCTTGCATAATGGTCACACCAATCATCGGTTCGTTGTCTTCAGCAGACACGACTGTACCCTTGACGCTGAAACTCTGCGCCAAGACCGATTGGATAGACAACAATACAAGTGAGACAAGTAAAAGAGTTAATCTTCTCATCCTTGTTTGTTTCAAGTTTATTAATTAATAATTATAATTTTTTTCTTATTTTTTTCTCGTTTGGTAAAAGCCGAAAGCACTCAGGGCGACACTTCGCCCCTCCATTTATACATTCTTTCACTAATATGCACGCATGGAAATACCTATTTAACTTAAATCGGTGCAAAATTACGAATATTTTCTTATTTGCCCAAGATTATCGCTTAAAATTTAAATGTTTGATATGAAATATCTATGTTTTTTAGCATATTTGCTCATAAATTTAGTTAATTGTCGATTTTTTGTCACATCCGATTACAGTTTGCAAAAACAAGTTCAATACATACTTTTTTTGTTTCTATGCAGCCGTTTTCATAAAGCTGAAATTACGTCCCGACGTATTTTATCAGCTGACGCAAGTGGTTCAATCAGCTGACGCAAGTGGTTCAATCAGCTAACGCAAGTAGCTCAATCAGCTAACGCAAGTAGCTCAATCAGCTGACGCAAGTGGCTCAATCAGCTGACGCAGATATCTCGACAAGCCGAAGGATACGTCTCCATTAGCCTACGGAGTCGTATCCGTAACCCAACGGAGTCGTATCCGTAACCCCACGCAGCCATATTCTTAACCCCACGCAGCCATATCTATAGGCAAACGGAAGCACATCATTTATTTACCTCTTCACCTTCATATATTCCGTAGGAGTCATGCCATACTCCTTGGAGAAGCATTTGGAGAAATAACTGCTGTTGGAAAAACCAACGGTATACATCACCTCGGAAACACTGAACTTGCCCTGGCTCAGGAGCTCGGCTGCACGCTTCATACGCATCTCACGGATATACTCTACAGGCGTACGACCCGTTATCGCCTTCGTCTTGCGATACAGCTGTTTGCCACCTATGCCTATCACATCCTGCAACATCGAAACATTGAAGTCGGAATCAATCATGTGCTTCTCTATCGCCTCATTGATCTCTTCGAGCAGACGCTTGTCTGCCCCATCCAACTCGCAGACATTTACTTCCTTCTTTTCCTCTTCAGAAGACTCAGAGCGTGCAGGAACTGGTTCTGAGGATGATGACTCAGGCTCAGATACAGGCGAAGCGGATAACCCAGTGGCAACAGCTGATGGCTCCTCAGGTTTCTTCACATTCAGGTAGCGGACCATCAGAGCTGTCACCTCATCAAATGAATGATGAGCTACGGCAGCCTTCAAATCTTCCGTCAGACGGTTGAAGAAGTCCATACGCATCTGTACCTGCTCCAACACCTCAGCCTTCTGCTTCTGGGCATCAGCCAGTTCCTTGCGCAGAAAATACCAGCTTACCAGCCATGCCACAAACACGATGAGTGCCGTGATATAGAAGAGCTTGCACCACCATGAGAGATACCAAGGCGGCAGGACGGAGATGTCGAGCGAATAAACCTCGGCAGCTATCTTGCCTTCACCATCCACGGCATGAACCGTAAGATGATAATCGCCATACGACAAACCATTGTAGGTGATATCGATATTGCCGGAGTTCAGATAATGCCAGTCGTGGTCGCTGCCTTCGAGTTTGTAAGCATAAACGGCTGAAGGATGATCAGCAAAAGGAAGGTCGGTGAGCTGCAAGGTGAAGTTGTTCTCATCACTCTTCAGTTTCAGGATTTCTCCACGCTCCTCACGAGCCTGTCCGTTTACGATGATTCCAGCCAGCATCAGGCGGGTAAACTGCTTAGGCTTCTGTGCTACATCGGAACTGATTGCCACATAGCCGTCATTGCCGCCCATCATTACCTCATGAGTCTGTCTGCTGTAACAGATGTTGAGCGGCGCAACAGAAGGAATCATGAAACGCTGGCTCTCGCCCTGTGGATTGATTACGCAGCATTCATTGCCCGATACCACCCATATCTTGCCTTCCACATCGCACATGGTACTTACCTTGCCACCAATCTGCCATGTCTTGGAAGAAAAGCTGTTACCCAGCACAGAACCGGCTGCATAATAACAGGTTACCGAACTGTTATCACCCATCCAGATATTGCCCTTGCTGTCTGCCATCAGATAGTTGACAACATCTGAGTTAGCTACCTGCACCACCTTCATATCGTTCGGATTGATGCAGTCGAGACGGGTATAGGTAGAAACCCAAATCCTACCCTTTCCATCCATCACCATCTGACCTACATGCAGACCAGAGAGCGCATTCTTTCCCTTGTCCGAGTAATGCCAGTCGGCTATGGTCTTGCCGCTCAGAAGAGCCGCCTTATCCATCACGAAGACACCGCCCTGATAAGAACCCATCCATATCCTGCCCTTCTTGTCCTGGAGAATATCGTAAGCCCAGGCAGTAGAATACTTGCCACTCTTATCGTAGACGATGAAGTTGCGCATCTGACGGGAACTGCGGTCATAGAAGTTGATGCCATGGTCGGTACAGATCCATACATCGCCGTCATGGTCTTCATAAATCTTGCGTACACGGTTATGACTCAGCGGGAAGGCAGAGCTGTTCTGCTTGTACCATGCCACATTCTGATAACCTTCAGCATTCCGGGTGAAATGAATCAGTCCGTTGGTACCGCCCATCCACCATTCGCCGTTACGAGTCTGGAGCATGGCATGGAGACAGTTGCCCTCACCCGACATCGTAATCTTATCGAGCGATACATAGCGGTAATAGGTATGGGTAGTGAGACGGGAGAGTCCATTGTCAGTACCCACCCATACATTCTGCCATTTATCTACAAAGCAAGCCCAGACAATGTTGTTAGGAATAGAAGCATCATCGCGGGAATCGTGGATATAATGGGTAATGGCATTGGAGAGTGCCATCTGATAGAGTCCGTTATCGGTTCCGATATAGAGATTGCCGGCAGCATCTGTAGAAAGACATTTGATGGAATTGCCGTTCAGAGCTGGAATCTGTGAGAAGTTCCTGAGCTGCAGATCGGCACAATAGAGAGCGCCCTCGGTACCAATCCAGTAGCATCGGCGCTTGGCATCATAGGCGAGCGCATTGACCAGCGGCTGTTCTCCGGCACGGAGCGGAATCAGTCTGCTGCCGAGACGCAGACCAGCAAGCGAACCTACGAGCAAGCCTCGCGGAGTAGAGAGCAAGGCATAGACATCGCCACCGAAGTCAGTCTTACCACCCTTGATATCGAGCACACGGAGTTCCTTCAGCTGCTTGCGCTTCGCCTCATCGGCAAAAGCCTTCATGGCTGGTGTTTCGGCATATTGATAAGATTGCGTATCGAATTTCAGGATGCCGTTGCCAGTAGCCAGATAGAGCATCCTGCCCTCGAAACCGAGCGCATTGACACGCGTATTGCTGAATGTATGTTCCTGAAAATGGCGGTAGCCATGATAACCATCATAGCTGTAAAGACCGTTGTCGGTTCCGAGCCATATCATTCCATCACAGTCCTGGGTAATGGCACAAACGGACTGAGCACCTTCAAGGGAGGTGTTGACGAAACGCTGCGCATGGATGGCGAGCGAAACAAAGAGCATAGCAATTGCCATGCTGATGCGGTTTATAGGTTCTTTTGACTTCTTCATGTGTGCAAATTTACACAATATTCATGATAACGCCAAAAAATATCGGAGAAAATTCAAAAAAAAAGAATCCCCTGGGAAAAATAGCCGCTGCTATTCCCAGAGGATCCGATATAAACTATATACTTTATAACCAACTGAAATCTGTCTCAGTCTTCTTATATTGCCTGGAGCGTAATCGACTTTTCGATATTTCGCTTGCTGTCTTTTACCTTCAGGATGATGTCGCCCTTCTGCTTGCTGCTCTGTACGATGACAACGAGTTTGCCAGAGAAGAGTTTCATCTGTGGCTGGGTGAACGGTTCGAGCGATGTGGCATCGCCGTTGCAGGCTGCCTTGAAAGTGCCGGCACCACTCACCTCGAAGGTCAGTTCGTCATCGGCAAGCGGACATTCATTGCCGTCCTTATCCTGCAGACTCACGGTGATGAAGGCAAGGTCGTTGCCATCGGCATTCAGCAGCACATTGTGCTCATCGGTACAGCCTTCTACCATGCAGGCAATAGGCTCATGATCAGGTGTTTCTACGCTGAACTTCATCTGTGCAGGCTCGCCGGCAGTACGCTTCACGTCCTCACCAACCTTTTCGCCATACTGGTTGTAAGTAACCACGCGAATCTCACCCGGTTCATACTTCACATTGTTCCAGCGCAGACGGTAGCGGTCCAGACGGCTTGACTTGTCCTTGCGCACTCTGCCCTGACTATTGCCGTTGACGAAAAGCTCGCCTTCCACACCATCGGTATAGCAATATACAGGGGTAACCTGTCCTTCTCTACCCTTCCAGTTCCAGTGAGGAAGAAGATGGGTAGTATGCTGCTGCTCGTTCCAGCGGGCACGATACATATAGTAGCGGTCCTTTGGAAGTCCGGCAAGGTCGCAGATACCGAAGTAGCTGCTACGACTTGGCCAGTAGGTATCGTAAGGAGTCGGCTCGCCCAGATAGTCGTAACCGGTCCATACAAACTCACCGATTACCCAACTGTAGTCATCCTGCATCTTCCAGTCATCATCAGGAAGATTGCTCCAGGAACAGTATTCGGTATCATAGCTTGAGCACTGACCATCAGGATAGGTAGCCTTATCACTTACCACTACCGGGAACTTGTATACGCCACGGGAGCTGACCGTAGAGGCGGTTTCTGAACCGAGGAGGAATCCCTGAGGCAACTGCTCGATATTCTTATAATATTTATGTACGCGATAGTTGAAGCCCGGTACATCCATGGTCTGGGCAAAGCCGCTCTTCAAGGCATCTTCTGCCTTATCCATACCCTGGGTTACAGGGCGGGATGGGTCGTACTGATGACAGATATCCTGCAGACGCTTAGCAATCTGCACACCCTCCTTGCTCCACTGTTCAGGAATCTCGTTACCGATGCTCCACATCACGATGCTAGGATGGTTGCGGTGGTGCTTTACCAGATTGGTGATATCCTTATCGCTCCACTCCTTGAAGAACTTGGCATAGCCGTTCTTGCATTTAGGATAAATCCACATATCGAAACTCTCTGCCATCACCATCATACCGAGGGAATCGCAGATTTCCATCTGCATGGTAGAAGGCATGTTGTGGGCAGTACGGATGGCGTCGCAACCCATCTGCTTCATCATCTTGATCTGACGGATAAGAGCTGCCTTGTTCTCTGCTGCACCCAATGGACCGAGGTCGTGGTGCAGACAGACACCCTTCAGCTTTCGGGTAACGCCATTGAGCTGGAAACCATAATCCTTGGATACGGCAATGGTACGGATACCGGTCTTCAGGGTCTGCACATCAGCCACCTTCTTTCCTTCATATCGGGTAAGTTTTACCTGATAGAGGTAAGGAGATTCCGGAGACCAGAGATGAGGATTCGCTACCTTCAGAGTAGTCTTGATTTCAGGATTGGCACCTGTGACGATCTGCTCGGCAACCTTCTCGCCAGCCTCATCCAACAGGGCTATGACGGTCTTGCCCGACTTACCAGTCTTTCCTTCCAGCAGTGCATTTACTTCTACTTCAGCTTCCTGCTTATCAGCCTTCAGGGTACGGACGAAGGTATCCCAGGTAGAGAAGTTCTCGTTACCATAAAGTTCTACGGAAACCGGACGGTAAAGACCGCCTCCCGGATACCAACGACTGCTCTCCTCTACATTATTAAGATGTACCTCGATGAGATTACTCTTACCAAACTTGATGAAAGGTGTGATGTCGATGCGGAAGGCATTGTAGCCGTAAGCCCACTTGCCTGCCTCCTTGCCATTGACACTGACAACAGGCTGGCTCATGGCACCGTCGAAGACGAGTACGGCACGCTTATAGCCCTTAGGAGCCGTCCAGTTCATCTTATACATACCCTCACCTATCCAAGGCAGCGCACCAGAACGTCCCGACTTCTCGGTCTTTTCGGTTTCGCCATTCTGCTCGATGGCCACCATCTGCAGGTCCCATTTCTTATCAAAAGGTCCCGAGATAGCCCAATCGTGCGGAACAGCTACCTGCTGCCACGCCTTGCCATCACGGGAGAAGTCCCATGAAGGCAGGTTGATAACCTTTCTGCTCTGCGCCTGGCACAGCGTTGTGAGTGCCAGGGCAAGAGTCATGAAAGTAATGCTTCTCTTGATCATAT
>ERZ779865.1023-NODE-1023-length-22290-cov-4.051315_pt1 | contig 22290 bp, 18 predicted proteins | sample MGYA00433088_ERZ779865 | MGnify/ENA primary metagenome ERZ779865 (study PRJEB29588, sample SAMEA2151703) | human gut metagenome | biome: human gut; feature: human-associated habitat; material: faeces | place: Denmark | collected 2008/2010 ... | reverse complement strand
TGACAGGGATTTTTAACCGTCCCAGGGAGAGTTTTACCGGGGCAGTGAAAACGGTTTCTGCAAAAAGGGCGAAGACATCAAGATTAAGCTCAAGGGCGGCGATCTTATTATCAACTATACTGATGAAACGGTATATATGACAGGTAATGCGGAAAAAGTATTTGAAGGCGAAGTTGAGGTGTAATCGTGGAGATAACCGAACATAAGAAGAATAAAAAATATATATTTGTAACAGGCGGTGTCGTATCCGGTCTTGGCAAGGGTATCACAGCCGCGTCTCTCGGCAGACTTTTAAAGGCAAGAGGACTCAAGATTGTTGCTCAAAAGCTTGACCCGTATATCAATGTCGATCCGGGTACAATGAGCCCGTATCAGCACGGCGAGGTATATGTAACGGAGGACGGTGCAGAAACCGACCTCGACCTCGGCCATTATGAGCGTTTTATTGATGAGGACCTTAACAAGTATTCAAACCTCACAACAGGTAAGGTTTACTCAAATGTTCTTGAAAAGGAGCGTCATGGCGACTATCTCGGTAAGACAGTTCAGGTAATTCCTCACATCACAAATGAAATCAAGTCTTTTATCTACAATGTAGGTGAAAAGACCAATGCCGATGTTGTAATTACGGAAATCGGCGGTACGGTGGGCGATATCGAAAGCCAGCCGTTCCTTGAGGCTATCCGTCAGGTATCTCTTGAAGTCGGCAGAGAGAACAGCATCTTTATTCATGTAACTCTCGTTCCCTATATCAAGGGCAGTGAGGAACACAAATCAAAGCCGACACAGCATTCTGTAAAGGAGCTTCGTTCACTCGGTATCAATCCCGATATCATCGTTCTTCGTTGTGACGAACCTCTTGAGGAGAGCATTTTCAACAAGATTGCACTTTTCTGCAATGTAAAGCCGGATTGTGTAATCGAAAATATTACTCTCCCAACGCTTTATCAGGCACCTCTTATGCTTGAAAAGAGCAATTTCTCAAATGTTGTATGTCGTGAGCTCAATATTGTAACGGACAAAAAGCCCGACCTTTCCGAGTGGGAAGAAATGCTTAGCCGTATCAACAACCGCACAAAGAAATGCACGATTGCTCTTTGCGGTAAGTATGTTGCTCTCCATGACGCATATCTTTCTGTTGCAGAGGCACTTCGTCACGGTGGCTATGAAAATTCCGCCGATGTTGAAATCAAGTGGGTTGACTGCGAACTTCTCACAAAGTACAAGGTTGACGAGCTTCTCGGTGATGTTGACGGTATTCTTGTTCCGGGCGGCTTCGGTAACAGAGGTATCGAAGGTAAGATTATGGCTGCAAAATATGCCCGTGAGCATGATATTCCGTATCTCGGAATCTGCCTCGGTATGCAGACTGCAGTAATCGAATACGCAAGAGATGTTCTCGGCTATGCTGACGCCAACAGCGGTGAGTTTACACCCGATGGCAAGCATAATGTTATTGACCTTATGCCTGAACAGGAAGGCATTGAGGATATGGGCGGCACAATGCGTCTTGGTGCATATCCGTGTGTTATCAATCCCGATTCGCTTATGGCTAGGGCTTACGGTCAGCATGAAATTTCAGAGCGTCACCGTCATCGTTATGAGTTCAATAACGATTTCAGAGAGGAAATTGAAGATGCAGGAATGAAGATTACAGGTACTTCACCTAACGGACTTCTTGTTGAGGCTGTTGAAGTTCCCGACAACCGTTTCTTCGTTGCTGTTCAGTATCATCCCGAATTCAAGTCACGCCCGAACCGTGCTCATCCGCTTTTCAGAGAATTTATTAAGGCATCACTTGAAAAGTAATTGATTTTTCCACTTAACTTTCAGATTTAAAGGACTGATTTTAATGAAGATTAACAGAAATTTTGACAATCTCGTTCCTAACTATCTTTTTGCAGATGTTGCAAAAAAGACAAATGCATATATTGCGGCTCATCCCGATAAAAAGGTTATCAAGCTTGGTATCGGTGATGTAACCCTTCCGCTTGCTCCCGTTGTTGTTGAGGCAATGAAAAAGGGTGCAGAGGATCTTGCTCACAAGGAAACCTTCAAGGGCTATCCCGATTATGAGGGCTACGAGTTCCTCAGACAGGCTATTTCAGATTATTACAAGAGCTTTGGTGTTGCAGTGGGCGCTGACGAAATCTTTGTATCAGACGGTGCAAAGTCTGACTGCGGTAACATAGGCGACATTTTCTCAAAGGATAATATTGTTCTCGTAACCGATCCTGTTTACCCCGTATATGTTGACTCAAACATTATGGCAGGCAGAGAAATTGTTTATGCCGCATCAAATGAGGCAAACGGCTTTGCCGCTCTTCCTGATGAAAATGTAAAGGCAGACATCATCTACCTTTGCTCACCTAACAACCCGACAGGTTCTGCATACAATGCCGAACAGCTCAAGGCTTGGGTTGACTATGCTCTTAAAAACGATGCAATAATCCTCTACGATTCAGCGTATGAGGCATTCATCACAGAGGATCTCCCTCGTTCAATTTTTGCAATCGAAGGTGCAAGAAAGTGTGCAATTGAAATGTGCTCACTTTCAAAGACAGCAGGCTTCACAGGTACAAGATGCGGTTACACGGTAATTCCTAAGGAGCTTGAGCGTGACGGTCACAATATCTATGCAACATGGTACCGCCGTCAGGCAACAAAGTTCAACGGTGTTTCATGGCCTGTTCAGTGTGCTGCTGCCGCTGTATTCAGCGAAGAAGGTCAGAAGCAGATCAAGGAGAACATTTCTTACTATCAGGAAAATGCAAGAATTATCGCATCTGCTCTTGATGAACTCGGCATCTACTACACAGGCGGTAAGAACTCACCTTACATCTGGCTCAAGTGTCCGAACAATATGGGCAGTTGGGAATTCTTTGACCTCCTCCTCAACGAGGCAAATGTTGTAGGTACTCCGGGTGAGGGCTTTGGCGAAAACGGTGCCGGCTACTTCCGTCTTACATCATTCGGTGACAGAGAAAACACGATTGAGGCTGTTGAGAGAATCAAAAAGGTTCTCACAAACCTCTCAAAGTAATTTGATTGAATTCAGATTATTATATTGAATAAAACACACAGCGGATAACCCGAATTTTGAGGTTATCCGCTGTTCTTCTTATACGGCGAGCCGCCGTTCCCGATTCGTGAAGATAGTTTTAATTAAATGTAAAATTGAAAATTGAAAATGGAAAATTGTGGTCGGGCAGACAGTTTGCAATGTAAAAAACATATTATGCCCGAGCATAACATTGCAACTGTTCGCACAATTCCTTGTGGGCGGATATTATCCGCATCTACGCAAAAAAGGACATTCCTAATGGAATGTCCTTTTGATATCATATTAAAATCAGAACTTAATCTTTTCAGCGATATAATCGTTGAGCTTGTCAATTGCAACTCTTTCCTGCTGCATTGTGTCACGGTCACGAACCGTTACACAACCGTCGTCAACAGACTCAAAGTCATATGTGATACAGAACGGAGTACCGATTTCGTCCTGTCTTCTGTAACGCTTGCCGATTGAGCCTGCGTCATCATAATCAGTCATAAAGTCGGCTGAAAGCTGTTCATAAACCTTGCCGGCCTGCTCGTTGAGCTTCTTTGAAAGCGGAAGAACGCAAGCTTTGTACGGAGCAAGCGTCGGATGAAGTCTTAACACAACTCGTGTATCCTTTTCGTCAATAACTTCTTCATCATAAGCCTCAACAACAAGAGCAAGGAAAAGACGCTCAACACCGAGTGACGGCTCAATAACATACGGAATGTACTTCTCGTTTGTTGTCGGATCAAAATACTCAAGTGTCTTACCGCTTGTTTTGCTGTGCTGTGTAAGGTCATAGTCTGTTCTGTCGGCAACGCCCCAAAGCTCGCCCCAACCGAACGGGAAGAGATATTCAAAGTCTGTTGTGGCTTTTGAATAGAAACAAAGCTCCTCTTTTGCGTGGTCACGAAGACGGAGATTTTCTTCCTTAATATTGAGAGAATAGAGCCAGTCACGGCAGAAACCTCTCCAGTATTCAAACCATTCAAGGTCAGTGCCCGGCTTGCAGAAGAATTCAAGCTCCATCTGCTCAAACTCACGAACACGGAAAATAAAGTTACCGGGTGTGATTTCGTTTCTGAAAGATTTACCGATTTGTGCAACACCGAAAGGAACTTTCTTACGGCTTGTTCTCTGAATGTTAGAGAAGTTCACAAAAATGCCCTGAGCAGTTTCCGGACGAAGATAAATTTCATTCTTGCTGTCCTCTGTAACACCCTGAAATGTTTTGAACATAAGGTTGAACTGACGGATGTCGGTAAAGTTGTGCTTGCCGCAGTTAGGACACGGAATCTCTTTTTCCTTGATGTAATTCATCATTTCTTCATTTGTCCAGCCTGCAACATTTGTACCGTCAAAATCTTCAATAAGGTTGTCGGCACGGTGACGGGTTTTACATTCCTTACAATCCATAAGCGGATCAGAGAAACCGCCGAGATGACCCGATGCAACCCATGTCTGCGGGTTCATAAGAATTGCAGAGTCAAGACCTACATTATATTTGTTCTGCTGAACAAACTTTTTGAGCCATGCGTTTTTGATATTGTTTTTAAGTGCAACACCGAGCGGACCGTAATCCCATGTGTTTGCAAGACCGCCGTAAATTTCGGAGCCCGGGTAAACAAAGCCTCTGTTTTTACACAGGGCAACGATTTTATCCATGGTTTTTTTGCTGTTTTCCATAACTTAACCTCTCTTAACAGATAGATAGATAAAAATAACCATTAAAATAATACAATTATTTGCAACTGTTGTCAAGTAAAAACACCAAATGTTAGCGCATAACAATAGGTTTAAAACAAGAATTAGAAAAAATTTACAAACTTGCCAAAAACCACTTGTAAATGTGAGCATTTTGATATATAATGTAATTACTCAAAGATTGAGTAACAAAAAAGGAGGAATTAGCGATGAAAAAATCATCCAAGGTTCTCAGTTTGGTGCTTGCAGTTCTTATGGCTGTATCCTGTTTTTCAGGCTTGACCATGTTCTCTGCATCAGCTGAAGAAACCGACACAAAAATCTATTTTGACACATCTAATCTCCCTGCAGAGTGGGGAAAAACAAAGAGAGTATACTGTCACCTCTACGCTGTAGCAGGTGATGATTTGCCTGAAACATCTTGGCAGACTGATGATGAGAAATGTGTGAAGGATCCTGATACAGGTCTTTACTACTTCGATACTGCAGAATTGAAGTCAGCTGACGGCACAAATCACGGCGGTCTTAAGGACAACGCCGACTATGCTGTAATTTTCTCAACAATTGATTCTAAAAGAGTGGGTCACCAGACCTGTAATGTAACACTCGGCAAGCCTTGTCTCGGCGACACAATTTACGTTACAGGCGGTACGGTTGAGAATACCGAAGATTCATCAAAGCGTGACTATGCTGCAACATGGAAGAAGAACAGTGATAACTACGGTCCAAAGGCTGCAATCACATCACTCGGTCATGTAACTGAGGGCAGATTCCCGATTTACCTTTCAAGAGCAGAAATGGTTGCACAGGCTCTTTACAACTGGGCTGTTAAAAATGCTAAAAACTACACTCCCGAAACTGTAGCTGACATTTGCGCACAGGTTGAGGCTGAGCCAATGGATGTTTACAACGCTTATGCTGAAATGTATGCAGAACAGCTTGCTGATCCTGTAGCTTATCCGAATTGTGCTCCGCTTTCAACAGTTGCTACACTTCTCGGTGTTGATCCTGCAGATACAACAGCTCCTGCAACAGAGCCTTCAACAGCTCCTGCAACAGAGCCTTCAACAGCTCCTGCAACAGAGCCTTCAACAGAGCCTGCAACAGAAGAGCCTTCAACAGCTCCTGCTGCCGATACTACATATGTAGTTGCCGGTACAGAAAATCTTACAGGTTATGAATGGGTTGGTACACCTGCTGCAGCTCCTGAAAATGTTATGACAGCTGACGGCAGCGTATTCACAAAGACATTCTCTGCTGTTCCTGCTGGTAAAAGCTATCAGCTCAAGGTTGTTGCAAACACAGGCGACGCTCAGGAGTGGATTGGTCTTGACGGTACAGATAACAATGTAACTTTCGATGTAGAAAGTGCTTGTGATGTTACTGTAACATTCGATCCTGCTACAAAAAAGATTACTGTAACAGGTGACGGCGTTAAAATGGTAACAGACCTTGAAGTTAACAGCATTACAGTTGTTGGTAATGGTATCGGCAACTGGCTCAATGGTGTGAGCTGGGATCAAAAGGCTGAAGTTAACCACATGACTCAGATTGCTGACAAGGTTTATCAGATTAAGTATGAAAATGTTAAATCTAAAGAAGATGATTATCAGTTCAAGTTTGCTGTAAACGATGATTGGGCAGCTAACTGGGGTCTTCCCGAGGAGGGCGCAGCTGCTCCAATTGGCGAAGAATTTGACCTTACATTCAATGGTGAGAACATGTTCCTTGACACGGTTTCTGCCGGTTTTGAAGAAGATTCACTCGTTGATGTAACAATCACACTCGACATTTCTAAATTTGAGTATTCAACACGCTCAGGCGCTAAGGCTACTGTTAAGGTTGAGCCTTCAACTCCTGCAGAGAATTTAACAATCAACGCTACATCTAATATTTGCCAGGCTACAGGTTCAGGCACATTTAATGTAGGCGACAAGGTATCAGTTTACTATCTCCTTGACACTAAGGACGCACAGCTTGAAGAAGTACAGTGGGCTCTTACATATGATAAGAACCTCCTTACACTTGATTCACTTACAATGCCTGAAATCGCTGATGGCATGGTAAATATGGATGATGTTTCAGGCAATGCTACAAACCTTGCACTTTATGATTTTGCAGGCGGCAAGAAGCTTGTTGAGGCTGTGTTCACAGTTAACGGTACAGGTACAACAAATGTTGACCTCAATGTAGTTGATCTTACACTTGGTAAGCTCAATTCTGAAACAGGCACAGTTGATGCTGATTCAGAATATGAAGCAGTAGTTAACGGCGACATGGCTAATGATCTCTTTGATAACATTAACTCAGACGCTAAGGTTGAGGCATATGTTGAGCCAACAACAACAGAGCCAACAACAACAGAGCCTACTACAACAGAGCCAACAACAACAGAGCCTACAACAACAGAGCCTACTACAACAGAGCCTACTACAACAGAGCCTGCTACAACAGAGCCTACTACAACAGAGCCTGCTACAACAGAGCCTGCTACAACAGAGCCTGCTACAACAGAGCCTGCTACAGTAGCTCCTACTACACCTGATGCTACATCTGCTACACAGGCTGCAACAAAGGGTCAGTCAACAGCAGACACAGCTACTTCTGACACACCGGTTAACGGCAACGGCACAAGCAGCAACGCAGTACAGACAGGTAATGCTTCTATGGCAGTAGTTATCCTCTTAGCTCTTGTTTCTGCAACAGGTGTTGTTTACTTCACAAGAAAGAGATTCAATAAGTAATTGAATCTCCTATTGTAAGACTGTTAACGGCGTTGACAGATTAAAAAAATAATTTTTCGCCTCTCGGTTTTCCGAGGGGCGTTTTTTTTATATCGTAATGTTGTGAAAATCAGTTTGAATTATAATTTCTAAAATATCATTTCTTTAAAGGTGAATCTGCAATTAATTTACTTTTCACATAAATTTCACCGAGAATTGTTAAATTATTCATTGAAATTTTAGTCTTAATGATATATAATAGGGATATCAAACTAAAGGAATGAAAAAAATGTCTAAAAAAATCAAAAATATGCTTTCAATTCTCTTCGTGGCTGTACTTACCGTGTCAGCATTCTGTATTCCTGCAAGTGCTGCCGAGGATGACCTTACAATCAGCATTTCAACAGATGAAAAGGATTCCGTAACAGCTAAAGCCGGCGATACGGTTAAGTATGCTATTTATATGACCGATACAAAAGAAGAAGTAATCGGAGCCGCAATGAGTTTCTTTTACAACGATGAATATTTGAAGTTGAATGCCGATTCAATAAACTGTGAAAGCTTTAAAACTGCGATTGGCAACCCTAAACTTAAGAATTTTTACACCTTTACATGGACAGATGTTCAGAATCCCGTAAAGCTTAACGGTGACAAGGCTCTTGTTTCTGCTGAATTCAAGGTACTAAAGGGAGGCAAAACCGATCTTTCATATTTCATCTCTGATATGTACGGCGATGATATGACATATCTCAAATCATATAAAATCACCTGCAAGCTTTGGGTGAACGGTAAAGAGGTAGAGGATAGTGCCGTTCCGATAGTAAATAATGATACGGCAAATTCCGAAAAAATTCAGGGCGATTTTGTAAACTACATTGACGGAATGGGCGAGGAAAACTCACCTAACAAAGACGATCATAAGTCGGTAGTTGTTGAGAAAAAGTACATTTCAACTCAGCAGAATAGTCAGGTTGTTGATGTTACTAAGGTTGTTGAGAGCTCTGCAAACGGTTCGGGTTCAAATACGACATTAATTGTTATAATTGCAGTTGTTGTTGTTTTGATTGCCGCAGGTGCAATTATTTTCGTAAAGAAAAAGGACGAAAAAAAGAACAAAGCGTCGGACAATAATGCAATGTCGGATGACGCAGATGCGGATAAATAAAACAGATAAATATCTTTTATAGGAAAATTTTTTATAATACAAGCTAAATACACAAAATTGCCACTGCAATTTTGTGTATTTTTTTGTTTTAAGCTTTTTGAAAAAGATTGCAATTTTGAAAATTTTGTTATATAATGATTCCATACCGATAGAAATCGGAAATTTTTTTGGAGGAGATTCAAATGTCAAAAAAACTTATCAGTATCATAGTGTCATGCGCTCTCGTCCTTTCACTTGCTCTTGTAGGTGTAATCGGCGTTTCCGCAGCTATTGATACAGACGGTCGTTATGTCCCGAGTGAGGGCGTAAAAGAAACACACAGGCTTTACTTCCTTATGCCTGAGTCATGGAAGAGTGAAAAGTACAATGCTTCTGATGCAGGTGCATACTGGTGGAACGGTACAGACGCATGCGGCTCTCTTGACGGTACATCAGTAGGTGCTCCTTGGCCGGGTTATAAGCTGCAGGTTGAAAATGCTGAAAATAACATCTTCTATGTTGACCTTCCTACAGATGTTCCTAATATTATTTTCAACAACTACCTTAACGGCGGTGAGAGGACTGAAGACGCTAAAACAGGTAAAGTAACTTTCCAGTTTAGTGAAGAACAGTTTAAGGCTGCTAAGCAGAGTGTTGATATTACTTGCCAGTACTATTCAGAAGGCGACGATGATCTTTATGACGATTTGCTTGACGGTGAATTCTGGACAAAGGCTCAGGAAGCACTTGACGGTAATGATAAGTCATTCTTCGGTGATTTTGCCGACAACTTCTTTGAGCATCCTAAATGGGGTATCTCAATGAAGTTCAACAACATGATTTATGTTACTGACCCTAACAACACTTCTGTAAGCGTAACAGGTAAGGAAACATATGCCGGTGATTTCTACTTCTACTATGGCCTTAACGAAGAAACAGGCAACTATGAGTACGGTTCACTTCCTAACTATGATATGGCTAAGGAAGCCGGTCTTGTTCAGACTCTTGACAAGAATTCTGTGCCCGCTACTCCTGATCAGGCTGCAACAACAGCTCCGTCAAGTGACAACAAGACAGATTCTACAAAGAACACAGTTCCTACTGCAGGTCAGAACCCAACATCTTCTGCAAATGCAGTTTCAACTGCTGACACAGCAAAGAGCACAGACAACAGCGCAGTTCAGACAGGTGCTACAACAGCAGCTGCAGTTCTCGCAGTTCTCCTCGTTGCAGGCGGTGCAGTTCTTTACACACGCAAGAGATTTGAATAATCTTAAATAATTATACATAATTATTTGATGCCCTCCGCTTTGGAGGGCATTTTTGCTTTTATTGCAGAAAAAATTTGCAGTTGTTTGTACTGCCTTTGTTCGCATAAGAGCTAATAAAGAAATCTTATAAAACAGTACAGTGATTTTTGGTGATTATTACAATAGGTTTCAGATGCCAAAATGCCCTGTAACACTTGATTTTTTCTGAGTTTTATACTATAATAGTCATGCTGATACAAGTATGGTGTCGGAAAATCATAAGGAGGAAATACAAATGTCCAAAAAAGTTATCAGTCTTTTATTGGCTGTTATGCTCACAGCGGCAATGATAGTGGTTGCTGCAATAAGCGTTTCTGCCGATACGGACGATGAAGGCAGTTATGTGCCTTCTGAGGGCACTGAAACCTACCATATATATTTCTGCAAGCCTGATGACTGGGAAAACAAATATACATCTGATGCAGGTGTTTATTGGGAAAACGGTTCGGATACTCCATCAGCATGGCCGGGTTATTCCGCTCGCAATGCTGATATCAAAAATATTTACTGTTCTGATGTACCGACCGATGTTGATAAAGTAATCTGGAACAACGCTCTTAAAGGTACAGACGATCCGACAAGCCCTGAATACAAACTTGCTTATCGAACAACCGATATTAATTTTAAAGGTTATGATAAAGGCGAGTCTGATTATTATCCCAACGGTGTTGAAAGCTTTGACAATATGATTTATATTATCAATCCTGAATTTACTTCCGAGAACGATAAGGATGAATTGATTTTTGCCGGTGAGTGGTTCTACTACTACGGTAACGGTGAATACGGCAATGCTCCTAAAAAGGCAGACCTCAAGGTCGGCGATTATTACGGCAAAGACGGTGTGTTCCCGACAGAGTACAATCCATCGGGTGAGGAAACAACATCCGAATCAACAACAGAGGCTGTAACAGAATCGGAAACAACCGAGTCTGCAACTGATGGTGCTGCTGCGACAGAGGGTACAACATCATCTGCTGAATCTTCGCTTGCTCTTACAGTAAATGCAACATCTAATTACTTCCCAATGGCAAGTGCAAAGTATAATGCAGTTACAAATCAGGTAACGGTTACATATATTATGCAGTCTCCAAAGAATGTGCTTGACACGCAGTGGCACATTTCTTATGACCCTTCAATCCTTTCGGTTGCTGATGTGAATACTGCTAAGTCGGTTTGCCCGACAATGGACGGCAGAGGTGTATATGTAAACTTCAAGAATAAGTCGGAAGGCGTTGGTTATGTAAGATTCGGTGCAAGTAATCTCGGTCTTTATGACTTTAGCGAAAAGACGCTTTTTGCAACAGTTGTTTTTGATGTTAAAGACATTTCAAAGGTTGCACCGGTTTCGACGACGGTTGACCTTGTTGTTGAGGTGCTTCGTGTTTCGGAAGTAAATCCGGACACAGAAATGACTGACGGTTCAAAAGAAGTTGTTCTTGTTGATAAAGAAGTAGTTAAGAAAGATCCTGTTGCTGTGGCAGCAAAAAATGGTCTTTCAACTGAGCTTACTCCTTCAACCTATGCAGAACCGACTACAGCCGAGCCTTCAACCGCAGAGTCATCTACTGAGGCTACTAAGGCTACAGAGGAAACGCAGGAATCAACTAAGGTTACAACAATTGCTCCTGTAACTTCACAGGATGCAACATCTGTAACACAGCCTGTAACAAAGAAAATCAGCTCAACATCCGACACTCCGGATACATCTGATAACGGCAACAATAACAATGCAAATGCTGCTGTTCAGACAGGTGAAGCTCCTCTGGCTGTTGTAATTCTTACACTTCTCATCGGCTCAACTTGTGTAATGTTCGTTCTTCGTAAGAAGGAAGAAATCCTTTAACGGCTGATTAAGACTAATAATTAAGAGGGCTGACCTTTGTTTGGTCAGCCCTCTTTCTGTGCTGTGATTGAGGTTTAAAATTTTGATAAAAATACAAAAAAAACAGCTCCACCGTAAATAGTGGAGCTGTTTCGTAATCTGTAAAATCAGTTAGCTCTGGTAACCTTACCTGAACGCAAACAACGGGTGCAAGCATATACACGCTTTGGTGAACCGTCAACAATAGCCTTAACACGCTGTACGTTGGGCTTCCATGTTCTGTTTGATCTTCTGTGTGAGTGAGATACCTTAATACCGAACTTTACATCCTTACCGCAGAATTCACATTTTGCCATGCGTCTGCACCTCCTTAAAGAAAACTAATTCTATTTCTAACTTTGTTATAATAACAGAAAATGAGAGAAAATGCAAGTGTTTTTTGAAAATTTCTTAACTTGTTTTTTGCTCTTGTAATTTTTGACGATATATTATATAATTAAGAATAAATATAGTTACACAATTGTTACCTAAAAATTCAGATTTCAGGAGGCTCTTATGCTCTCATTATTACTTAACGGCATCAGAAACGGCAACCTTGATTTCGGCTCGGTAATTGCCGAAATATTGGCTGTGCTTGTTATCATATTTTTAATTCTTCCGTTTCACGAATGGGCGCACGCTTTTACTGCGTCACTTCTCGGCGATAAGGCGGTAAAGGGCAGAGGCAGACTTTCAATTAATCCGCTCAGCCACATTGACCCTATGGGTGCTTTGTGTATGCTTTTGTTCGGATTCGGTTGGGCAAAGCCTGTTCCGATTGATCCGAGAAATTTTAAAAATCCAAAGGTCGGTATGGCAATCACCGCAATTATGGGACCGATTGCAAATATCGTTGCCGCATTGGCAGGACTTCTCATTTACTATCCGATTATCCTTTTTACGGGTGCTTTTCCGCTTTCAACAATCGGCGATTACATTGTTCAGTTTTTAAGTTTCTATATTTCGTGTAATGTCGGACTTGCTGTGTTCAACCTTATCCCGATTCCGCCTCTTGACGGCTCAAAGGTTCTGTTCGTATTTTTACCCGACAAGGCTGTTGAATTCTTTTACAGATATCAGATGTACTTTTTTATCGGTCTTTTTGTTCTCTTGTATGTGGGAATTCTCAACACTCCGATTAACTGGCTCAGCAATCAGATTCTTAACTTTATCAGCTGGCTCGCAAGCCTGCCGTATACGCCGTTTGTCGGTTGATTTCAAAATCATTCGCAACATCAAATCATAACTGAAAATTATTTATGGAAACACAACAACTTCAATATAAGCTGTCGGCATTTGAAGGTCCTCTTGACCTTTTGCTGACGCTGATTTCTAAAAACAAAATAGATATTTACGACATCAGCATTTCCGAATTGCTTGACCAGTACATGGAGCAGATTAATATGATGCAGGAAAATCAGATGGATATCGCATCGGAATTTCTGACAATGGCGTCAAGGCTTGTTTATATCAAGTCTGTAATGCTCCTGCCAAAATATGAGGAAGAGGCTGAAGAACTCAAGAAAGAACTTTCGGGACAGCTTCTTGAATATGCCGTTTGCCGTGAAATGGCGGCAAAACTCGGCGATATTTATGACTTTGACAGCTTTTACAGAGAGGCTTCTCCTGTTGAATTTGACCTGACATATAACCGAATTCATCCGAGTGAGGATATCGCAAAGGCATATGTCAGCGCAGTCGGACGAGGCAAGCGTAAGCTTCCGCCGTCAAAAGACGCATTTTCGGGTATTGTGTCGCATAAAATCGTGTCGGTAAACAGTAAGATTATCCATCTTATGAGAAGGCTCTGGCACGGCAAAAGGCTTGAATATCACGAAATTTTTGAGGTGTGCGAGGGCAAAAGCGACCTTGTGGCAACATTTCTTGCAACGCTGGAGCTGGTAAAGGGCAAGCGTATCAGAATTGAGGGCAGCGGTGAAAATGCCGTTGTTCATATGATTGAGGATAAAAACGCAATGCCTTTGCCACAGGTTGACGAGGACGAAAACAATGAAAATGAGGAGGTGCAGTAATGGCTGTTGAAAATATTCGTGGTGCGATTGAGGCGATTTTGTTCGCAAACGGTGCGTCGGTTGAATTTTCCCGAATAGCGCAGGCACTTGAAATTTCCGAAAAAAAGGTTAAAGAGCATATTTCTGCACTGATTGATGATTATGAGGCGTCAGGACGGGGCATAACTATAATATTGCTTGACAATTCCTGTCAGATGGTTTCAAAAAAGGAATTTGCTCCGCAGATTCGTACCGTTATGGATTTGAGAAGAAACACCCCGCTTTCACAGGCGGCTCTTGAGGTTCTTGCAGTTGTTGCGTACAATCAGCCTGTTACAAAGGCTTTTGTCGAGCAGGTGCGTGGTGTTGACTGCAGTGGTGTAATCGGCAGTTTGACAACAAAGGGACTTGTTGAAGAAAAGGGCAGACTCGAGCTACCCGGCAGACCGTTGCTTTACGGCACAACCGAAAACTTTTTGCGTTGCTTTAACATTTCAAGTCTTGACGAACTTCCTCCGCTCCCCGAGAGTGATGAGGACAAAGAGTCTAAAGAAAACGGTGAAGGACAGGAAAAGACTGAAAACGGCAACGAGCAGATTGATTTGCTTGCCGATCAGCCTGTTGACAGTCAGTAAATTTTAGGGGGAATTCCCTTTGCTTTGGCTATATATCCTACTCGGAATTGTGCTGTTTATTGCGCTTGTGATGTTTATTCCGATTACTTTGCGTGCATCATATAAAGAGGAGTTTTGGTGCGCCGTGTATATCGGATTTGTAAAGCTTCAGCTTGTGCCGGCAAAACCAAAAAAGGAAAAGAAGAAGAAAAAAGCAAAAAAACAAACTCAGAAAACCGAACAACCTAAAAAAGCGACAGAAAAAAAGCCGAGCCTTATAAAAAAATACGGTATTGAGTGGCTTTTGAACCTGATAAAAAAAGTTGCAGAGCTTGCAGTATCTGCATTGCAGGACTTTTTCAGCCACATACTGGTTAAAAAATTGTCGCTGAGTATCAGCGTTGCAGGTGACGATGCGGCTGACACGGCTATAAAATACGGCAAATACTGTGCCGTTGTTTATCCGGCAGTAGGTACAATTGTCCGTGTTGTAAAATGCAAAGGCTACGGAGTTGACATAAATCCGAATTTTTCGGAAAAAGCAGAAACAGAAATTAACTTTGACTTTGCCGCAAGAATTTTCGCATTCCGACTTATCGGTCTTGCTGTTAAGCACGGAATCAAGGGGATTAAACTTCTTGCAGAAGTTAAAAATGATTGATATAAATATTGTTGAAAAAGGAGAATGGCTATGGAACATCCTATCGGCAGTTTAATGGATACCACAATGGAAAAAATCAAGGAAATGATTGATGTCAATACTATTATCGGCGAGCCTATAACTTCGCCTGACGGCACACTTATCATTCCTGTTTCAAAGGTAAGCTACGGCTTTGCGGCAGGCGGTTCGGATCTGCCTACCAAAAAGGAAAACAAAGACTGCTTTGGCGGCGGCAGCGGTGCAGGTGTTACTATTCAGCCTGTTGCATTTCTTACCGTTTATCAGGGCGATGTAAGGCTTGTTTCCGTTGACAGGGAAGAAGGTACAGCCGACAAGCTCGTTAATATGATTCCCGATGTTCTCAAAAAAGTAAAGGGAGTTTTCAAAAAGGATAAGAGCGAATCCGCAGACGATTTTTCCGAAATCACACAGGACGATATTGACGGCTGATTCGTAATATTGCAACACCCCTCGGCATAGATTTATGCAGGGGGTGTCCTTATGAAAAAAATAATCTCGCTTGCGGTGTGCTTTGTTATGCCGTTTGTGCTTATGGGCGCAAAAACTGCGGAGGATACTCCTCCCACAACTTCTGCACAGGCATTTGTCCTTTATTGTCCCGATAACAACACGGTCATCTGTTCAAAAAATGCAGATAAAAGAATGAAGCCTGCGAGCACCACAAAGATTATGACATCTCTCATAACGCTTGAGGAGGCGGCATCCTGTAACAGCGAAGTAACCTTCAAACAGGAAATGGTTGCCGAGGGCAGTTCGATGTATCTTAAAGTCGGTGAAAAAGTCCGACTTTCGGACCTTGCGTCAGGAATGATGATGGCGTCGGGTAATGATGCGGCGAATGCGGCGGCATATACGATTTCGGGCAGTCCCGAAAAGTTTTCACAACGAATGAATGAAAAGGCAAAGCAAATCGGTATGACGAATACCAATTTTGTAACGCCGAGCGGACTTGACGATGACAACCATTACTCAAGTGCAAAGGATATGGCTCTGCTTATGTCATATGCACTTGAAAATGACGATTTTGCAAACCTTACGGCTAAGAAGAGCGTGACCGTTGAATTTCTTGAACCGAAATCAAAGAAAACCGCATATGCAAATCATAACAGGCTTTTGTCGCTTTATCCCTACTGTACAGGCGGAAAAACAGGCTATACAACGGTGGCAGGGCGGTGCCTTGTTTCCTCTGCAAAAAAAGACGGTGTAACGCTTGTGTGCGTCACTCTGAATGACCGCAACGATTGGGATGACCATATTTCTCTTTATGATTACGCTTTTGAAAAGTACAGGGGAGTTGACTGCAAGGACGCTGACTTTTGTGCCGATATTCCGTGCGTGGGCGGTGATAAGGACAGCGTAACGGTTACAGGGGAGAAGAACAACACAATCGTTTTAAAGCGTGAGGACTGCGATAAAATCAAGAAGAAAATCTATATAGACAGCTTTTTGTATGCTCCGATTGAAAAGAACGAATCGGTCGGCAGAATTGAATACACACTCGGCGGAAAGCTGCTTTATAAATGCAACATTGTTGCAGGCGAAAAGATTAAATCGGATAAAAAGAGTGTGTCAATATTTTCGGCAATAGGAAATCTGTTTTCGTGACAGCTTAAATATACAGAAAATTTTATTAAAAAGGAATTTACATATGGCTAAAATTGAACCTATAAGACTTCAGAAATTCATAGCGCAATGCGGTATTGCGTCAAGGCGAAAAGCCGAGGAGCTTATTCTCGGCGGTCATGTCAAGGTGAACGGCAAAACCGCAATTCTCGGCGATAAGGTTCTTCCTACAGACAAGGTGTTTGTAAGAGGCAAGAGGATTGTTGTGCCGAAGGGCGGTAATTACCGATATATTATGCTCAACAAGCCCCGTGGATTCATTACCACAATGAATGATGAGCGTGGCAGAAAGTGTGTTGCACAGCTTGTTGAGAATGTCGGCGAGCGAGTTTATCCGATAGGCAGACTTGACAAAGACAGCGAGGGTATGCTTGTTTTTACAAATGACGGTGACTTTGCAAACAAGGTTATGCACCCGAAAAACAATGTTTACAAGATTTACAGAGTAACCGTTCGACCGTCAATTGACGAGGATCAGCTTGTAAAGCTTGAAACAGGCGTTGAGCTTGACGGCAGGAAAACCGCTCCTGCATATGTCCATGTAATTCACAAGGAGCAGGGCAGAGTAGTTCTTGAAATGATTCTTCACGAGGGTAAGAACCGTGAAATCAGAAGAATGTGCGAGGCTGTCGGGCTTGAGGTTGCACGACTCAAACGCACCCAGATCGGCGGAGTTAAAATGGGTATGCTCAAACAGGGCGACTGGAGAGATTTGACCGAACAAGAGGTTAAAAAACTGCTTGCAAACCCGTTTTTAAACGGCAAACAGCTTTAATTTTCCGTTTTTGAAAAATACTTCCGAAACGGTCAATAAAACTATTCGTTAATTTGACAATAAATTTACGGTTTTGGTGTAATAACTATTAAATGTGTTCAAAATTGAAATAGTACAGCGTGTTTTTCTTGTACTTTTGAAGATTATAGAGTATAATGTATGTGTAGAAAATTAGTATGCACGCTCAGTTTTCGTGCATATTCAATACATGGTATTGGAGGATTTTAAGATGAGTATTGAAAAGATCAATCAGGCAAAGGCTGAAATTGCCGCAACTTCCGCTTATAAGACAATTACGGCGTTTTTTGATGCAGACAGCTTTTGTGAAATTGATGCCTTTGCAAAATCAGGTGAAGGTTTTGCCGAGGTTGTTGCAGGCTTTGGAACAGTAGAAGGTATGCCTGTTTATGCGTTTGCACAGAACAGCGACATTTGCGGCGGTGCTATGAGTAAGGCACAGGCTGCCAAGCTTAAAAAGCTTTATGGTCTTGCACTCAAGACAGGCGCTCCTGTTGTAGGCTTCTATGACAGCGTTGGCGGCAGACTTAATCAGGGTACAGAGCTTCTCGCAGGTTGCGGTGATGTTCTCAATGCGGCTGCGTCACTTTCGGGTGTTGTACCGCAGATCTCGGTTGTTCTCGGCACTTGCCTCGGAACAAACGCTCTTAACGCCGCAAGCGCAGACATCGTTATCATGAGCAAAGACGCACAGCTCTCACTTTCGGTAACAGGCAAGCATTCCGATGCCGCTTACAATGCTGAAAACGGTATTGCCTCAATCGTTTGTGACGACGCAGACAAGGCAATCAAGGCTGCAAAGGAACTTATCCTTTATCTTCCGTCAAATAACCTCACAATGGCTCCTCAGTCATTTGAAGAAGCTCCGGCAGAGGACGGTTGCGGTTGTGTAGTCAGCAGAACAGTTGACGGCAACAGCATTGTAAAGCTCTTCAATGATTACGGCAAGGAAGCAAATGTTCGTTTTGCAAGACTCGGCGGTCAGGTTGTAGGTATTGTTGTTACAAAGGGCAAGGAGCTTGGTTGCAAGTCTGCAAACAAGGTAGCAAAGTTTGTTCGTTTCTGCGACGCTTTCTCACTCCCTGTTGTAACATTCGTAAACTGCCCGGGCTTTGAGTCAATCAAGTCGGCAACAAAGGCGTCAGCCGCTTATGCTGAGGCAACAACAGTTAAGATTTCTGTTGTTACAGGCAAGGCAATCGGTTCAGGCTATGTTGCTCTTGCAGGCACAGGCGCTAATGCAGATGTTGTTTACGCACTTCCCGATGCGGTTATTTCACCTGTTAATGTTGAGGCTGCCGCATTCATTATGGCTCCCGAAGTTATGAATGTTGCCACAGATAAGCAGGCTGAGGTTGCTCAGAAGTTTGCTGACGATAATCTTTCTGCTTACAATGCCGCTCAGAACGGCTATGTTGACGGTATTGTTGAAGAAGCTCAGCTCCGTCAGACTCTTATTTCTGCACTTGATATGCTCTCGGGCAAGCGTGTTTCAACACTTTCAAAGAAGCATTCAACTATCTGATAAATGATTACTTGTTAAAATAAAAGGGGATACTAAAAATGAAGAATTTAAGAATTACAGTTAACGGCACAGCATATGATGTTCAGGTTGAAGAACTCGGTGGCTCTTCAGCTCCCGCAGCAGCCGCTCCTGCTCCGGCAGCCGCTCCCGCTCCTGCAGCAAAGCCGGCAGCTCCCGCAGGCGCTCAGGGTTCTGTTGTTGTAAAGGCTCCTATGCCCGGTACAGTTGTTAATGTTGTTGTTTCGGCAGGACAGGCTGTTAAGGCCGGAGATGACCTCGTATTTATCGAGGCTATGAAGATGGAAACTCCCGTTAAGGCTCCGCAGGATGGCACAGTTGCAACAGTTGATGTTGCAAAGGGTGAGTCTGTTGACTCAGGTAAGGTTCTCGTAACACTTAACTAATCAATAATTCGGAGAAAGGGATGCTGTAAAATGGCAAAAAAAATCAGAGTTACCGAAACTGCTCTGCGTGACGCTCATCAGTCACTCATTGCAACAAGAATGACAACAGAGGAAATGCTCCCTGTTCTTGACAAACTCGATAAAATCGGTTATTACTCACTCGAATGCTGGGGCGGCGCAACATATGACTCATGCCTCAGATTCTTAAACGAAGATCCGTGGGACAGACTCCGCACAATCAGAGAGCATTGCCCTAACACAAAGCTCCAGATGCTTTTCAGAGGACAGAATATGCTCGGTTATCGTCACTATGCCGATGACTGCGTTGAGTACCTTGTTCAGCGTTCAATCGCAAACGGTATTGACATTATCCGTATTTTTGATGCTCTTAACGACATCAAGAATCTTAAAACAGCTATCAAGGCCGCTAACAAAGAAGGCGGTCATGCACAGGTTGCTATCAGCTACACAACAGGTCCTGTATTCACAGATGAATACTATGTTGAGTATGCTAAGAGAATTGCAGACGCAGGTGCAGATTCAATCTGTATCAAGGATATGGCTGCTCTTCTTACTCCGACAAGAACCGAAAGCCTTGTAAAGGCTATCAAAGCCGCTGTTCCGGAGCTTCCGCTTCAGCTCCACACCCACTACACATCAGGTCTTGCATCAATGTGTCTTTTAAAGGGTGTTGAGGCAGGTGCCGACGGCATTGACACAGCAATCAGCCCACTCGCTCTCGGTACATCACACGCACCTACAGAGTCAATGGTTGCCGCTCTTTCAGGCACAGAGTTCGACACAGGTCTTGACCTTAAACAGTTCTCTGACATCCGTGCTTACTTCATGACTCTCCGTGAGAAGTACATCAAGTCAGGACTTCTTGATCCTAAGATGCTCGCAACAGACGCTAACGCTCTTATCTATCAGGTTCCGGGCGGTATGCTTTCCAACCTTCTTTCACAGCTCAAGCAGGCCGGTAAGGAAGACAAGCTTGACGAAGTTCTTGCAGAAGTACCCCGTGTTCGTAAGGATTCAGGTTATCCTCCGCTTGTTACTCCGACATCACAGATTGTCGGCACACAGGCTGTATTCAATGTAATCACAGGCAAGCGCTACTCAATGTGCACAAACGAGTTCAAGGGACTTGTTGCCGGTGAGTACGGTACAACTCCAATGCCGATTGATCCTGAGTTTCAGAAGAAGATTATCGGTGACAAGAAGATTGTCAAAGGTCGTCCTGCAGATCAGCTTGAGCCTGAGCTTGATAAGCTCCGTGGCGAGATTGAGCAGTGGATTGAACAGCCTGAGGATGTTCTTTCTTATGCACAGTTCCCGAAGGTTGCCCTCGACTTCTTTGAAAAGAGAAGAAATGCCAAGGTTGGCATCAACGGCGACAAGCTTGACAAGAAAAATATGGTTCACCCAGTTTGATTTGATAACAAAAATTAACATTTATGCCACTTTCATTAACGAGGGTGGCATTTTCATTTGAGCAGAATTATTTTTGCTAAATTTTTAGCAACTATATTGCATTACATATAATTTAGCGGTATAATGAAGTAAATTGAATATCTGTTGCGTATACCATTATTACAGATAGAATAAATAAAAGATGAGGAAATAAAAATGAAAAAATTTTTAACAGCATTGATAGCATTTGTAATGTGCTTTTCGGTTGTAACAACAGCTTTTGCTGCTACACCTGATGAAGCTTCTGATTCAGACTTGATTTCAGATATTAAACAGGCTATGTTAGATACATATTATGGCGATGAAAAGCCTGATTTTATTGAAGTAAGAATATATGGTACAGCCAGTGACGGTGGCGTGTATTTCGATTTTATGGATAGTTTTGCACACTGGACAGATGAAGTGGAATTCGATATAGGTGATTATACTGTTTCTTATCCGAGAGATTGTCCCGTTTTGTTATACAAGAATAATAAAGTATATACCTTGTCAGATGCCTATGAAACAGGTGTAATTGATGATGATATGCTCTATGAATTATATGTTTGGGGAAATCTTTGGGGTAAGATAGATGTTACCCCAAAGGGTGAAGATAGAGCTCTCCTTTCAGAAATAAAGCGTGTAATTATAAATAAATATTACAATGGCAAAGCACCTGAATATTTGAATGTCGAAATTGTTGGTTCTACAAGTGATGAAACAGTATGTTTTAGAAATATACCCTTTATGAGTTTAGGCGTTATGATTGAACAAACAATTGGCGACTATACTTATTATTATAACCATGGCGATGATGTTATGCTTTATAAGAATGGCAATGTTTACTCAATTAAAGAGGCTTATGAAAGCGGAGTTATTGACGATAGTATTCTTGAAGAATTGTCAAAAATGAATTTTGGTTTGGAATCTAATAAACCGAATACAACTGTTCCTACTGAGCCTACAACTTCGGTTGCAACAGTTGACGAACCTGTAACAGTACCCGATACAACTTCTGCAACTTCGGCAACTAAGCCTGTTTCAACAAGCGACACAGCAACAAAGGACACACCGAACAATTCACAGAATAACAGCGGTGCTGTACAGACAGGACAGAACAGCGTTGCTGTAATTCTTCTTGTTGCAATGCTTGCAGGTTGTGCAGTAATTTTTGCAAAACGCAGAAATCATTTTGAGTAATTTACAAATCAAATAATCCCTATAAAAGCCGTTCTCGTTATTGAGAACGGTTTTTATTTTGCTGATTATTTTATGTGAATTTTTAGCAACTATATTGCATTACATATATTTTAGCGGTATAATGATGTAAATTGAATATCTGTTGCGTATACCATTATTACAGATAGAATAAATAAAAGGTGAGGAAATCAAAATGAAAA
>ERZ779865.1020-NODE-1020-length-22305-cov-4.725933_pt1 | contig 22305 bp, 21 predicted proteins | sample MGYA00433088_ERZ779865 | MGnify/ENA primary metagenome ERZ779865 (study PRJEB29588, sample SAMEA2151703) | human gut metagenome | biome: human gut; feature: human-associated habitat; material: faeces | place: Denmark | collected 2008/2010 ... | reverse complement strand
TAATGTTTGCATTGAATCATCCAGAAATGAGTTTTCCATGGAACAATACTATTACATGGTTGATGTATGGTGTATATTTTCTTGTGACAGTAGTGTTGCTTATTGCACCTAAAATGAAGAAGTGAGAAATTCCAGTTTGTTAATTACAGGTGACATTGAAAGAGTCAGCCCATTCAAGGTGCTGGCTCTTTCAAAAATTCCATTCTAATAAATTGCACGACAACCTAGAGTAAAAATGAATACCCATTAGTAAGAAATGAATAGAAAATGAATAAAAGTGTGGTGTTTCGTATAATTATGAGTTAATATGCATCAGACACACTTTTGTAAAAAGGGAGTTCAAAAATTACAAAACCTGCTCTGCCATCTCCTTTAAGATCTGTGCTGATTTCTGAAGCTGTTTCTGCTCATCCTCATCTAAAGAGATCGGAACCTGTCTCTCGATTCCGTTTTTTCCAACGATCGCCGGCATGCTCAAGACAACATCCTCCACACCGTACATTCCATGGATCATGCCGGAAACCGGAAGAATGGATTTCTCGTCGCGCACGATTGCTTCGCAGATCCTCTTTACAGACATTGCTATTCCATAATAGGTCGCATTTTTCTTTGCAATGATCTCATAGGCACTGTTGCGCACATTTGCAGCAATGCGTTCCATCGAATCGTCATGATTGAAATGTCCGCGCATCTCGCAGAATGTATTTAACGGGATTCCCGATACATTTGCACTGCTCCATGCCGCGATCTCACTGTCACCGTGCTCCCCGATGATAAATGCATGCACGCTCCGGCTGTCCACACCAAGATGCTCTCCCAACTCATATTTTAAACGTGCCGTGTCAAGCACCGTACCAGAACCGATCACACGGTTTTCCGGCATACCGCTCAGCTTATGTGCGGTGTATGTAAGAATGTCGACCGGGTTTGAAACGATAAGAAGGATTCCCTGGTAATCTCTTTTTGCAATTTCCGGGATAATGCTCTTAAAAATGCCGACGTTTTTCTGTACCAGATCCAGTCTCGTCTCGCCCGGCTTCTGGTTTGCACCGGCCGTCACAACAATGATCGCCGCATCCATAATATCGTCATAACCACCCGCATAAATTTTCATCGGTCTTGCAAATGGGATTCCGTGGGATATATCCATTGCCTCCCCTTCCGCTTTCTCTGTATTTGCATCAATCAAAACCATCTCGGAAAACAGGCCGCTCTGCATCAGTCCAAACGCTGATGTCGCTCCTACAAATCCGCATCCGATCACTGCCACTTTTCTGTTGTTTAATTCTAACTGTTTCATGAAAACCTCCATTCTTGCGCTGCTTTTGCGCATCTTAAGTTTGTGCGCAAGCACAAATCCTGCGTGTGAAAAATCTTATTTTTCACACTGATGTCCTTGTCTCTGGTATCATATTAATTTATTTCGGTCAGATTGTATGTTGTAATTACAACATTTATTTGAGAAAATATATCATGACTGTGTTATCAGAAAATTGAAAATCACTATCTGCCCTGGCATTCTTCTGTAAAGAAAAAGGATGCCTCCCGTTTCCGGAAAACATCCTTAACTATCTATATAAGATCCATAACTTTATCCAAACCCATTACGATTCTTCATTCTCCCCATATACCTGCTGGAAAAAATCCACCAGTTTTGCCAGTGAATAGATTAACACCGTTGTCTCCTGTGTGTTAAGTTCTCCCTTAATGCGGTCGATCATACGGTGATGAAACTCTTCATGATGCAGATAAGCTGCCTTTCCCTTTTCGGTCAGACACACCCAGACAACACGCTTATCCTGCTTGCTGCGCTCCCTGACAACATATCCCTTATCGGTCAGACCATCCATCGCCTTTGTCAGCGTTCCGGTCGTTACGTTCATCAGCTTTGCTACAGTACTCATGCTCTTTGGCTCTGATATACCCATCGCCTCTATTACATGAAAATCATTATAGGTTAGATCCTTAAATTCATCTGTGATCAGAGATTTTCCCTCAATCTCCATAATGTCTTTAAATAATTTTACCAATAACTCATTTAATGTTTCATCTGCCGTCATTCAAATATACTCCTATTCATGGCAGTACTGATTGCTGTCCACATCTATGTAAACTGCAGTCAATTCCTTTGCTGTTGCCTTTACCATACCAAAACCGTCGCGCCCCATGTCAATCCGGCTCCAAATCCTGCCAAAACTATTTTTTTACCTTCACATATCATACCATGTTTATTGATATTATCAAGCAAAATCGGCACGCTCGCCGCAGAAATATTGCCGCACTCTTCCAGATTGGTAGGAAATTTTTCCATTGGCTGATGCAGTCTTTTTGCAACAGATTCGATAATGCGCAGATTCGCCTGATGCAGTACAAACAGGTCAATATCTTCGACTTCCAGTCCCGCTTTTTTCACTGCCTCTTCTATCACTTTCGGCACCGTTTTTACTGCAAATTTATATACTTCCTGACCATTCATTGACACATAAGACAGCTTGGAATCGTTGGCTGCAAACGGATTGTTGACCGGGCGGTTATCACAGCGGAGAACTTCCCCACGCGCGCCATCAGAACCCTGTACCATGCTTAAAATGCCGCTTTTGTTTGCTGCACCCGGCTGCATTGCTTTACAATTTGTTTCGGAATCCACCTCAACGACCGCAGCCCCGGCACCATCCCCAAACAGCACGCAGGTGCTTCTGTCATTCCAGTCCATAATTTTTGAAAGCGTTTCCGCTCCGATGACGAGTGCCTTTTTGTATATACTATTTTCCAGATACATCTGAACCGTATTTAATGCAAACAAAAATCCGGAACATGCAGCGTTTAAATCAAATGCGACAGCATTTTCTGCCCCCAGAGCACTCTGCACTTCGCAGGATAAGTTCGGCAGAAACTTATCCGCCGTAACCGTTGCCGCAATGATAAGATCAAGTTCTTCCGCAGTCATTCCCGCATCTTTTAACGCTTCCTTTGCCGCAGCGACAGCAAGCCCTGTCGTTGTCTCCTCCACCGCAAGATGTCTTGCACCGATTCCGGTACGGCTTCTGATCCATTCGTCAGAGGTATCCATCAATTTACTTAAATCATCGTTTGTCACCCGAAGTTTTGGAACCGCACTTCCGGTTCCCCTGATTTTGATTTTCATACTTTTTCCTCATTCCGGAGTTTATTTTATTTCCATCTGCCCTCTGTAAAATAATCCAGTAGCCTTTTTATCAGAACGCACGGAATCTCGCATAACGTTCTTCGGCGAGCTGTTCTCCTGTCTTGCCATTCTGACGCTCTAAAAATTCTTTCATATGACCTTTCATATATCTGGAGATCGACTCACATGCCTTTTCGTCTGCCGTTCCATACTCCGGGATGATCTGTTCCACAACATTCAGTGCATACAGATCATGGGCAGTGATCTTCATGACCTCGCTCGCTTCTTTTGCACGTTTTCCATCTTTCCAGAGGATTGATGCAAATCCTTCCGGCGAGAGTACAGAATACGTTGCGTTTTCAAGCATCCATACTTCATTGCCGACCGACAGTGCCAGCGCGCCGCCGCTTCCGCCTTCTCCGATCATCAGGCAGAGGATTGGAACTTTAATGGCTGACATTTCATAGAGATTTCTCGCGATCGCTTCACCCTGTCCACGCTCTTCTGCTTCTTTTCCGCAGAATGCACCGGACGTATTCACAAATGTGATAATCGGACGATTAAATTTTTCTGCCTGTTTCATCAGACGCAGTGCTTTTCTATAACCTTCCGGTGATGGCATTCCATAATTATGGCGCATACAGTCTTTTAAATCTTTTCCTTTGTGAATACCGATCACAGTGACCGGCTGACCATCCAGGTAGGCAACACCACCCACGATCGCCGGATCATCCGCAAACTGTCTGTCTCCATGAAATTCCATAAAGTCGTCAAAAATATTGTCGATATAATCCACCGATGCAAGCCGGTCTGCACGTCTTGCCGCACGCACTTTTTCCCACGCGGAAAGCGGCTGTGCCTTTGTGGCACGCTCTTTCATGACCTCTGTCGGCTCATAGCAGTCATCGCTGCGCAATGGATCAAAGTTGGCATATCCTTCTGTTTTCTGATGCATTTTTAAAATACGGTAAAGTGTCATTTTTAAATCTTTACGTTCTACGATTGCATCCACAAAACCATGTTCCAGCTGGAACTGTGCTCTCTGGAATCCCTCCGGCAGTTTTTCACCGATCGTCTGCTCAATGACACGTGGTCCTGCAAATCCAATCAGTGCCCCCGGCTCTGCAAGGATAATATCTCCTAACATCGCAAAACTTGCCGTCACACCTCCGGTCGTAGGATCCGTTAACACCGGCACATATAAAAGTCCTGCCTCGGAATGTTTCTTTAATGCAGCCGCCGTCTTCGCCATCTGCATCAGGGAAACGATTCCCTCCTGCATTCTTGCACCACCGGAACAGCAGAATAAGATAACCGGAAGAGAAAGTTCTGTTGCACGCTCTACGGCAAGTGCGATTTTTTCTCCCACAACATGCCCCATACTGCTCATCATAAAACGTGCATCACACACACCGATCACCGTATCAAGACCATAGACCTTACATTTTCCGACCGTGACAGCCTCATGCAGTCCTGTCTTTTCCTGTGCGGCCTTGATTTTTTCCGGATACCCTGGAAAATCCAATGGATTTTTTGACTCTAATTCCTCAAACCACGGCTCAAAAGTATCCTTATCCGCAACCATGCGGATCCTGTTTTTGGTGCGGACGCGGAAATAATTGCCGCACTCATAACAGACATATTTATTTTTCTCCGCGGTTTTCTTATTGATTTCCCTGCCACATGCCGGACAGACGATCGTTGCCGGCGGCTCTGTATTAACTGTCTCTGCGTCTTTTTTTGCTGCCTCTACCGTTTTCTGTGGTTCTTCCACCGTCTCTGTTACTTCTTTATTCTTTTTCCAAAAAAATGCTGCCATAGTTTCCCCTTTTTGCCTGTTTACAGTGATTTATCAAACCTATGCTGTTCCAGACTCTCTTAACTTCAACTGATCGCAAATGTGAGTTCCGCGATGCATGCAATACTGCCATCCACCTTCGCCGTGGCGCGGCCGACTCCGATCGGACCTTTTTGTTTTATAATCTCCGTTTCTAATGTCAAAACATCACCCGGCACTACTTTCCGTTTAAATTTTGCTGAATTGATTCCTGCAAAATATGCCGTTTTTCCACGATTTTCTTCCACCGAGAGAATTGCAACCGCTCCGGTCTGTGCCAGTGCTTCAATGATCAGCACGCCCGGCATGACCGGCTCATTTGGAAAATGTCCGCCGAAAAACGGCTCATTGTAACTGACACATTTTTTTGCAACGGCACGCACGCCGGACTCTAATTCTTCCACTGTGTCGATCAGCAGAAACGGCTGTCGATGCGGAATGATCTCCATAATCTGTTTCGTTGTCAGAACTGACATAATTGCCTCCCTGTTTTCCGAAGGAAAATGCAATTTTATGAAATAAAATTTGCCCACTGGTGAGCAGAGGCATTTCCTCCTTGTTATTCACTGTATTTTTTGAGCAGGATGCTTGCATTGTGTCCGCCAAAACCGAGTGAGTTGCTGAGTGCATACGGCACATCCATCTGTACCGCCTCTTTACAGTAATCAAGATCAAGTTCTTCATCCGGTGTTGTATAACCAACTGTTGCATGTACAAAACTATCCTGAATTTCCTTGACACAGGTTACAAATTCGATGGCGCCTGCTGCACCGAGCAGATGTCCGACCATAGATTTTGTGGAATTGACCTTCATATCATATGCGTGACCGCCAAAAGCGAGTTTGATCGCACGCGTTTCAAACAGGTCGTTGTGATGCGTGGATGTTCCATGTGCATTGATGTAGGTAACTTCTTCCGGACGGATGCCTGCATCTTCCACCGCATTGGTCATGGCGCGGGCTGCACCGGCACCATCCTCAGCAGGGGAAGTAATGTGGTATGCATCAGATGAGGTTCCGTATCCGGCTACCTCCGCATAAATTTTTGCTCCGCGCGCTTTTGCATGTTCTAATTCCTCTAATACAACGATCGCTGCACCTTCTCCCATCACAAAACCGCTGCGGTTTTTATCAAATGGAATGGAACATTTTGTCGGATCACTTTCAGAGGAAAGTGCCGTCAGAGATGTGAATCCTGCAATTCCAAGCGGGCAGATCGCACCCTCGGTTCCACCGGTAACCATCACATCTGCCTCACCGTACTGGATACTGCGGAATGCCTCTCCGATACTGTTTGTTCCGGTTGCGCATGCCGTTACCACGTTGATGCTCTTTCCTTTTAAGCCGAATGCGATCGAAACATTTCCGGCTGCCATATTGGAAATGACAAGCGGTACGAACAGCGGATTTACTTTAGATGGACCTTTTTCTAACAATCTTTTATGCTCACGCTCAATTCCCCCGAGACTTCCAATACCGTTTCCGACAGATACACCGACACGGTAAGGATCTTCTTTTTCCATGTCAAGAGCGGCGTCTGTAATCGCTTCTTTTGCTGCTGCCACTGCATACTGGCAGAACAGTTCCATACGTCTTGCCGTTTTCGCATCCATATACTGTTTTGCATCAAAATCTTTTACTTCCGCTGCAAGATGGCATTTGTATCCTTCCGTATCAAATTTTGTAATCTCCCCGAAACCGGTTTTCCCTTCTTTTACGGACTGCCAGAACTCCTCCACACTAAGTCCGATCGGAGTGATCGCGCCCATTCCTGTTACCACTACTCGTCTGCTCATAACTTTTCCTTTCCATTCTTCAAGCCCATACACATGGCTGCATCAGGCTTTTTACTCCTTATATGCTCATACCGCCGTCCACGGAAATCACCTGTCCTGTGATGTAGGATGCTTTTTCCGAGGCTAAAAATGTCACTGCCTCCGCAATGTCATCCACTTTTCCGACTCTGCCGAGCGGGATCTGCGTTTTCACTGCTTCCTTTGCCTTGTCTGTCATCTGCGCCGTCATTTCCGTATCAATGAATCCCGGCGCAACCGCATTGCAGGTGATCCCACGGGAAGAAAGTTCTCTCGCCACGCTTTTGGTCAGTCCGATCACGCCCGCCTTGCTTGCGCTGTAATTTGCCTGTCCTGCATTTCCAAGAATACCGGATACGGATGAGAGATTGATGATCGTTCCGGAACGCTGCTTTAACAGATAGCGTGAAAAATGACGGATTGTGTTAAAAGTTCCCTTGAGGTTTGTCGCAATGACCGCGTCGAATGCTTCCTCACTCATTTTCATCAAAAGATCATCTCTCGTAATTCCTGCATTATTGACAAGGATATCCAGATGACCATATGTCTCTATGATGTCCTTTGCCATTTTTTCACAGGCACTATAATCAGAAACATTGCAGCCGTAAACTGCCGCTTTGCCGCCATCCGCTATGATTTCTGCCACAACAGCTTCGGCACGCTCTTTGGAACCATTGTAATTGATGATGACAAATGCCCCTTCTTTTGCAAGGCTTTTTGCGATTGCAGCTCCGATGCCTCGACTTGCACCGGTAACCAGTGCTGTTTTATTTGTTAACATACGTTCTCCTTTTTTTAATTCTCCGCAACAAATTTCTCAAAGTCCTCATATTTATCAATGTTAACTGCCACTACATCACGGTTGATCTTGCGCATGAATCCAGTCAGAGTTTTTCCCGGTCCGATTTCTATAAATTTGTCTGCGCCGTCTGCAATCAGACGCTCGATCGTCTGCTGCCAGCGGACGGATGAGGACACCTGTCTTTCCAGCAATGGTTTGATATCCTCTTCTTTTGTCACATAGTTGGCTGTCACGTTTGCAACATACGGTATCTTTGGAGTGTGGACCGTTACATATTTCAGTTCCCCGCCAAGTTTTTCTCCGGCGCCCTTTAACATTGCTGAGTGGAATGGTCCACTGACTTTTAACGGAACAACACGTTTTGCTCCTGCTTCTTTGCAGAGTTCTCCGGCTGCCGCTACGGCTTTTTCTTCTCCGGTAATGACGATCTGTCCCGGGCAGTTATAGTTTGCGATCGATACGATACCCTCTGTTTTTTCACAGGCTTCCTCGATCTGTGCAGTATCCAGTGCTAAAACAGCTGCCATGGCTCCACCTTCCGGCACTGCCTCCTGCATATAGATTCCTCTTTTTCTCACCAGTGCAAATGCATCTTTTCTGCTCAGTGCTCCGCAGGCGATCAACGCTCCATATTCTCCCAGACTTAAACCTGCAGTCACATCTGCTTTGTAACCTTTTAACTCCAATGCACGCAGGATTGCAGCTTCAGCGGTCAGCATACAGATCTGTGTATACTCCGTGATATTGATCTTATCGTTTTCCTCAAAACATAACGCAGCGATATCAAGTCCTGACGCCTCGGATGCCTCCTCAAATACTTCCCTGCATTCCGGGATGGCATCGTAAAAATCCTTTGCCATTCCTATGTACTGTGCTCCCTGTCCCGGAAACATAAAAACCGTCTTTCCCATGTTAATCTCCATTCTTGCGCTGTCTTTTGCGCATCTCAAGTTTGTGCGTAAGCACAAATCTTGCGTGTGAAAAATCTTATTTTTCACACTAACCTCCGTTTTTTGCGCTTATTTTTGCACTATCTTCCAAGCAGCGTTTCCGCCTGTGTCACAACATCCTCAATAATTTCCTTGCAAGTCTCTTCTTTTTTCACCATACCGGCGCTCTGTCCTGCCATCAGGCTTCCGTTGACCACATCACCGTCCATGACTGCCTTGCGCAGGGAACCAAGTGTAAGGTGCTCTAACTCTTCAAAAGAAGCTCCCTCTTTTTCCATTTTTAAATATTCGCGGCTCATCTGGTTCCGCAGAACACGGATCGGATGTCCGGTACTCATGCCTGTCACTTCTGAGTCAATGTCTTTTGCCTTGATGACGCGTTCCTTGTAATTCGGATGTACGATAGATTCTTTTGCCACCACAAATCTGGTGCCCATCTGTACCCCTTCGGCACCGAGCATAAATGCTGCTGCCATGCCTCTGCCGTCTGCAATTCCGCCTGCGGCAATGACAGGTATTTTTACTGCATCTGCCACCTGTGGAACAAGTGTCATCGTCGTCTGTGCACCGATATGTCCGCCGGACTCCATTCCCTCCGCGATCACTGCATCGGCTCCACCGCGCTCCATCATTCTTGCCATTGCAACACTTGCAACGACCGGAATCACAACAACACCTGCCTGTTTCCAGGCTTCCATGAATTTTCCGGGATTTCCGGCACCTGTGGTCACAACCTTAACGCCCTCTTCAATGACGATCTGTGCAACCTCGGCAGCATTCGGATTTAACAGCATGACGTTCACGCCAAACGGTTTGTCAGTCAGCTTCTTTGCCTCCCTGATCTGCTCTCTTACCACCTCAGGCGGTGCGCTTGCAGCTCCAATGATACCTAAACCTCCGGCATTTGAAACTGCCGCTGCAAGATGATATTCCGCAACCCATGCCATACCACCCTGAATGACCGGATATTTCGTTCCCAGCAGTTTACTTACCCTTGTTTCCATACTTAAGCCACACCTTTTCCTTTTAAGTACTCAACAACATCATTGACAGTTACGATAGAAGATAAATCCTCAGATGGGATCTCCACACCAAACTCTTCCTCAAGAGCCATGACAAGTTCAAATAAATCTAAGGAATCTGCTCCTAAGTCATCTTTGAAATTGGACTCTGCCTTGATTTCAGATTCATTCACGTTTAACTGCTCTGCAATAATCGGGATCATTTTCTCTAACATAATTTTTCTCCTTTTCTGCGCATGCCTTATCATTTTTCCAGCGCCCTGCCCTTGTTTTTATTGTGGGCTGATTTTATTTTCTTATTTTCTGATTTATGTAATCATTTGCCTTTCAAATAGTTTGATAGTCAAATAATTAGCTTTTCAAAGTATATGTCTGTTGGAAATATTTGTCAAGTTAATTTAGTAAAGTTTTGCAAATTGGTACTTAGGTATCAGGGGACAGTGTAAGGCGCAGTTTTCCGGGTGCCGCTGGCAGGTTTGGTTCCGTTGTGCGAAAATAAGAAAAGCTAAGATTTTCTAATTTTCTTCCAAAAGTCTCAAATCTGCCAGCAGCACCCGGAAAACTGCATTCTACATGCCCTCGATACCGAAAAAAGGGAAATCTATGCTCTGTAGGTTACGACTGTTTCCTCATTATTTTTTTGTTCTGATCTTGATTGTGATTTTTCTTTACTTATGTTTTAATGGGATTAATCGGATTTTTAATTTTAACTACAGGAGATTTCTCATGCATTTTGTTCAGGCGAAGGGGCTTTTATCAAAGGATAACGGAATGAATATTTACCGTGGATGTTCCCACGGATGCATTTACTGCGACAGCCGGAGCAGGTGCTATGGTTTTACACATGCATTTGAAGATATTGAGGTAAAGGAAAATGCCCCGGAATTGTTAGAAAAGGCTTTGCGATCGAAGCGTCAGAAATGTATGATCGGAACCGGTGCCATGTGCGATCCTTATCTTCATTTGGAGGAGCGCCTTTTGCTGACCAGGCGGTGTTTAGAGCTGATCGACCGGTATGAATTTGGTGTTGCGGTACAGACAAAGTCAGCCCGGATTTTAAGAGATTTTGACCTGTTAACGTCCATCAATGAAAAGGCAAAAGCCATCGTGCAGATCACACTCACCACTTACGATGAAGATTTATGTAAAAAGATAGAGCCAGATGTTTCCACCACCAAAGAGCGCATCAACGTCCTGATGAAATGTAAAGAAGCCGGTATTCCCACCGTAGTGTGGCTCACACCGATCCTGCCGTTTATCAATGACACTGCTGATAACATAAAAAATCTGCTGGATGCCTGCGTGGACGCCGGCGTAAAGGGAATTATATTCTTTGGCATTGGCGTGACTCTCCGAGATGGCGACCGGGAATATTTCTACCATGCCCTCGATAAAGATTTTCCGGGGATGAAGGAAAAATATATCCGCACTTACGGTAATGCCTACAACCTGCCAAGCCCGAATGAAAAAATGCTCATTCCAATGATCGTGGAACAATGCCAAAAGGCTGGCATCCTTTGTTCGCCGGATGAATGTTTTGCTTATCTGCATCATTTTCCGGAAAAATACGTTCAGCGGTCGTTATTTGAGTGAAAAAAATCCTGCCGTACCTGGAGTCCACACTCCAATCCGGCAGGATTTTTTATCATTTTCTCTTTGCAATTATTTTCGGATCTTTACCGTTCTCACCTTACTGTAATCTCCCTGCACTTTTTTCCCATGTGAATTTTTATAAGAGCATATGCGGACATAGTATTTCTTTCCCGGCTTTAATTTTGTGATTTTTTTGGTAGTGGTTTTGTTTTTTGTGACAACAACTTTCTTTACATTTTTTTTGAATTTTTTATCCGTGGAATACTCGATGATATAACCAGACGCTTTTTTGTCTTTTTTCCACTTTACTTCAAACGTTTTTGCTTTTGTTGATTTCAGGGAAGTAATCCGGTTCTTTACCGGTTTTACCGTTAAAGTAATCGTCTTTGTTGCTGCCTTATATTTTCCTTTTGCAGCCGCTTTGATCGTGATTTTTGTCTGCCCATAACTCTTTAATTTAATCTTTCCGGTCTTGCTTATGGCCGCAATCTTTTTATCTGCTGCCTTATAGCTTAATTTTGCTCCACAGACTGACTTTGCTCCGATCGAAAATGTTTTTGTGGTGTAAGTTTTCGTAATATCTTTCGCTTTTATCAGCTGGCTGGTATTCTGCTGCACACCGGCGTCATTTTGACTGCCAGATGGGTTGGCATCTCCATTGCCGGACTGATCTGTATCTCCTGGCTGATCTGTATCTCCCGGCTGATTCGTATTTCCATTTTGCCCGGGATTTTCTGTCTGATCCGGTATCTTTTCCACGCTTAACGAAATTACTTCCTGTGCCCCCTGACAGGTATCCGTTTCAGAAGCTGTAATTATAATCTTTACCGTTCCGGAACCTATGATATATCCCTTTCCATTTGCATCGATTTTTACAATACGTTCATCTTCTGACTGATAGGATAATTGCCCATCTCCATCTGTTTTTGCATTCAGGTAAAAAATATCTTCATCTTCCTGATAAGAATATGTAATTTTCTGCGTGCGTTTTTGACCATTTTCACTTTTTTGGACAGTGACACTGATCACTCTCTCCGCCGCTTTATAATTTTCTGTCGCCGATGCCATGATCACAACATTCGTCGTGCCGGCACCGGTTATTGTAGCTTGCCCGGTTTCAGATACATTGATAATGTCAGTATCTTCAGACACATAACTTAACACGCCATCTCCAGTTGTTTTTGCCTCTATCTGAAACACTGAATCTCCTACTGTCTTTTCAATGTTATCTGCTAAAATGTTCTGTTCTTTGCGCTCATCCGTTACCTTGCTATTAATGTTTTTATCTTTTGCATATTTTTCGGCAGCAGAACCAGCATTACAATATATTGTCAATTTTTTACATCCGGCAAATGCATTATCTGCAATTTTTGATACCCCATTGGGAATCGTAACACTTGATAATTTTGAACAGGTACCAAATGCATTCTCCGGTATCTCAGATACCTGTTCTGAAATTACCACATCTGCTAAATCATAACAATACCGAAACGATCCACTCCCTATATAGTTAACGCTGTCAGGAAGAACCACCTGCCTGAGTGCAGCACAATTACTAAACGCCTCCGGGTAAATACTCTCAAGTCGATTTGAAAACCGGATTCTCATAAGTGAATAACAGAAGCGGAATGCCTCATTCTCAATTTCCCGTACACTGTCCGGCATGTTTACACTTGTAATATTTTCACAATCATAAAATGCTCTGGGAAGAATCGCTATCGTGCCATCAAGAATGGTAACTTCCCCCTTTTTTCCTGCCGGACAATTGATCAATAATGTCGCTCCATATTCTTTACCATATAAGACTCCATCTTTTGCCTGAAATACTGGATTTCCGGATGCCACATTGATTGTTTCTAATGCAGTACAGGAACCAAATGCACTTGTTCCTATCTCTTTTGTTTTAGCTGGAATCGTTATTTGCTTCAATCCGCTAGAATAACAAAAAGCCTCACTTCCAATTTCTTCTAAATTTTCCGGGAGGATAATGGATTCAAATTTACTTTCAAGAAATGCCCTGTCACCAATCGTTTTTACACTATTCGGAAATGTTATTTTTATATTGCCACAATTCCAAAATGCAGAAAATCCGATCTGTTCGATTCCATCCGGGACAACCAGATCTTTATTCCGCCCTGCCGGGCAATAACAAAGTGTGTTTTTTCCCTTTTCATATAACACATTATCTACAACCTGATAACGTTCATTATTTTTCGATATTTTTATACTTGTCAGTTGATCCTCTATTCCAATGATATCGCCATTAATATCATACGTTCCCTCTGTAAAATCAATGCTCTCTATGTGACTTTTCAAAAAAATAAGTCTCCCCATAGTTTTTACTGTTTTCGGAATCACTATGCTTTTTAAATTGGTATAAGAAAATGCATGTTCCCCTATCTTCTCTAAGCCATCCTGCAATGTGATGCTTTCAAGATTTTTGCAGCCATCAAATGCTCTGTCACCAATCTCTTTTACATTCCCTGGAATGATCACATTTTTTATTTTTTTGTTATCATAGAATGCCTTCTCGCCGATTATTTTAACATTTGTAGGAATTGTAACTTTTTCCTCTGTTCCTGTATACTCTGTTAAAACTCCGTCTTTATCGACTTTAAATGAATCTGATTCTTTTATTTCCAATGTCTCTGCAACCGACTCTGTTGTATTTTCTGCTGCCTGTACCGGGAGCACATGCACCCATACAATAAAAGCTGCGGTTAAGATCATTCCCACCTTTAATTTGCTGATTTTCAAACAATTTTCCATTCTTCTCATACGGTATCCCTCAGTTTATTTCACTTTTATACTTTTTACCGTGCCATAGCTTCCCAGCACTTTTTCCCCATGGGATTTTTTATATGCACAGACACGGGCATAATATTTCTTTCCTGATTTTAACTTTCCAATCTTTTTCGAGGTTGTCTGGTTTTTGGAAATTACAACTTTTTTTACATTCTTTTTGAACTTTTTATCCGTAGAATACTGGATGATATAACCTGATGCCTTTTTGTCTCTTTTCCACTTTACCTCTGCCATCTTCGCCTTTTGGGACGTTACAGAAATTCCTTTTGTCTTTACCGGTTTTACCGTCAGTGTGATGGTCTTCGTTGCCGCCTTATAGGTTCCTTCCGCAGCTACTTTGATCGTTATTTTGGTCTTTCCATAATTTTTCAGTTTGATCTTTCCGGTTTTACTTATCGTCGCAATCTTCTTGTCTGCCACTTTGTAAGTTAATTTTCCACCGCCATTTGCCTTTGCACCGATGGAAAACGGTTTCGTTCCATACGTCTTTGTAATATCTTTTGCCAAAATTCTCTGTGTCTGCGGATTATCCGTTGTCCCCGGTGTAACACTTCCCCCATCCGGGGATGTTGTATTATCCTTTGATGGCGTATTATCCTGTGATGGTGTATCATCCTTTGATGGCTCATCCCCTGTTGACGAATTGTCATCCTTTTTTTGTTTTACAGTCACTGTGACAACCGTTTCCGCAGCATAATACTGTTCTGTTTCCGATACACTAATTGTAATGTGGGCGGTTCCTTTCTTTACTGCATGAACCTTTCCGGATGCATCCACCTCTGCAACTGTATGATCATCCGAAGAATAAGAAAATGATCCGTCGCCATCCGTTGTCGCATTTAACGATACTGAATTTCCTTCATAGATACTCATAATATTTGAAACTGTGATCGTCTGTGACTTTTTCTTATACGCTTCCCGGACACTGATATAGATGGTCTTTTTTGCAATTTCATAAGTTTCCGTCCGTGAAGCTGTAATCTCGACCTCTGTTACTCCTGTTTTTTTGATCGTAACCAGTCCGTCAGCATTTACACTAACCACCGACTCATCCGCCACCTGATAAGTCAGTTTTCCGTCGCCATCCGTTGTCGCATTTATGTAAAATGATTCATCTCCATAATTTTTATCAAAATCAGTTGCTGTGATCGTCTGACGCTTTTTCGCTGTGTCTCCGTTCACATAAAAAATATTGTTTTCTTTTGCGTAACTTTCCGCATATGATCCAGCCTTGCAGTAAACAAGTAAGTCTCTGACCCATTGATTGGTATAAAATACGTCAGTTCCTATATATTTTACAGACTCTGGAATGATTACATACTGCAAATTGTCACATTCCTTGAAGGCACCGTTATCGATTCTGGTCACCCCCTGCGGAATCACAATATTTTCCAGATCCTTGCAGCCTGCAAATGCTTCCTTTTCAATCTTCGTCAGTTTGGAGGATAATTTAACACTCTTTAATGCCGTACAATCTTTAAACACACGAATTCCAACTTCCTCGATCAGATCCGGCAGTTCTATTTTCTCCAGCGCGCTGCATCCCTCAAACGTATTACTGCCAATTGACCACAAACTTTCCGGCAGTCTGACTTCCGTGACATATTTACAATCACAAAATGCCTCCATACTAATCTCGCGCATTCCATCCTTGACCGTAACAACCCCCTGTTTCATTACAGGACACAGCATCAGTCTGAAATATTTTTTCTTTTCATATAAAATGCCATCCACACTTTCAAAATTCTCATTGTCCGATGCAACTGTAATTGCTTCTAATGCATTGCAATACTTGAATACATAAGTTCCAATACTTGAAAGTTTTGAAGGAAGCTGTAGCTTTTTGATTTTTTCACATCTCCACAATGCCATCTCCTCTATTTGCACCAGGGTTTTTGGAAATGTTATATTTTCTAAGTTTTTACAATTATAAAATGCAGCTCTTTTAATAACGGAAACGCCCTCCGGTAATTTGACTTCCGTTTTGCTCGCCCGTGGAAAATAATATAAATGCGAACCTGATTTATCATATAATATATTATCGACAACTTTATATTTTGTGCTGCCAGTGGCTTTTACTGTACTCACATTGGGCAGATCAAAAATACGATTAGAAACATCCGCCACAGAGGTCGTCATATCCAGCACCTTAATTTCTGTACTGTCACCAAAGCTAAAATCTTCTATCTCTGCAACACTGCCCGGTATCACGACCGTTCCCTTTTCCGCCGGAGTCCCGGAAACCGTCATGCTCTCTAAGCTTTCACATCCATCAAATGCATACTGTTTTATTGTCCGTAACGTCTTTGGCAGTTCCACTGACTTCAGGTTCCTGCAGTTGTGGAATGCCTTGTCTTCTAAATCGGTAACCCCCGCCGGAATTTTTACGCTCTCAATTTTCTTTCCCGAAAATGCTGATTCTCCGATGGAAGTTACCCCCGCCGGGATCTCAATCTTTGATTCATCCCCCTTGTAATCTTTCAAAACACCATTTTCAATTACAAAACCATTCTTATCTGCTGCTGCCGTTGCATCATCTATTTCCACAATCTCTGTAACATATTCATCAGCATTTACATTCTGTGCAAAGACGGGTGAAGCACTTACCGCCCCTGCTAACATAACTGCCGCTAATACTCCGATCAACATTTTCTTACTCACCAAATGCTCCCCCTGTTATCTAAAATCTCATTTTCCCGATGAAAATTTATTTTTTTACAATATTTTAATTTTACCGTATCTTTTACACTTATGTCCATAGGCTTCAAGTACCAATATAATAGAATGTACGCACTGCAAACATTCTACTGTCATGAATCACAAAAATCCCGGAGTAACATACTCCGGGATTTTTCGTCTATGATCTTATTTTTATGATTCTACGCTTCGATCACAAGCTCTTCTTTTGTGACCTCTCCTTTTTCGATATGGAAAGAATTAAGTACAAGTTCCTCCGGATTCATCAGCGAAAGGATAAGATAGTTCATCTTCGGATCATACGCTAAGCGGATATCTTCCCGGGAAGGGCGCGACGGCGATTCCGGGTGCGAGTGAAAATTGCCGAGAAGCACACCTTTTTTCTGGCGGATATCCTTGATCGCTGCAAGCTGCTCTGCCGGGTCCATGGAAAAATGTTCCCTGCTCTCGTCTACGTTGCGAAGCAGATACACGTCTGTCACCACACGTTTGTCACCTTCCGCATAACCGCCAAGCAGTCCGCATGCCTCGTTTGGGAGTCCTTTTTTTGCATGATCCACGATTTTATTGTAATCTTCCTGTTTTAAAATCAGCATATGCGCCTCCTAAGTTAAATACCGTCCGTGCAGACAACCTGCTCGTAGTCGATCAGTTCTGTGATCGTCGGATGTTTTCCACATACTGCGCAGCCATCGGTATTAGACGGCAGTTTGACTTTGTGGAATTCCTGGTTGATTGCATCGTAGGTTAAAAGATAACCGGTTAAAAGTTTTCCTACACCTAGAATATACTTGATTGCTTCCATCGCCTGTAAACTTCCGATCACGCCGCCCATGGCACCGATGACACCTGCCTGTTTACAGGTCGGCACTGCATCCTTTGGTGGCGGGTTTTTGAATACACAGCGGTAGCATGGTCCTTCTCCCGGAACATAGGTCATAAGCTGTCCCTTAAAGCGGATGATTCCCGCATGGGAAAATGGTTTTTTCGCCATAACACAGGCATCATTGATTAAGAATTTTGCCGGGAAATTGTCTGTTCCGTCAATGATAAAGTCATAATCTGCAATCAGATCCATGATGTTTTCGCTTGTCACAAACTGGCGGTAAGTTTTTACCGTTACATCTGGGTTCATTGCATTGATCGTCTCTTTTGCGGATTTTACTTTTGCTTTTCCGATGTCGGCTGTGCCATGGATGATCTGACGCTGTAAGTTGGAAAGATCGACCTCATCCGCATCTACGATACCGATGGTTCCCACGCCTGCTGCACCGAGGTACATTGCTGCCGGTGCGCCAAGTCCGCCGGCTCCGATGATCAGCACTTTTGCATTTAAAAGTTTTTTCTGTCCCTTTGCGCCGACTTCTTTTAAAATGATATGTCTTGAGTAACGCTCAATCTGCTCATCTGTTAATGCCATAGCTGCCTCCTCCCATGAAATATAAAAATTCTACATTGTCGCCGTCTTTTAATACGGTTGATTCTACCTGCTCAGACGGAACAAATTCTTCATTGATAGAAACGGTAACATACTGTGGAGTCTCCACCTGCTCTAACTCGAACAGCTCTGTTAATTTTAAATCATCTTTTACTTCTTTTTTGTTTCCTGCTACTGTGATCTGCATGTTTCTCCTCTTTTCCGCGGAACCTTTTTTTGTCTGCCCGCTATTTTAAATTTTCATCGATCCACGCCTCAATATCAGCTTTTCCTGCTGCACCGGCTCTCTCTGCTTTGACTTCGCCCTGCACAAACAACCGCAGTGCCGGTACACCCATGACGTCATATTTTTCAGCAAGTTCCATGTCATAGTTGACATTTACTTTATATACAGAAAGTGTGTCTTTGCGTTCGTCCTCGATATCCCCAAGCACCGGTGATAACTGCTTGCATGGGATACAGCTGTCCGAATAAAAATCTACCAGAACCGGCAGCGGACTTTTCAGGACTTTTTCTTCAAAATTGTCTTTATTGATTCGCTGTGCCATGATTCCTCCTATCCCTCTACTTTGCGGACGATCAGGTTATAAGTTCCATCTTCATTGTCCACCAGTTTTAAAATCTGATGTCCCTCTTCCTTGACGCTGCGCGGTACGTTCTGTACCGGCTCGCCATCGTTCATGCGGATGGCAATGACTTCGCCATCATCTAATTCCTCCAGCGCTACCTTTGTTTTTACGAAAGTGAGCGGGCATACTTTATCGGTAATATCTACTGTTTCGTCGATTGCAATTCCTGCGATTTCCATTTCTTCCCTCCTGTTTCTTCCTATTTATATATGCTGCATTTTTGATTGCTCCAGGTTGTTTTCTGTATGCATGCTTTTGCTGCATCTATTTGTTTACATGCTTATTTGTTTTCTTGCATGCATATTTTTTTGTTACATGTCTATTTGTTTTTATATACAATTTTTTCCTGCATGCATGTTTTTCTGCCCGAAATCCTTACTTTCCCTCGTAGGCTTCTTTGATCTTCTTACGGAACTCTACCTCGCCGACGCGCTGTAACGTCAGGCGGAAACGCTCGCCCGGGTTTGCATGATCTCTGAAAAAGTCGATCGCTGCATCGGTGACACGGAACAGTGTCTCTTTGTCATGTACGATTGGGAGAAGCTGCTCCCCTTTGTAGATCTGATTTCCGAACAATCCACCGAAGGAAACCAGATATCCGCTGTTTCCTTCCCACGCATCCGTCGGACAGGACTTCACGCAGCGGCCGCAGTAGTTACACTGATCGCGGTTGATCGTCACTTTGTTTCCTTCACATTTGATTGCACCCTGACGGCACGCCTTTTCGCAGACACCGCAGCCGATACATTTATCCTCAACCCAGGAAACTTCCATGCCGCCTTTGATTCCGATATCATTTTCCTCTGCCTTTAAGCAGTTATTCTGGCATCCGGTCACACCAAACTTGAACTTGTGAGGAAGTTCACGTCCAAAATAATGTTCATCTAACTCCTGTGCCAGTGAATAGGTATCAATACATCCGCTTGGACAGATCTCCGAACCCTGACAAGCTGTAACGGTACGGACTCTCGGTCCGCAGACACCCGGTTTCACGCCGCCTTTTGCAAGCTCTGCTTTTACTTCCTCGATATCCTCAAAATTGACAAACGGTATCTCGATTCCCTGTCTGGATGTCATATGTACATAGCCTTTGCCGTACTTTTCCGCAACTTCTGCCACGGTCTTAATATTTTCTGCGGTCAGATTACCTCCGACCACCTGAATTCTGAGTGAGAAAAATCCTTTCTGTTTCTGCCTCATGAATCCGCCTTTTTTTAATGCTGCATAATCAACTCCCGCCATCTTTACACTCCTTATCTTTTCTGATTTTTCAATATCCTGGTATTCTACTGTGCTTTTCTATTGTAACACTTTAAAGTGCCCGTTTTAAAGTATTACTGTAACACTTTGGTATGTTTTTTTCATTTTTTAAGAAAGGCTCTCAATTGCCTGCTTAAAATCCCAGATCAGATCATCAATATCCTCAATTCCGACGCTGACGCGCACCAGATCATCAAATACACCGCCCGCTTTCTTTTCTTCCTCTGTGCTGTGTACACTGATGGTCGATTCCGGATGGATGACAAGTGTTTTGGTATCGCCGATATTAGATACCTTAAGCGGATATTTTAATGCATTGATAAATGCATATGCCCGCTCCTTACTGCCAAGCCTTAATGTAAAGATACCGCCGTAATGACCGTCAAACTGGCTTTTTGCGATTTCATGCCAGTCGCTTGTCTCTAACCCTGCATAATTTACCGTAATGTCTTTATAGTTTTCTTCGATATAAGCCGCAAGCTGCATTGCATTGTCGCAGATACGCTCCATGCGAAGTCCTAACGTCTCAAGCCCAATGCTGTTTAAAAATGCATTTTGCGGCGAAAGACAGGCCCCTGTGTTGCGAAACAGTCCGTTTCTCAGTTTTGCAGTATATGCAAACGGTCCAAATTTTACAAAATCACGCATGCTCGGATATTTTTTTGTATCCCACTTAAATGTTCCGCCGTCTGTGATGACTCCGCTGATGGAGTTGCTGTTTCCATTGATGTATTTCGAAGTAGAGTTGACTACAATGTCTGCTCCCAGTGAAAGCGGTTTTACCAGATATGCGGTGGCTACTGTGTTGTCAATGATAAGCGGTACGCCATTCTCATGTGCCAGCTTTGCCAGCGCTTTGATATCTGTCACATCCAGTCTCGGATTTCCAAGCGTCTCTGCAAAATAAAGTCTCGTGTGTGCGTTGGTCGCTTTGCAGAATGCATCGAGATCATTGTTTTCCACATAATGTGTTTTAATTCCAAAAACTTCAAGATCCCGGAAAAGATCGATACTTCCTCCATAAAGGCTTGCGCTTGATATGATCTCATCTCCCGCCTGTAAGATATTTGCAAATGCATTGAACATCGCAGCCATTCCGGATGCACAGGCAACACTTGATTTGCCGCCCTCTAACACGGTCATTCTTTTTTCAAATGCCTCCACCGTCGGATTATTGATCCTCGTATAGGAAAATCCCGGAGCCTGATTATGAAATATTTTTTCCAGACGCTCCGCCGACTCCTGCTCAAATGCACTTGACTGGTAAATTGGTGTTAATGTTGCTCCTGTCTGCGGTTCACCCCGAAAAGCACCGTGCAGCAAAGATGTATTAAATTTCACGGTATCGCTCCTTTCATTTCCTACTTGTCATATAGGAATATTATGTTTTAACTGAGTATAGCAGTAAAGATAATAAATTGCAAGAAGTTTTTTCCACTTTTTTCTATTTTTGCGGATTGGATGACTGGAAGCGGTGTCGGACATTACGAATGATATGATTCATGGGCAGGATTGAAATTGTATGCATTCGTTCTATTGAATGATATAATGAAGAGAATAAATTGAAAGTTGTGGGAATAAAAAATATGGAATTAAGACTATTGCGCTATTTTTTGACAGTGGCAAAAGAACAGAACTTTACAAAAGCAGCAGAACAATTGCATATTACTCAGCCAACGCTTTCCAGGCAAATGGCTGCATTGGAAGATGAGCTTGGAATTATATTGTTTCTTCGAAATGGGAAAAGGACTACCCTTACTGATGAAGGAATTTTATTAAAAAGACGTGCCTTGGAAATCCTTAATCTTGAAGAAAAAACACTGAAGGAACTGAAGGGAAACGAAGATATTGTAGAGGGCACTATAACCATTGGATGCGGTGAATTTGCGGCAGTAGAGACCTTGGCAGGGATATGTAAAACGTATAAAGAAAAATACCCACTGGTTCAGATTACACTTCATACCGCTACAGCAGATACGGTTTACGAGATGATGAAAAAAGGACTTGTAGATATTGCATTATTCTTGGAACCAGTGGACACCGAAGGGCTGGATTATATTCGGATTGCAGATTGTGATCATTGGTGTGTCGGAATGCGACCGGATGATCCGCTGGCAGAAAAAGAGCTTATAAAAAAAGAAGACCTCATCGGAAAGCCATTGATTCTGCCCGAAAGAATGAATATTCAAAGTGAACTTGCCAATTGGTTTGGAAAAGATTTTTCGAACTTGCAGATTGCTTTTACGAGTAATCTTGGAACCAATGCAGGAGTCATGGCGGCAAATGGATTGGGGTATCCAATATCAATCGAAGG
>ERZ779865.1013-NODE-1013-length-22450-cov-3.016656_pt1 | contig 22450 bp, 20 predicted proteins | sample MGYA00433088_ERZ779865 | MGnify/ENA primary metagenome ERZ779865 (study PRJEB29588, sample SAMEA2151703) | human gut metagenome | biome: human gut; feature: human-associated habitat; material: faeces | place: Denmark | collected 2008/2010 ... | reverse complement strand
TAGAGGAGAAAATATTAGATGAAAAAATATAATATAGTTTATATTGGTATAATAGGTGCTGTTGTGCTATTTTTTATTTTATCCGGAAATTATAAGAGAAATGTTGCGTCTGCGATTGATAATCGATATTTGGCGGAGTTTCCTCAAAAACTGGATGAAAATTTTACAAAGGAAATATCAGATTATGTACAGGATAGAATTGGGTGCCGTGATTTGCTGATTAGTTTATATACAAATTTTAATAATCGTGTATTTAGAATTTTTCCCAATCACATGTATGGTAAGAATGGAAATTTATTTGGAAATGGTTATAATTATATCGCATCTTATCAGCATTTGAATGGAGATGATGAATGGGCAGAATATTTTGCTGATTATATTTATAAGTTGGAAAAATATTGCAAGCAAAAAGATGTTGAGTTTGTATATATGCTTAATCCTGATAAATTTACAATTTATCCAGAGGAAATGCCGGACAGTATAGGGGTATATAATACAGAAAATTTAACGGATCAAATAAAGAGAAAAATATGTGACAAAGGTGTTAGACATGTTTTTGTTGATGATATTTTTTTAAATGAAAAGAGTGACCAATCGTACTTTAATAAAAAATATGATGTTGCTCATTGGAGTGATTATGGACGTATTATTGGAGTTAATGCTGTTTTAAAAGAGTTATCATTGAGTCCATTATCTGTTACGAATGATTTTAATATGTATGAAATTGTACAAAAAAAACAAATTGTTTCCGCGGTTACGATTAATGATAAGTTGACCATATATCAGCCGGAATTAGTATATAAGAAAGAAGAAACTAATATGGATTCATTGCAATTGATTAATCCTGAGGCATTTGGTGTTTATAAAAATCCCAATGCTACATCTGAAAAAAAACCGAAATTAATGGTGCTGTGTGATAGCTATTTGCTAAATTATATAGATTATTTCGGAGATAACTTCTCAGAGATTATTTGTATCCATGCGTATGATGCACTTAAATTGCCGACATTAGTGAATATGTATCAGCCTGATATTTTAGTTTTTGAAAATGTAGAAAGAGCCATGGTGGATTTTTATCCTAAGGATTATATTCAATATTGGGAAATAGTAGAATAAGTAATATTGATTGAGAAAAATGTAAGAAGGGAGAAATATGAAAGAACATAAAGATTACATAGATATTATGAAAGGAATTGGTATTATTCTTGTAGTGATTGGACATACTGGAAATAGCTTTTCAGGGTGGACATTGGCTTGAGATTACTGGAAATTTTCCGTTATGGTTTTTGCATTTATTGTTTATTGCGGAAATTTTATTTTATTTGGAAGTAAAATTTTTACCAAGATACTTTGTTATTCTAAATGGTATTATAATTGCACTTGGAACATTAAAATTTCAAGAAATAATTCAGGGACGACCAATTTGGCATATAAACGCATTGCCAGTTGCACTGGTTTATATGACAATTGGATTTTATACATATAAAATCTTAAAGGAAAAAACGGCTAGTACTTCATGTGGAATTACTTTAGTTATGATAGGATGGTATATGTCATTGACATATGGTGGAAATGTTGCAAAAATTAATACTATTTGGTATTACATAGAATCAATTTTTTCAATTATGGGAATATATGTTATTGCAAGAAAGTGTGAATCAATAATAAAAGTGGAATTTATCAAACATATAGGGAAAATGAGTTTATATATTATGGGAATTCATGCTTTGATTACAAGTTTTGCAGGACGATTTGTGCAGTATATATTTGACACAATAGGATTTTCTTCCGAATTTATAAGACATATGTGTGCAGCAGGGATAACAGTGGTCTTATCATATGCAGTATCGAAAAATTATTTAAACGTAAAAAATACAATAAAATACAGAATGACAATAAAAATATAAAGTATTTATCAAATATATAATAATGTTAGGTTTTAATATTAAACATTGGACGAAGAGGTGGTGACATTTTATGCTGATATCTTATCGGTTTAAAAATTTTTGCTCGTTTGCTGAAGAAGCAAAATTTGATATGATGGCACCTGGAAATAAAGTAAAACATAGATTCCCGGATAATTATGTTAAAACAGAAGAGGGATATGATATTTTAAAAACTGCGGTAGTGATTGGGGAAAATGCCGGAGGAAAAGACAAACTTTATTAACAGCCTTTCTTTGCTGAAAAGTATGTTTGAAGATAACAAGGTAAAACATTCGTATCGCTCGCTGATCAATATTAATAATCTGCAGTCTGAATGTCTGGCTGAGAGTGAAACAAGGCAGGAATTTGATATCAGTGTTATTGGTGAAAGTGGAACGATATATCATTATAATCTGCAGATTGATGAATTTTGTATTGTGCAGGAAAGTTTTTCTTTTAAACAGTCGAAAACCGGAAAAGAAAAAGAGATAATATATGCAAAAAGAGAGCATCTAAAGCAGATTGGGGATAAGCCATCTTCTATGGCTGCTGAATTTGAGATAAAGATAGATAATTGTGATAAAGAGATACAGACTGTATTTGAACAGACAGCATATAATAAAGGAGCAATGGGATTATTTGTATCGAAATTAGCCATTGTTGGGGATTCACATGCAATAGAATTTGTTAACTGGATGAATGATAAACTCGTCGTAGAAAGTAAAAATTATAATTATTATCTTTACAAAAATATTCAAAATGAAGAAGACGATTTAAGAATTTTAAAAGAAGACCGTTTTTTAGAGATATTACGGATGGTTGATTACAGTATTTGTGGAATTGAGATAGATGATGAAAAACCATTTAGTATGACAAAGATTATCAGAAAAACAAAAGATGGAAATATTCTATCAAGGGAGAAAATAGACGCAAAGCTTGTTCGATTCATTTGGGTGGAATCTATATAGAGTGCCTGTTAAAAGGGATGTTATGCAGCTACTGTAATGTCACTGAAGGTATAAAGAAATCAGAGTGGATTATTAATGGAGATAGTCAAAAAAGACCGAAACATGGATTAAAGCTGGGGATTTATACGAGTTATCTGAGTGATGTGTATGATGATATGTCAGAAGAAATGTTGGAAACTTTAAAATATTTAGATTCACCGGAAGGAATTGGTTACATAGATTACCGGTACATATCTGAAGATGAAGTAGATGATCAGGTGTTTCAAAAATGGATGGAGAAGTTTATTATTATATTTGGATATTTGGAGCAAAAAAAGCTTGAGATGTAAAAAGGCAGGTAGAGATGGGAAGAATCTGGGAAAACATAGAACAAATAATTCAAAGTAAATATCAGCTAAAAGAGGATGAATGGGTACAGGTTAGTGTGAGTAAAAGAGGAACAATTCATGTGACAGTTGTATCTGATTCGGATATAAAAAGAGCAGATATAAAAAATTTGCTGGAAGAAGAGTTAGTGAAGAGACAAGATAGTTACCAGATAGGTTTTATAAATATTTATTCCACAGAGCAGGCAGAAGAACTCCATATTGAAAAAATAAGAAAAAATGATGATTACTTATCCTGGTCAGATGCATTATATGCAGATAATATTGCAAGGGAAAACAAGACGGAAACTCAGGTAATCAGTTTTTATTCATATAAAGGTGGAGTTGGCAGGACAATTGCTTTAATTGAAACAGCATATAACCTTGCAGATGCGGGAAAAAGGGTGCTGCTGCTTGATTTAGATGTTGAGACACCAAGTCTGCACAATATTTTTTATGATAAAGTAAATGACGAAATCAACGGAGTAAAGTACGGAATTATAGAATACCTGTATAGAAAAGTTGTACAGGGAAGTGAGGATGCCCGAATAAATGATATTTTCTGCTCACTTCAGTTGAAGAATGTTTCTGGTGAAATTTTTGTAATGCCTGCACTGAAATTTATGAATAAGGATTATGTTTACCAGATTGAACGGCTGCAGACACAGCAGATTCAGGAAAAGGACGTATTCAGTGAAATATTTGCGTATGTGCAGAAAGAACTGAATGTTGATATTATTTTGATTGATACGAGAGCGGGATTTAATCAATGGGGATCGCTCTCTCTTTTGACATTATCAAATCAGGTCATATTTGTTGCATATCCAAATAATGAAAATATTGAAGGATTAAATATGGCATTGCAGTTAATGCAGAATATAGGAAAGAAGAGATACGCTGTCGCAATGTCAAAGGTTGTTGCGTCTGAGGAGGGTGTAAAAAGGGCGAGAAGTCTGTTTGAAGAATTGAATGTTACACAGGAAGATTTGATTCCGATTTATTATAAGCAAGAGATTGCGTTAAGTAGCCGATATCCGATTGATAGTGAGGATATTTTAGAGGCATATAAAGAACTTTCGGATTATATTTTGAATAATGAAAAAATAGAACGAAATCCTTTATAAGTGTTGCTAAAAGAGGTGATTTAGAATGAATAAAATTTATATAAAGCAATTCGGACCTGTTCAGGAGGCAGACATTGATATAGATAAAAAGATGCAGGTTTTTATAGGAACGCAGGCATCAGGAAAAAGTACTGTATGTAAAGTTGTATATTTTTGTCAAAAAATACGTGATTATACGTTAGATTTTTTGATGGATGGAAACCAGTATTTTAGCATCCATAAAAATGAATATTTTAATCTTTATTTGAAGTATTTAACAAAACAGTTTATGGGGTGCTTTGGAAAAACGACCCATATGCAAAAATTTAGAATTAATTATATCTTTGGAAATAATCAGATTGATATTACATTAAATCAGGATGGATATATTCGTTTTAAATTTGACAACGGATTGAAAGAAAATTTAAACAGCCTGATAAATGAAGCAGCAGAAATGTTCCTGAATGAATTAAATAGTAATAAGATCAATGCCATAATTGACAATATTACGGCATTAGCACTGTTGAAACAGCAATTCAGGGAACGTTTATATAAGATATTTGAAAATAATGCAGAGATTATATATATCCCGGCAGGCAGAAGTTTGTTAGCTACTATGTCAGAACAATTGCATGATTTTTCGATTGCAGACATGGATCTGACTATGCAGGAATTTATTAATTTGATTAGAAATACAAAGAATAAATTTGGCAGTAAAATACCGGATATGGTGAAAAATTATACGAAAACAGTGAGAGGTCAGATTAATAATAACGCATTGGATATAGCATATGACCGGATTAAGAGTATCTTTAAGGCAGACTATACCAGTGAAAATGATGGAGAAAAGATATATTTTGATGAGAGACATTGGGTTAAATTAATGTATGGTTCATCGGGTCAGCAGGAAGTATTATGGATTTTGATGCTGGCATTTAATATTATATTAGAGAATAAGAAAAGTTTTGTAATTATTGAAGAGCCAGAAGCACATTTATTTCCTATAGCACAAAAGGATGTGGTTAGTTTAATTTCATTAATGCTTAACTCGACGGATAGTAAAGCAATCATTACAACACATAGTCCATATATATTAACTTCTTTGAATATTTTGCTTTATTCAGATAAAGTGGAGAAGAATTCAAGAGGAAAGAGACCGGCAGTCATCAATAAAAATCTGCGTATTAATTATAATACGTTTGGGGCTTATAAGTTAGAAAGTGGAATCAATGAATCTAACAGCATGGAAAATCTGTTAGATGAAGAAAGTCATATGATCAGTACAGATTATATTGATGAGGTTTCTTCGATTACCAATATTGAACTGGATAAATTATTGGATGAGGAGATGGGGAATGATATGTGATAAAATAGGAGAGTGCTTAGATAGACAGATATTAAAGCAGCCGATGCCGTCATGTGTTAATAGTAATGTGAAGTGTATAGAATCGTCAGATAATCGTCTGTATGTGAAATGTGAAGAAAAAGGGAAAAAATATATACTGGAAAATACTGCAGGGAATCATATAATTTCATATAAAGTGGATGGTGGAGTGATTTTACAGGATAAAACAGTTCCACAGGGAATTTGTAAATGTGACAATATGTTTGTGATAAATGGTCAGGAATGTGATGCAATTCTAATTGAATTAAAGGGAGTTGATATTGCTCATTCATTAAAGCAGATAGATGGTACTTTAATACAATTTAAAGGATTTTTTTCCAAGTTTGAGCATGTGTATGGGCGGGTAGTGGTTAGTTCATCTACACCCAATATAAGAGCAAACCCTAATTATGTTAAATTAGAAAAGAAGATTAGAACTATGTATCAGGGAAATATAAAGATTTCGAAAGTACAGTTTAAAGAGAAAGATGCGGAGTTGGCACAAATAAAGAAATAGTATCTGTAATCTTAAAGAAAGAGAGGGACTGTCAGTAGATAGTCCTTTTTTGAGGGGAAAAAGATGGAAAAAATATCAATTATCATACCGGTATATAATGTTGAAAAATATTTAAATCAGTGTATAGACAGTCTGTTATCACAGACATTTTCGGATATAGAGATTATTTGTATAGATGATGCTTCTCAAGATGGATCAGGGAAGATTCTGGAAGATTATGCTGCGCGGGATAACCGTATGAAGGTAATCCATGCAGATGAGAATATGGGCACATTACGTGCGAGAATCAGAGGTGTTACAGAAGCAGCAGGTCAGTATGTAATGTTTGTAGACAGTGATGATTATCTTGAGGCATCCGCTTGTGAAGACCTTTTAAAACAGATTACAGAACATCCGGTCGATGTGCTGCATTTTGGAACAATCCTACATGCAAATGAGAATGTCTCAGATAATTTAAAGGGCTGGGTTACTAATTTCCTGACGCCATATGAAGGAGAATTGCAAGGAAATCTGATTGAAAAATGTTTTGTAGATGAAATGTTTGACTTTAATATTACAAATAAGATCTGGAGACGGGAAGTATGTGAAAAGGCATTTGCAAATGTTGAACAGATCAGACTGGTTGCATCCGAGGATCGGTATATTTTTTTCCTTCTCATGTACTATGCAAAAAATTATTATGGTATAGCAGAAAAATATTATAATTATAATCTTGGCATAGGAGTAACTGGAGGAGACGTTTTATCACTGGAGCAGTTTGAAAAAAGATGTTCCGGTGTTATGGCGTCGGAATTAGTGAAAAGTTTCCTTGAAAAAAAAGGTAGAAGTGAACAATTTCAGAAGGAATCAAAGAGTTTCTCTGATAAGATACTATGGGATTGTGTGGATTGTTGGCATAATAAGCTTAAAAATGAGGATGAGCAGCGGGGATTTGAGATTTTAAGAAAATATTTTAAACCGAATGAGATTACCAGTGCTATGGCAAGGGTATATTTTGAGCAGGGACAAGATGTTTATAACAGAGCAAAAATAACAGGGCATAAAAAAGTTGCGATTTATTATCGTTATTTAGGATATGACAATATGGATAAAAAAATCTTGGATTGTGTGCAGCATTTAAGACAACGTGGAAATGAAGTCATATTGTATACAGATCAGGATCGGAAAGAATTGACGACAGATGAATCTAAGTATGGCAGAGACATTGTTTATTTGCCGGATTCTGCGAATGCTAATTGGGGAGACTATGAGACACGTTGCGATGCCATTTATAAGCAACTACTAAGAGATAAGGTAAATGTTTTAGTATATGCTTCTCCTACGTCACATATTTACTGGTTGGATACATTGTTGATTGAATTGGCTGGTATTACGGTTATTGATATGCGGGACGAAGTGTATTTGAATATGTTTGGTGATGTGAAGAAAGAATATCAGAATCAAATAGATGAGAATATCAGTAAAATGAATGAGCTGCAGAAAGAAAACAATATCTTAAAGTTGCAGCAGGAAAGTCCAAGGATTATGTGGAAATGCTTTTGGAAAAGCTTGAAAAAAAGATTTTGGAAAGCAATGTAAGAGAGGAGCTATATGAATAGTAAAAAGAAGATTTTTTGTTTCCTTTTTTCAGTATTAATTTTAGTACCATTGTTTTATTGTATGGTAAGTGTTTGGTACAGTGAAGATATAGTGGTGCCTCAGTTTGGAAAGAGTGAAAAACAGATATTTTTAGCAGATGACCTGCGTGGTACAGCAAAAGATTTTGAAGTGAATAATGAAAACGAATTTATTTCAACATCGGATGATCCGTGGTTTGAAATCAATACAACACAGATGGTTAGAACTATTATCATTGATATAGATAAAATCAATAATGCTGGAACTGCACAAATATTTTATTGTGATGCGCAAACGGGGTTAAATGATAATCAAATAAAAACATTTGTATTAAAGAGAGGAAAAAATTATATACAGATTCCGGATGGTAATTATAATTATTATCGATTGGATTTGACAGGAAGAAAAAATCAAATAATAAAAATTAATAAAATTGTATTGTCTGAAAAGCGCAGGGTTTCTTTAGGATTTTTGGTGCTTCAAATTATTATGTTGTTTCTTGAAATAATAGGAACATATATAATCTTATTTAAAAAAGAAAATATTGGTATATGGTTGGAGAAGATAAAATATAGGAACGGAGAATATAAATATTACAGAAAAATATTGTTTTTGGGAATAGCTGTTACATCTTTTATAGTGTATGGAGCAATTATTATACATGGACATCAGTATATGTATTATGATATTGGTGGAGGTGATGAACCTGAGGCATATATTCCGTTGTTTGTATCGTACATAAATCAAATTAAGTCAGGAACTTTATCATCATGGACATTTTTTAATGGCCTTGGGACATCAACAACGGCAATATTCGGGTTTTTATTAAATCCGTTTTTATTGTTGGTATTTTTATCCGGTATTATATTTGGAATATCTACAATAAATACGATGTTGTTGGTGTCACAATTATTAAATATTGTTGTATGCGGATTATTATGCTATAAATATTTAGATAATTTTAAAGGTTCATATTTTTCGAAAGCAATTGCAAGCTATATTTGCGCTTTTAACGGATATATGATACTGTATGCACAACATTATGTTCATTCAGATTTTTGTTTTTATTTGCTTGTGATATTAATTCTGATAGAAAAAATAAAGAAGAGTAGGCAGAGCACATTAGTACATATATATTTTGCGTTATGCTGTGCAATACTGTTTTGTGCATCTATTTATATTGGTTATATGATAGGATTATTTGTTGGCATATATACTATTTTTAGAATGTTACAAGAATATCGAAAAAATGAAATAATGTTGGCATTCAGAAACCTTTTTCGAATGCTGATGTTTGCTGTATTAGGAGTTATGCTTGCTATGCCTGTTGTAATACCTGTAGCAAACGAGTTGCTGTTTAATTCAACAAGGATAACGGGGGATGATACAGGGGTATTAACAAAGATAAAAACATTTTTAATAACGCCATATCCAGTATCGGCTTATAAAACAATTTTTCTGAGAATGTTGTCAAATAATTTGGAATCGACGGGAAATAATTTTTTTGGTGTGACTGGAAATTCTGTAAATGATTACTATGCATCACCGACATTGTATTTTTCAGTATTTATTATTGTATTTATTATAATTTATTATGCAACATTGATAAGAAGAATAAAAGATAGATTTCAATGTGCTGTTCGTATAGTTGCTGGTATGGCAGTTGCTTTTTTAATTTTTAATCAGTTGGGATCAGCAACATTTAATGCATTTGTAGCAACATTTGGTAGATATAGTTATTTGTTGATGCCTATATTTGCGATCGTGACTATGACTGCGATGGATGAAATGAAAAATATGCAAAAAATAGAAAGTATATTTTTTAGATTAGGTACATTTGGAACTTTTGGAGTCATTGCATTAGTGTATTATTTGAATCGTGGTAATGGAAATACATTTTATTATTTTATTTTTCTTAAATCGGAAATCATTATTACATTTCTTGCTGCAATAGTTGCATTGCTTTATCATAAATGTAAGAAACAATATTGTATTTTAGCGTTTTCGTTGCTTATTTTTGGGAATGTCACTTTAGATAGCTATGTTACAGTAGATAATAGAATATTTTGTGATTTTAGCCGTGATTTGGTTGATGAAGATGATAATGCAACTATGGATGCATTGAAATATGTGGAAAATAAAGATACTAGTATGTATCGATTGGAAAAAAATTATTATGATTTGATTTATTATCATGATGCTTATTTTGAAAGCTATCACGGTATTTCTACTTATAATTCTACACTTAATGGAAATGTAAAAGAATTTTATAGAATGTATTGTAATCCTGCAATTAATTTTTATTCAGCAGATAGTTTTTGGTATTCATTTTTAAATGTTAGTAATGATATTACTCAGAATTCATTGTTGGGAATACGTTATATTTTATCAAATAAAACTACATATCCGATTGATAAATATGAACCAATTTATACAAATGGAGAGGTAACTGTATATCAGAATATGGAAGCGCAGTCATTTGGAATCTTTTATAATCACACAATGAAAAAATCACAGGTACAGGAACTTGGTATGAATGACAAAGAAAAGGTGTTATCATATGCTGTGGTTCTTGAGGATGAGGACATTGAAAAGGATTCTGATATGCAGGTATCCTTTGGAGATGTCTTGAATGGCTTGAAACAGGTGGAGACAGAAATTGGTATTGAAGAAAATGGTAAAATTGAAAGCGGCGATGACGGTGTAGATTTAACAATGGATTTTACAGATGAAATACCAAATGATGGAAAAACATATTATTTGGAATTTCAAAGCAATCTGGATTATGGAAATAATATGATGGTGTATTTCAATGGAAAAAATGATGAGAATAATTTGACTCCTTATTATCACAGAGGAACAACAGATGGGAGCATATCTGAATTAAGACTCCTTTTACCTGCAGGAACAAAGAATGTGGAGGTGATAAGTGCAAAGAAAGATTTACAGATAAAAAATACTAAAGTTTTGTCTGTGGATGCATCGATTGTTCCACATAACGCAGATATTACAGTTGATTTGATTAAGAATAATTATTTAAAAGGTTCGGTACAGTGTGAATCGGAAGGATATTTGTTCTTACCAGTTCCGTATGAAAAAGGGTGGAATGCTTTTGTGGATGGAAAAAATGTATCAATTTTAAAAGCGGATTCTGGATTTATGGCAATAAAAATGAATAATGGAAATAACTGTTTTGAATTGAAATATCATTATTCTGGTAGTAAAATAGGATGTGTTTTTATGTTTTTCAGTTTGATTGTATTAATATTATTATTTGTGAGCATACAAGGTAGAAGAATTAAAAAGGGTGATATTAGAGAATGAAAGAGGCAAAAACATTATATCTGGTAATCCCGTGTTATAATGAACAGGAAGTTTTACCGGAAACAGAAAAGCGACTTACTGAAAAATTAAATAAAATGATTCAGTCAGGTCTTGTGTCTGAAAGGAGCCGTATGGTTTTTGTAGACGATGGCTCAAAAGATAAAACCTGGAGCATGATTAAACAGATGCATGAGGAAAATACGCTGGTATTGGGAATTAAGTCTTCCAGAAACCGTGGTCATCAGAATACATTGTTAGAAGGTCTGATGACGGTAAAAGATGAATGCGACATGGTGGTATCAATGGATGCTGATTTGCAGGATGATATCGAGGTGTTGGATCAGTTTGTGCAGCAGTATTATGATGGTTGTGAGATCGTATATGGTGTTCGTAGTGCCAGAAAAACAGATACATTTTTTAAAAAGTTTACTGCGGAGAGTTTTTATAAAATGATGGAACACATGGGGGTAGAGATTGTTTATAACCATGCGGATTACAGATTGATGAGCAGTAGGGCAATCAAGGAATTAGAAGGTTTCAAAGAGGTAAATCTGTTTTTGCGTGGAATGGTGCCGTTGCTTGGATTTAAGACTGGTATTGTGGAATATGAGAGACATGAGAGGTTTGCTGGAGAGTCGAAATACCCGTTAAAGAAGATGCTCGCATTTGCTATGGATGGAATTACTTCACTGAGCGTAAAACCGATTCGTTTTATAACTGGACTGGGAGTACTTCTATTTGTGGTTAGTATAATTTTACTTATTTATTATATTATTGGATATTTTACAGGCAATACTGTTCAGGGATGGGTAACGATTGTTGTTTCTATTTGGGGAATCGGTGGACTGGAATTGCTGGCAATTGGCATTATTGGCGAATACATAGGTAAAATTTATCTGGAAACAAAAGAAAGACCTAGATTTATAGTAGAGGAATTTTTGCGAGATAAGGAAGATAAAAATGAGTAAGGATAACAAGTGTACCATAGACCATACATTTGCGATATGTGCATATAAAGAATCAGAATTTTTAGAGGAATGTATCAAATCACTGCTTAAACAGACAGTAAAGACAAATATTATCATGGCAACATCGACCCCAAATGATTACATAAAAGGTCTTGCAGACAAATATAGAATACCACTTTATGTCCGTGAGGGAAAAAGTGATATCCGGGATGACTGGAACTTTGCCTATAATTTAGCAAAAACCGAATGGGTGACGATTGCACATCAGGATGACAGGTATAACTCTGCTTACGTGGAAGAAATGCAAAAAAAGGTGAGTGGTGTGGAAGATGCGATAGCCTTTGTTACTGATTATGTACCAATTAAGAATGGAAAAATCGGACCGAGAGATATTAATTCAAAATTACGTAAGTTATTGAGGACACCGTTAAAATATAATTGGATGGCAAGAAGTAAATTTTGGAAGAAACGGGTATTGTCCCTGGGAAATTGCATTTGTTGTCCGGCAGTTACATATCGAAAGAGTGTTTTGGGAGAGTCTTTTTTTACTTCCGAATTAAAGTTCAATATTGATTGGGATACTTTTTATAAAATAGCAGGGATGAAAGGTGCATTTCTTTATGTGGATAAGCCATTGACCTATTATCGTGTGCATGACGGAGCGACCAGTAAGGAGTGGATCGTAGATCATAAAAGAGAAAAGGACGATATCTATATGTTTCGTAAATTCTGGCCGCGTTGGATGGTTGGGATTATTATGCATTTTTATAAAAAGGCATATGATACATATGGTTAAAAAATAATAGGCACTCGTCGGGAGTGCTTATTCTTTTGAAAAGGATGAAAAATATGCAGTATTTTGGAAAAAAGTTTTGGAACATAATTGAAAAGATGGCATGTACTTGTTTTATATATTTATTCAAACTGGTAGGAAAAATACCATCGGAAAATCAAATGGATACGTTGGTACAATTTTTGAAATTTGGAATAGTCGGTGTCAGTAATACATTGATTTCATATCTATTGTATTCAGGGAGTCTGTTGATATTTCGTAGACTGGAAATTTTCCATCAAAGTGATTACCTGATAGCACAGGTGATACAGTTTGTTTTAAGTGTGTTATGGTCATTTTACTGGAATAATAAGAAAGTTTTTGTCTTACAGGAAGGTGAAAAGCGTTCTATGTGGCAGGCACTTTTAAAAACATATATTTCATACTCTTTTACGGGATTGTTTTTGAATAGTGCTTTATTGGTTTTATGGATCCGTGTGCTTGGAATATCCGAATTTATAGCGCCTATCATTAATTTATTGGTAAGTGTTCCTTTGAATTTTATTATTAATAAATTTTGGGCATTTCGAAAAGCTGCAAAATAAAGAATAAAAAATAAGGAAATATAGGAGGAGTTATGAGTAAACGGATCATGTGGCTTGATGGTTTAAAGGGCTTAGCATGTATAGGTGTATTGTTGCATCATTTTTCGCTGGCATTTTTACCTGCTGTATATTATGGGGATATAAATATGTCTAAAATGCAAAATCAATGGGATGTGAAGATGGCACAGGCACCATATGCATTTTTTATTAATGGGAATTATATGGTGGCATTATTTTGCCTGATCAGCGCATTGGTGTTGGGATTAAAGGTTATAAATCTTGAAAACAGGCAGAGTGTTGCAGATATGTTTATTAAAAGATATCCACGTCTGATGCTGCCAACTATCCCGGTTATCATTTCCGTTTATGTGATGTTAAAATATGAGTGGTTTGCGCATTTACAGGCTGTAGCATGGACACAGTCGCCGTGGCTGGGAGGCTATTATCTGGAAAAGGTAAGTTTTAAAAGATGTATAGAGGGTATATTTGTAACAACATGGTATACGAGTGACTCAACATTTTCAAACGCATTTTGGATGCTTGGAAGTTTGTTTTTTGGCTCTGTGCTTGCAATTGTTTTAAGTATGTTTACGTGGAAAATCAGGCATAATGCGGTGGACATTATATATGTTTTCTGTGTGTTACTTTATATCCGGGTTAATACATTACAATTAGCATTTGTACTTGGTGTATTATTGGCTCATTTATATAAAGAGAGGAAATATTTGTTTAATCATAAAGGAATTGGTTTAATTTGTTTATTGATTGGAATATTTTTGGGAGGATATCCATCAGGTGTTATGCCAACAAATATTTATCGTTATTTCAATATTCTTCCGCAGGAGATTTTATCCTATCAGTTTTGGCATATTTTTGGTGCATTTTTTACGGTGTATGGATTATGGAATCTGGGATCTGCTTGCAAAATACTGGAGTGCAGAGGAATACAGTTTCTGGGGAAAATATCGTATGCCATCTATCTGATCCATATTCCATTACTGTTTTCGGCATCCTGCCATATTTTTGACAGAATAATGGCATCAGGGAAATTATCTTATTTAAACAGTGTATGGATTACTCTTGCCTTTACCATGGTTTGTGTATTGCTTTTGGGGTGGTTGTATAACCGGTATATAGAAGAGTGGTGTAATAAATTGTTAAATGGGGTATTGAAAAAGATATCTATTAAAGCTGAGAATATATGATTGTAAAAAGAATGGAGATTGTTATGTCAAAATATTTTGGAACCGATGGCTTTCGCGGTGAAGCCGGAAAAGTATTAACCGCAGATCATGCATATAAAATTGGACGTTACCTTGGCTGGTATTATGGCAAAGAGCATAAGGGACGTATCGTAATTGGTAAAGATACCAGAAGAAGCAGTTACATGTTTGAGTATGCGCTGGTTGCTGGTATTACTGCTTCCGGATCAGATGTATATCTGCTTCATGTAACGACTACGCCGAGTGTTGCGTATGTGGTAAGAACGGAAGAATTTGATTGTGGAATCATGGTATCTGCGAGCCATAATCCTTATAATGATAATGGTATTAAGGTTATGGATGGTAATGGTCATAAGATTGCAGCAGAGATAGAAGATGCCATGGAAGCGTATATTGATGGCGAGGTACCTGAACTTCCATTTGCTACAGGAGAAAATATAGGTACGGCTACGGATTATGCGATTGGAAGAAACCGGTATATTGGCTATCTGATTTCTCTTGCAACCCGTTCATATAAAAACATGAAAGTTGGTTTGGATTGTTCAAACGGAAGCACATTTAATATTGCAAAAAGTGTTTTTGATGCATTGGGAGCAAAAACATATGTGATTGGAAATGAACCAAATGGGTTGAATATCAATCGTGATTGTGGTTCTACGCATATTGCAAATCTTCAGAAACTGGTAGTTGAAAAAGGTTTGGATGTCGGATTTGCATTTGATGGAGATGCAGACCGGTGTATCGCAGTAGATGAGACTGGAATGGAGATTCACGGCGATTTTATTTTGTATGTTTGTGGAAAATACTTAAAAGAAAATGGTCGTCTTGACGGCAATACAGTTGTTGCAACAATCATGTCTAATATGGGCTTATTTAAGGCATTGGACAAGGCTGGCATTGATTACGAAAAAACCACTGTTGGTGATAAATATGTTAATGAAGCGATGGTTGCGAATGGATATGTTTTAGGAGGCGAACAGTCCGGGCATATCATTTTTAGTAAACATGCGACAACGGGCGATGGTATTCTTACCGCAATTATGCTGATGGAAGTTATTTTAGAGAAAAAACAGAGTTTACATACATTGGCGCAGGGAATGAAGATGTACCCACAGTGCTTAAAGAATGTCAGAGTGGCTGATAAAAAAGCGGTTACCGAAAATGCGAAAGTTCAGCAGAAGAAAAAGGAAATTGAAGAAAAGCTTGGCGAAGACGGAAGAATTCTTTTAAGAGAGAGTGGCACGGAGCCGGTAATCCGCGTAATGGTAGAAGCTGCAACGGACGCATTGTGTGAGCAGTATGTGGATGAGATGGTGGAAGTGATAGAGAAGAATATATAGTAGAGGATTATAAAAAGGGACATAAAAATACCGTGACAATGCCCTCTAAATGTAGTATGATAAAGAAAAGACATTTGACAAATAGAGAGTGATGAACATGGAGATAAAAGAGCAGAAGGAATTAAATCCTTGTATCCCGGATAACATAAAAGATGCTATTAGAGCATGTGGTGCAAAAGAAGAGATAAAAGAGCCGGTATATCGTGTAGCCAAAATGGGGGAAAAAGATAAAGTGGCTTTTCTTAGCACTTTTGAAGAAATTTTGGCAGGGATAATACCAGATAATGAAAAGAGATATCCAAAGGATAAAGTTATAACATATTCTACATCAGTTTATTTGGATAAGAAACCGTGTCAGAAATTTATCAGACTTTTAAAAAAGAGTGTAGTAACAAAAGAAAAATATCCACATCCGGTTATTTTACAGGGACGGACGTCAAATGGACTTGTACAAAGAACTGCTGAGCGTGAGCAGGATTATCCTGATAAGTTACATGTAGACTGGTGGATATTTAAAGGAGAAGTAGAAAAGGTACTTGGAGATTTTCGTGAATTAGAGGAGGTGTAAAGTATGATTTTTTTTAAGAATGTTCCTCATTATGGAGATTTGAAAATAGCTAAGGTTCTGTTTCTGTTTGATAACATGCCTATGGTTTTTGTGTGTAATGATGATAAGAAAAGGTATTTTCTTTGCCAATGTGTAGATGTAATTAACGGATTTTCATGGATGATTACACTGATTTCAAAAAAATTGCTGATCAGTATGATGCGGGATGAGATAAGTATATTATCTGCTTTCAAGGATTCTGGGAATGATATTATTCTTGCAGATGAGGTAGAAAATAAAATGGTATATAAAAAAATACCATTTGAGAAAATTCCTTCAGATGAATTGCCTGAGCCAGATGAAAAATTAGAAAATCCTGATTTAAGAGAGTATATAGAACAGTTGCAACGGGAAGAAATAATATACAAATCCGAGAAAAAGCAGGATTTTAAGATTGTATGGAAATGTCCAGGTAATAATATAGCCGGTAAAATAAAAAAAGAGACAATCTGGAAGCCTTATCAGGAATATATATGGGCGGATGATATGAGAAGTGGATTGAAAGAAAATGATACATGTTTTGTAAATAGAAATAATTTTATTGAAAAGATAAAATTGGGCAGTGTTCGATATAAAAATATTGGACTGGGAGGATATTATTATAATATTGATCAAAAGGGAAAGAGAATATTAATAAGTGATTAAGTTTATAGGCGGGTGAAAAGATGAAGGTATCATGCGTAGATATGATTGTTGTAGAGGTCAAATTTAACAGAAATATGGAGTTTAATAGTGGACAGGAAACAGAAGTTACTGTAAATGTGAAGCCAGTATATGGTATAAATGAAGATCCGGAAGCAGAAAATTCAAGATTGATGTTAAATTTTACGGCGGGGGAAGAGGAAAATAAAAACAATCCCTTTTTTTGTAAAATTGTTATTGCTGGAATTTATGAATGGAATGGCGCATCAGCAGAAGAGGCAGAGGAAGAAATAATGACCATTGGTATAAAGCAGCTAATGGCATTTGTAACATCGTATTTTCATGATCTTACATTGAAAGCAGGATTACATCCGATTATTTTGGCTCCTGTAGAATTTGATGATATGTGATGAGAGAACAAAAAGTATTGATTCAGGGCTTTTCCGAAAGGCATTGCCCTAATCTTATAATAAAGTAAACTACAAATGAAATAACACCAGGACAGATAAACGAGAGGAGAAAGAGGTTATGGGAGAGCTGACTTCCGGAATAAGCATTTTATTAGGTTCCGCAGTAGTAAGTACAATTATTACAACGATATTTAACCAATATAACAACAGAAAAAATAATACTTTAAAGTATATAACAGAGGAACGAAAAAAATGGCGTGAGACAATACGTTCCATAAGTGAAAAAATCCAGACCTATGAGTTTCACGGGCAGGATGAAAAAAATATTGAAAAGTATCTTGTGGAGCTGGAACTAAACATAAACTCCTGTGGGTGGGGAAGCAAAAACGATATCAAAGAAGATGCTTACATATGGGATGAAATAAACCAAATCAGAAGAGTGGAGAACGAAGATTATTTCAAAAAGCATAAAGAATTATTAATCTATTACATATCAATCATGCTGAAAGAAGATTGGGACAGATCGAAAAATGAAGTAAATGGTTATTCACAGGTTTTTGTAGAAATACTGACATTGATATTTGTAAATTCAGCCGTATGTTGTTTGTATCTGCATATAGGAATGTATCAGCCTCATACATGGATAACAGTTATAGGAAAAACAGGCATATATACACTGATAGTTTATGGATTTATAAAGTTGATATTTCTTGCGGCGGAGGTTATTTGGATTAGATTAGGTGATAAGTTTGTAATATATTCTTTTTTTAAAGTCATGATTGTGGAAGTTATTATTCTCTGCGGTCTGTTTGTAGTTCCGATTGCATTGAATACTCAGTTGAAAAAAGTTGCTCCGGATGAATCTGTTTTTAATTTTGTAGTAAGTACATTGTGTTATATAGAAATTATAATCATTTTTGGAAATTGGGCTGTTAAGTCTGCAAGATATGAAAAATTTTGTATTAAGATTTATACGAGCAGACGGGAAATGCTAAATGAAGCAGAAATGAAATTAAAAAAATATAAAAGTGATATGGAAGAAATGTATCATTACATAAAAAGTAATCAGAATGATTTTGTTAAGGTAAAACCTGTCGTTGTTTCACTGCAAAGATTATATAAAGAGTATAAAAAAGAAATAAGGAGATATCGGAGAAATGAATACAGGAAAACAATGACAGCGGAAACAAGAGATAAAATTGGACAATTGGAAAAGGATTTGAATGATTTAGAAGATCGAGAGAAAAAGATTTATAATTATTATAGTGTGGAAAAGCGGAGGAAATTATAGATACTTGTAGTGACCTTGGCTTGCCAGATGAGGATATTTTAAAAAGGCTGCAGGTAAAGTTGAATATTTCGCTACAAGCGGCGCAGGAGTATCTTAGGATGTTTGGGAAGAAGACAGTGTAAAGAAAAAGCATAGGGGATGAACACAAATGAATTTATGGATGTTTAAGCAAAAAATAAATGATATTGACGGAACAGAAAACATTACGGAAAGGTTCAAACTTTTTCGTGTATGGATAGAAAATACATACGTTGGTTATCAGAAAAACTGGGAGTTGGAAAAGCAGGAAACAATAATGAATGTTGTAAGTGAAAAAGATTTTTTGAAATCGCGTATGTATCTGGAGATGCAGGAAGACTGGAAAGGTATCAGTTATGATATGCTTATTCATTTATATAATTGTATGGGATGGGAGCTGGATGCAGCACTAAAGGACAGAACTATAAATTATTGCGATGAAAATGCGTGTTTGTATTATGAAATTAATTATGACGAAGTTTACAAGCGGATTGAGAAAATTGAGGATACGGTTGAATTTGCGTATGCGGTATTGGAATCTGTTGTAAATGTTCCGGAAACATGCAGGCTTTATAAAGAATTTGGAATAAAAGTAATTTCTGGGTTGAGCGAGTATCAGCTTGAAGAATGCCTGGCGTGGCTGGATAGTAAAAAACAAAAAGTATTTGTTGCAATGTGTTTTGCAGATGAGTTAAATAAGGCCAGAAGAAAAATTGAAATGGCAGTGAAAAATTGTGGTTATGAACCGGTCTTTATTGATGAAAAAGAACATAATCATCAAATCGTACCAGAAATTTATAAAGAAATTGAGGATGCTGTATTTGTGATTGCAGATTTGAGTAAACAGCGTGGCGGAGTTTATTATGAAGCAGGCTATGCAGCAGCAAAAGGAAAACCGGTAATATTATCCTGCAAAAAAAATGAACAGAAAGAGGTACATTTTGATGTGGCGCAGATTAATACGATTTTCTGGGAAGATGAAATAGATTTACAGGAAAGGCTGGAAAAGAGGATCTGTGCAACGGTTGGAAGAGGAAAAGAGATTCTATGACAGCTGAAAAATTTTTTTCGTAACAAAGCAGGAATTTGTGAGATATTTTGGAGGATAATTTGATGAATATACTTGTGATTGGAAATGGATTTGATCTGGCTCATGATCTGCCTACAAGATATCAGGATTTTCTTGGATTTGTTGAACGTTTCCTGAATATTATCAATACACCCCAGATACTGCAGCAGGGAGGATTAAATAATACTGAGAAATCGGTATATGAATATATCGATCATCTGATTTTTAGTGAACAAAAGCTTTGTAAAGAATTGGAACAGCTTGCAAAAGATAATATATGGATAGAATATTTCCTTCAGAATCCAATGTACCAGAAGGAAAATTGGATTGATTTTGAGAGTGAGATAAGCAAAGTGATTCAGTCGCTGGATCAGGATATGTTTCCTAAGGATGGTAAAAAATTGGAAAAAAGTGAATTGTCAGAAACAATGAGCAATTTGTCAAATACTTTTTTGTATAAAAAGTATGCGAAACATACACAAGCTATCAGAGCTGCAAGTGCATTGACGCATGAAAAATGTGAAAGCATTACCTATAAAGAAATCAGAGACCGGTTATATGATGATCTGAATAAACTGATCCGGGCACTAGAAATCTATCTGACGGATTATGTGGAAAAAATAGAATGTAATTATGTTTTACCGGATATAGAGGAAATTGTAAAAGAAAATGTTCAATGTTCAGATGGAGAAGAGCAGGTAAGATATTGCAAAGTGTTGTGTTTTAACTACACCAATACATATGAGCGGCTTTATCTGGATGGACAACAAACGCAGGCTGACATTGATTATATTCATGGCAGGGCAAATCTCCTTAATACGATGGAAAACAATAATATGGTTCTTGGGATTGATGAGTATCTTACAGATGAAAGAAAGAACAGAGAGACAGAGTTTATTGCTTTTAAAAAATTTTATCAGAGAATATATAAAGGAACCGGATGCGAATATAAGGACTGGGTGGAGACAATTCAGGAAGAATATGATGATTTTATACAGGAAAAGGAAAGGATCATCAACCGGGCGAATGAATATGCGGGGAATGATATTGAACGTATGATGCACCGTATGCAGGCATCTACAATCCGGGATAAAAAATGTAAAATGCATAATGTATATATTTTTGGACATTCCCTTGATATAACAGATAAAGATATTTTAAGAGAACTGATCCTGAATGAGAATATATATACTACAATATTTTATCTCAATCGGGATGTGATGGGACAGCAGATTGCCAATCTTGTTAAAATTATAGGGCAGGATGAACTGATACGAAGAACGGGGGGAAGAAGTAAAACGATAGAATTTCGACAGCAGAGAGAATGCGTGTGGAAAAGCTAATGAGAGGAATATTTTTATGGATGTCTATAATGCATGGGGTGAGTGCGAAAACGTTATTGATCCAGGGGGGATTTCCAAAATAGAGTAGATAATCTACTTGGAACATTATTTTGCAATTTCAGATAAAATAAGAAGAAAATATGTTGCGATAAAATTAAAAAAATTTAAGTGAAGATCAGATAGATACTGTGATCCAAAATGCACTGTAAAATGTTATGGATGATCAAAAGTTACAGACTGCAAAATATTAGTTGACAGATTGAGTAAAAAATAATGGTATATATTTGGCGAACAGACATATGCGCGATGTTTTAAAACAGATAATCAGACATAATATTTGTAAGTCAAACAAGATACAATATGTTCAATATCAAATAGAAGATGTATTTATAAAGAAAACTTTGAAAGATTGTATTTAATAGAAATTTTAAAGGTACAGAACATGATCAGTAGTGACAGGCAACGCGGATTTATATGGGGAATAAGACATGTGTTTTTTTGTTGCGGAATATAATTTTGGATAGGTTATTTGATGAGAATACATGATAGAAGGGAGGCGAGGTTCGTCTCCTTTTTTGGGAAAAATGGCATATGCAATGTAACTTGTAAGAAACTACAAAAAGGAATATAATATTTATGAATCAATATTAGTAAAGCTAATTTGAAAGAATATAAATTTGGAGATAAAATTTTTATGATAGAAGTGAAGGTATTGCAGGCCCGTCAGGGTGATTGCATATGGGTTAGGTGTATATCTGACAGAATAGTTAATATTGTGATTGATGCTGGTCCATCAACATTTAAAAAAGATTTTATAAATCTTGTAGAAGAAATACAAAACCGTAGAGAAAAAATAGACTTGCTCATTTTTTCACACATAGATGATGATCATATAAAAGGATGTATTCAATATTTTAAGAAAAATGAAAAAACAATTATTAATAAAGTATGGATTAATG
>ERZ779865.1012-NODE-1012-length-22463-cov-3.502410_pt1 | contig 22463 bp, 20 predicted proteins | sample MGYA00433088_ERZ779865 | MGnify/ENA primary metagenome ERZ779865 (study PRJEB29588, sample SAMEA2151703) | human gut metagenome | biome: human gut; feature: human-associated habitat; material: faeces | place: Denmark | collected 2008/2010 ... | reverse complement strand
TAAGAAGAGTCTGTTGTTTTATGAATCTACAATGTGTACTTTATCGGATGCTTACGTAATACCGTTTTTCAGTAGTAATACTTCTTTCAATAGTAATAGCTAATCGCAATCATTGCAAATATATAATTTTTTTTACAAAACCTACTGGATTCGTTAATAAATCAAAGGGAACAACGTTTTTTTTCGAATCTGCAAGCTGAACACCAGTCTGCCCATGCCATCCTATACGCATAAAAAAAGTGGCACCCAATCAAATTGAGTACCACTTCCTGTGTTTTATTATCCTTCTAAGGAATTATTCAGCACGTGTAATTACCGCACGGCTCAGACGAGGATCGTCGTAGAACATGTTGTCTACACCACCCTTGTAGTCCACACGCAACTGAGAAGCAGATACGCCGAACTCGTTAACCAGGCAGTCGTAAACGGCTTCCGCACGTTTCTTGCTCAGGCGTTCGTTCAGCTTCTTGCTGCCGGTGCCCGCATCCGCATAACCCGTAATCGTGTAAACGGCCTTGCTGTCGGCTGCCTTGATGGCTTCTGCAAGCAAGCCCAGGTTCGCACGCGCTTCGTTTGACAGTTTAGACTTGCCGATACGGAAGATAACCAGGTTCGAAGCAACCGTCTTCGTCACTTCCTGAGGTTTCTGGTTGCTGGCGTCGATGGCATTGCGCAGACGTTCGTTCTCCGCATTTGCACGGTTCAGCTGGTCGCGCAGAGAGTTGATTTCGCCCACATTCGTGCGAACCACTGTCTTGCTCTTGTCCCAGCCGCGACGTTTGAACTTGTAGGTCAGACCCACTGTGGCAGCAAACATACCTTCACTGCCGCGGCCACCCATTTCACCGTCAAACTGGTCACCCGTGATGGTTCCTCTCAAATCCAGGTTCAGGTCCAAAGCCGAACTCAAGCGGAAAGAGTTCATGATACCCAGGTGCGCCATCACTTCCGAATTCTTCGGACTGCTGGTCACTCTGCCCAAGCCCAGACCGAAGTAAGGACTACAGTTGTACACACGCGTTTCCTTGTAGCCGCAAAGGATGTTCGACAGGTTGAACAATACGTCTGCATGGAAGTTGAAGAACTTGAACTTCTGTTCGTTCAGCCAGTAACCGTTCCATGGCTTACCGCTGATAGGTCCACCGCTCTGATACGTACCGTCCTGAGTGGCACCCTTCAGAGAAAGGCCCGTGTACATCAAGCGTACGCCGATGCCCGGAGTAAACCATTTTCCTACTGCGATATCCAAGGCCGGAGAGATACGTTCACCGAACTTGCGCTGTTTGTCATGGTCACCGAAGTAAACCTGACCGCCTACTCCCGCACTGATAAACCAGTTGTCCCAGAAGCCGTTGGTCTCCACTTTGTATTTGTCGTTGCTGTATTCCACTGTTTCTGTGAAATCACCATTCTGTGTGGTCTGCTCCGTCTGCGCGAATGCAGGACCTGCAGCTGCCAAAGCCAAAACTGCAAAGATTGTCTTTTTCATCATATTATAGATATTAATTAATAGTTAAATCATTCGGCATTATTATTCACAACTTTCCAATGAAATTTACATTCATCCAGTATCCTATATAAAAGTTATGTTTTCATTATTAAATGTAACTCTACCGGATGATTTTACCAAAATCTAAGGCGATAAAATATCAAAATCTTAATTTAATAAGAATTAAACCAATCGTTATACAACTATTTTATCAGCCTATATTTTCCTTGTTTGGAATTCTCACGGCATTTAAGCCGTAGAAAATTCCAAACAAAAATTAATTATCCCAGCCTATAGTATTTCCACCATTATTGTAGCCGGCATTATACGTTCTTCCTTCTGTAGTCACTTTCTTACGCAAAGCGAACTTGAAGTTGTTATCAATGATGGTCTGCAAAATCAAATCCGACTGGAACTTTTTACCCGTCTCACCTCTATTGGCAAAATTCATAAAGATAAGACCCATACCGGCATTTTCTTCACGCTGCAGTAATGTGTTCAGACACAACTGATTAAGTTCTGCCGCTATATATTCTCTACCATTGGAATATTGAATGCCATCACTGTAATTACCACTATTATGAGATGTCTTTCCATAATAGGCATCAACCTTCTCACCACCGATATCATTCATTAACCATGTATCATGATTCCCCTTATTATACAAATCAATTCCCATACTGAACTGTTTTGTTATAGCATCAACCTTTGACTGGTAAGTCGCTTCGGCATTATCACCAGTACTACTTGTATAGGTCACCTCCTGATAATACCATCTGAGTTTTGAATTACCGGCACTGTTCTCTTTGTAAGCCTGATAATTTTGCCAATACAGAGGCATACCACCATACAAATCCTGATAGTTGGCACCTGAAGTTGTTGTCGGCCCATAAGGATCTTCCCATAAAGAATAAAGTATCGGAGCTGTAGCACCAGTTGTCACCATAGCATCTGAGTTCACATTGGCCTTGACAATAATATGACCTTTGACATCTTCAAGTGTCGTTTCAGGAGTCACTTCTGATCCGTAAATACGATAGGTAGTTTCAGATTTAGCCATCTCATTTACTTCTCTCTGAACCTGTTTTACCCAAGCTGACTCTGCATTTTTATCACCTCCATTAAAAGTAACCTGCACAATAGCACATTCCAATGAATTTGTTCCCATCGCATCTTCAGCATTCTTAAGATAACTTGCTATATTTTGCATAGCCGCTTTAAACGTCGTACTTGCTCCCTCAACATTAAGTCGTCCATTATAACTTACTGATGTCTGTAAGATAAATGAACGCACCCCATCTTTATATTGCTGTTCAATACCGGTAGGTTGATATGAAGAGTTGTTGGTAAACTTACTTCCTGGAATAGAAAGTTCGGTCAGATAAATATTCGGATCAAGTGAACTCATCCAATAATTGACATTATATTCTGTCGGCAAGGGGGGCAAAGTCACACGGCTCACCTTATGAGGCTGAATTTCAAACGAGTTATCAGCCGTTTTCAGGGTTTTGTGTACCGTTCCTCCACTGGTTGCTACTGTAATTTTAATATTACTGCCATCTATCGCCGTTTCATTAGGAATCAGAAATGCACGGACAACAAGTTTCTTACCTGCCGCCAACTTCACATATTCAAGTCTTCCTTGGTCGTTTGTCCATGAACAAGGAACTGAAAGATTATCTGTCACCTTTCCGCTCATGTTAGTTGTGCATACAACTGTACTCTCATAGGATTCATCAGTATCACTTCCCGGATAAACTTGAGCTGTAAAATCACCAACAATTGCAGTTCCGTCCAATGCTTCTACATTAATATTAGTCAGTGTAACAGGTTCACTAATATTATTAGGAGCTGAAACTTCAATCTCCAAAATCGTCGAAAGTGGCTTAAACTGTAAATCTATATCCTTTCCAACAGGTGTATTACTTTTCTTCTGTCCACGGTACGCATACATAATTGCATATTCCGGATTACTTACAGCCTTATAATTACCCTCAGCATCCTGCTCAAAACGTAAAGGCCGTTGCTCCACCGGAAGAGTCAAATTAAAAAGTCCAGAAGTTTCTGTACCCTTTACAAATTTAACCGGATAAAATCCATAAAATTTATGCAAATCTTCACTACCCCACTGCAAACCAGCATCACCAATTTTAGTCACCGTTTCTGCAGTAGAAGATGTAGTATTAGACACTCCAATAGTATAATGTACCAACTTACTAGCTGGCATAGATGCTTGTGGACAATAAATAGCAATCTCATCACCATTTTCCCAATATACGGGGAAAGCATCTGCCACTTGATCATTATTAGTATCTATTGGCGATCCATAAGCAGTACGACTCTCTATACCCTCTTGTGGCAAAGACATCCCAAAACTGATTTCATCTCCAGTCTGCACAGGATCATTTACTGTACTGACAACAGTATCATCCTGACACCCGGCAGCAGTCATCATAAGCGTTAAAGCTGCCAAAGAATAAAATACATTTTTCATAATTACCCTACTTTAATCAAAGTGTTACATTAATCCCATCCATCTTCAGTAAAATCGTGATTTTCACCAAATTCATGATTCTGAATGGATACCCCTTCATCATGTTCGTCTTTCTCTCCGAAGATTGAAGCCTCCATAAAGCCTTGCTCCAACTCCACCTCCGAATACGTCGTTAGTGGAACTTCATACTCTTTTTTCTTCATACAGCTACCTCGCTTTCTTGTTTAATTAATACAATAAATGTTGTTTTTCATACTCTGTTTCTTTCATTTTTTGATTTTTACTCTCTGTTCTTTTCTTTACCTTTTCCATATTGATTTAAAAATTGAACTTTTCTTTTTCTTATGGCCATAGCCGTATCCATAACCATAGCCGTAACCGTATCCATAGCCGTATCCATAGCCATGGCGTTCCGGATTGGCTCCATTCAATACCAGGGCCACGTTCTTCAGCTTTTTCTCTTCATACAGCTGCTCGATATCCGGAAGCTGCCGGCGATCCAACTTGCCCGCCCGCACCACAAAGATGGTCAGGTCGGCCACACGGTTGGCAATCGTAGCATCCGCAATCAGTCCCACGGGCACATTGTCGGCAATGATATAGTCATACCGCTTGCGCAGTTCACTCATTAGTTCGTCCAGGCGTTCATCCATCAGCAGTTCAGCCGGGTTCGGAGCAACTGCACCCGAAGAAATAATATCAAATTTTTCTCCTTTCTGGATGATATCATCCACACGGACCGTATTGTCCGACAGGTAATTGGTGACGCCCACCCGGTGATGTCCCAAATGGCGGCTCAACGTACCTTTACGGATATCCAAGTCCACCATAATCACCCGTTTCTTGGTATACGCCAAGCTCATGGCCAGGTTTCGCGAAATAAACGTCTTTCCGGCACCCGCATTAAAGGAAGTAAACGTAATTACCTGCATCGGTTTGTCTTTTTTGGCTAGGAAAGCCATGTTGGTACGCAGAATACGGAAAGCCTCCGACACGATGTCGTCCCCTTGTTCTTTCACCGACATGCTGTCTTTCTTGCGGTTGGCATATTCCTTGTCCAGCGGAATTTCACCCAGATAAGGCACACTTATCGCACCTTCCAAATCTTTCCGACTGTGTACACGCGTATCCAGGAAAAGAATCATCAGGAAGGCAGCTCCCGGCAGGGCAATTCCCACCAGCAGGCCCAACAGCAAAATGCGGTTGCGGCTCGGAGCAATTGGTGCATTGCTACCGTCGGCACTGTCAATCACACGCGCATTGTTGTCGGCCATGGCCTGCGACAATGCATTTTCCTCCCGGCGGTTCAGCAAGAAGAGGTAAAGGGCCTCCTTGATTTTCTGCTGACGCTCAATAGACAACATCTTGCGTTCCTTGGTCGGAATAGAAGAAACCCGCACCTGCGCCTGCTGTTCCCGGCTTTGTGCGTCCCGCAGTTTCACATTGATGCTCACAATCATGTTGTCCACCGCCCGGATGATGTTCTGCTTGAGGGCCCGGAGAGAGTTGTTCAATTCTTCCACCACCGGGTTCCGTTCGCTACTGTCCGTAATCAGCTTGTCACGCTTCAGTTTGGCCACATTATATTGGTTAATCTGCGTCTCGATGTTCATGTCGCTGATACCCGTATTGGCCGGAATCAGGTCGGTTTCCTTTTTCGGGTCGGTCAGGTAATCCTTGATGTAACTGGCCAGACGGAGCTGGGTTTCAAGTTCCAGTGCATCGGTGTTGTACTTCTGCGTTTCGCTCATATACATACTAGCCGAAGAAGAGATGTCCACCACCTGGTTGTCACGCTTGAATGTTTCCAGGTTCGATTCCACATCGCCCAGTTCCTGTCCGATGATGACCAAACGTTCGTTGATAAACTCGGCCGTATTTACAGCCACCTGGTTCTTGTCCTTGATGGCTTCTTCGTTATACACCGTAATCAGCATGTTCAGCACATCCTCTGCACGGGCCGCCGACGCATCCTTCATCGAGAGCGTCAGAATGGAAGACTCGTCCTCTTCCTGACGGATACCGATATTTCCCTGATAATAAGCCACCATCGCATCAATCGGCAGTTTCCGCACATGTACCTTCTGCCCTTTCCATTTGTCACCGTAGAAGTTGGTAGCCGTCACCACGATTCTTCCCGTCGAAAGGAGAAGAGTGTCGTTCAACGCCACCGTATAACTTTCCTTGTCTTCTTTCGAAGCAAAATCCGTAACTACTACCTGCTTTTCATTCTGCGGAATCACCGTAAAGGCCATTCCCTGTTCCTTGGTGGCATCCACAAAACTGACGCTCACCGGGGCCAGGCTGTAAAGCTCATTCATCCGGAGCCCGTCTTTCACCTGGTAACTCACATCGGCATGCGTCCGCTGAATCACTTCCCGCAGCAATTCCTTCGAACGGAACTGAAGGATTTCATTTGCCACGTTCACCTTATTAATATAATTGTCGTATCGGTCCAAACCCGCCGTACTCGTTTTGTTCGAAGGATCTTTGATAATTACCGTAGCCGAACGGAAATACACGAAAGGTGCCCGGGCATACTTCAACCACGCCACTCCCACGCATATCACGATGGAAATCAGAAACCATTTCCATTTGGAAACCAAATACATGGTCAAATCCACCACGTTCAGGCTCTGGCTGTTCTTATTCGTTGTCTGCATTTTTTCTTAGTTTAGTTTCACACACCATTCGTTATTTTGTGGCCCACATAATGGAACAGACTGCAGTTACCAACGACAGCAAAGTCGTAACCACCTGCCATCCACGGTCCTCCGTATCTTTCTTGCGGTACTTCGGCTCCACATACACGATGTCGTTCTGCTGCAAATAGAAGCAAGGCGATTCAAACACATCCGTACTGCGCAGGTCGTGCATGAACATCTGCCGTTCGTTGCCCACTTCGCGAATTACAGCCACCCGGTCAATCCGAGCCTTCGAGGTCAAATCGCCCGCATTGGCAATGGCCTCCAGCAGAGTGACACGGTCACCGTCCACACTGAATGTGCCGTTGCGTCCCACGGCTCCCAACACCGTATATTTGAAATTCAGGAATTCAATGGAAATAATCGGGTCCTTGATGTAGTTGCCTTCCACAATCCGGTCCCGAATCAGTTTCGTCACTTCGCTCACGGTCAATCCCTCCACATGGAGTTTTCCCAGAATCGGAAAATCAATTTCTCCGTTCACATCCACACGGTACCCCTTTTCCTTTCCGGAAGCGACTCCCGAAGAAGATACATTACTTTCCGAATCAATCTGGAAGACTCCACCCTGGATGTTGAACGGGATGGCCAGTTCCGGATTCTTACAAGACACCACGATGCCCAGCCGGTCGTCACGGTGCACCACCGCCTCGTGCTTCGTATCCATGGGATAACCTTCGCCCATCTGCATATCCTGCAAATAGACAAAGTTCTTGCGTGAAGCACACGAAGACAACAGCAAGGCAAACAGTAAGCTCAAAAATACAAGTTGCTTGTTCATTTCTCTCTTTTTATAATAATTGTTTTGATTTTAGTCAGACAGTTATTTTTCACAGTTATTTTCCACCGTTCCGGATGCCTTCCCGACACACCTCCGCAGCTTCTTCTTCGGGCAGACATTCCAGTCTTCCCACCGGCACACGCTCTACTATTCGTGACAAAGTGTCATACAGTCCGTCGCACAGGTAAATGTCCTGACGAATCACCGCACATCCCGGGAAAAGAGCGACAAACGCATTGACTTCCTTCAGCGGAGTAAACCGGTTGAACGGTGCCTGCACCAGCTTCACCATCCCTCCTACCGGAAAACACAGGTTCTTGTAACAGGGTGTTTTTCCACTCCACGGTGTACCGTAGGCCACGACTTTTCCGCCTTCCACACGCACCGTTGGATTGTCATCGTTCAGCAAGTCTGTCCCCTCAAAATGCTTCATCCACAAAGCCGAATGCGTACTTTTTCCCGTACCGCTTTTCCCTAGAAATAGATAGGCATATCCCTCCTGATATACTGTCGATGCATGAAGCGATACCGCTCCCTGCAGAAGCACCGCCTGCGAATACACGATTCTCAGCAGTGAAGTACAAACACAACTGACGTATGGATCCTCCCATTGAATATAGGCTACGGCAGAGGTAAAGTCACGGCTGGTTTTCATCACGTGCTGCGGACTTTGAGCGGTGTAATGCATATCGATGCGATACCCCTCTTTCTCCCTCCACAGACTCACATGGCCCAGATCGTTGAAGCTTTCTTCCAGCAAGGTGGTACATTCCTCCTTTCCTGGAGCCGGCCCAGACACTGCCCGCCATCTGAAAACGGGCTTGTCCCCTTTGTCTGTCTCACACCTGAATGGCAGGAACGAAGGCAGCAGTCGTTCGATGTCCGTTTCTGCCGGAACCGACACACTGAAAACGAATCCAGCCACACAGAAAAGCCATTCAGTACTCATCTCATTTGTCCCCTTACTAAGTCCATAATCGTCCAAAAGGATTCTCTTATTACAAACTTACAAGAAAATTTGACATTCTGCAAGAAAAAAAGAAAAGTTTGTAACTTTCTTTTCCATTTTTTTTGTGAAGAGCAGACCCTTTCTTCCGAATGCCAACCGAAATTTCCTCCTCTCCACACAATTGCAGACAACGGAGTTGAATTATAATTCACTGATTTACAATATATAAATTCATCCGCTAATCCCAATTGCTCTTTCAGAAAGGCATAAAGCAGGTTGCTCCACTTGCGGATACCCGCACGGCGGTATATTTCACAAACTTTCTCGGAATCAACTTCTTTCTCCAACACCCGACAGGCACGCGCCATGTCGCACAACTGCCGCAGACCGACGCCCCATCCCATGGCATGTTTCATGATATGGGCATTCAGCATCAACAAGTTCAACTCCGGCGCAGGGACGGTCACCGTCCCTCCCTGGTACAAGCTGACCTCACGGAAACCAGCTGTCTCTTCCAGGTGGCGAAGGTATTTCTGTGCCCACGGATTGCAGATGTCCAGCAGGCGGACGTGGTGTTCCACTTCCACTCCCCGCCATCGATAATGCACGCTGCCGTCGGCAGCCCGCTGTACCTTCACCCCTTTCCGGGCCAGCAACTCCACCGCCCGTTCACTTTCCTGCTTGTCGGGAAAATAGAAATCAATGTCGCCGCATTCCCGCCACAAGGGCTTCTCGTAGAAGAGCGCCACCCCCTGGCCTTTCTGCAGCACCACCCGCAGTCCTTCCCTACGGAACCAGTCCTGCAGTTCCATCACCACCCGGTTCATCAAACGGTTCTTCCGTTCAATGCCGTCGACCACTGCCACCCAGCGCACCAGCACCTTTCCCGGCGGCATCCACTCGTCGGGCAAGTAACTGATACCCTGCCACACGAGTCCTGTCACCGTCTGCCGGCGGGACAGCAGATACACCTCCTCCCATTCCGCTTCCGACAAAGGGAAAAGCGAAAGGCAATCGGGCTTCTGCTCCCACAGTCCGGCACGCAGCAACGACAGCAAAGCCGCCGGCTCCCTCCGGTTCCAGAAAGTTTTTTCCTTTTCTACTGCACCAGTCCGAGCTTCTTCCATTCTTCCAGTTGCCGGGTCACATCCTTCCGTGCCTGTTCCTTTCCCACTTCATATTCCTCACACAACTTGTCGGCCAGCCCTTCCACATCCAGTGCCTGTTCGCCCAGCCACTGCCATATCCGTGCTGCCGTCTCATTCAGTTCAAACACTTTCGTCATGTTCACACTTCCGTGGCAAGTATCCACAATCATATACTGACTGCCAATCTTGCGCAACTGCAAGTCCGGTTTCGGTCTCATTGTCTCCATCTTGTTTTTTATAATCAAATTAATTCATACTATCTTTCAGAATTTCTTTCCCAGCAAAATATATGCCACCGTCAGAAAGATAATCTTCAAATCCAGCCACAACGAACGCGTAGCCAAATACTTCAAGTCCATCCGCAAGCGTTCCAGCATTTTTTCCATAGTATCCGTATAGCCGTTGTAAAGCGTAGCCGGCGAAAACAATCCCGGTCGCAGCTGATACAACATCTCATAATCCGGATTGATGGCCCGAATCTGGTCTACGAAATATTTTCGTTCCGGGCGCGGCCCTACAAAGCTCATTTCGCCCTTCAGCACGTTCCACAACTGCGGAAGCTCGTCCAGGTGGTGTTCACGCAGGAAACGTCCCACCCGCGTCAGCCGGTCGTCCTCCTTCTGGCAAAGTTTCGGAATCCCGTCTGCTTCCGACGTCACCTTCATCGAACGGAATTTATACAGCATAAACGTCTTTCCGCGATAACCCACCCGTTCCTGCTTGAAAATGGCAGGTCCATGGTCTTCCAGCTTGATCAACGCCCCGATAACCAATATCACAGGAGAAAAGACAAACAGTCCCATCAGACTCAGCGTCACGTCAAATCCCCTTTTTACCCAACAAGCTACCGGCGACATTGCATCCTTGTAGCCCCCTTTCTTTTCAGTCGCATGGTCATTCGATAATAACATAGCTCTCACTTCTTCATTGCTCATAGTAATTCAAATAAATCTTCAAACAGTTTTCTATCATCTTTTCTTTCGTAAAGTGTTCCTGATAGCGTTTGAATGCCCCTTCCGCAAATGCTTTGTACCGACTTCCTTCGCCGGTCACCTTCCGGATGGCCTCAGCCAGTGCCCTTGCATCTTCCGGTTCCACGTTGATGCCCGACACTCCGTCCCGGTTTACCCACGACACTCCCGACTGAGGAATCTTCGTAGCCACCACCGGCTTGCCGCACGACATGGCCTCAATCTGCACAATGGCAAAAGCCTCGGTTTTCTGCACGCTGCTCAAGCAAAACACCTCGCAAGCTCCATAATATAAAGGAAGATCTTCTTCACTAACCCTTCCCAAAAGCTCTACCTTTCCCCGTAGTCCGAGATGCTCGATCTCAGCCTCCAGTGTGTCCTTCAACGGTCCTGTTCCCCCAATCAACACCACATAGTCATCGCCCAGGTAACGGGCCGCCTCCACCAGATACTTGTATCCCTTATAAGGCACCAGTCTTCCCAACGAAAACACGATCTTCTTTCCTGCGTACCGTTGTTTCATCGCTTCCACCCCTTCTTCCGAAGGACATATCCGCTCCACTCCGATGGGCAAAGCCACCGTTTTGGTCTGCACCCCCTTCAAGAAAGGAGATTCCGCCAGATATACCGGGGTAGTCCCCACAATCCGGTCCGCTCTCGCAATCAGCCACTGCTGCAACGGCTTGTAGAGTTGCAGCAAAAAGCGCTGTTTCTGGATGTCGCTGTGCCAGTGCAGGACAACCTTTCCTTTGTAGCCGGAAAGAAACAACGCCAGCGCCGCCATCGGGTCCGGATGATGCACGTGGATAATGTCGTATCCGCGGCATATCTTCCGCAGTTTGAAAATCATGGCCGGTGAAATCATCGTAGCCGCCGCTTTCAGCAACGTCTTGCAGCACATCAGCGTGGCATGTCCGTTGACTTGCGTCACACTGTCTTCCCCTTCCCAGGCCGCGCACAGCATGTCGCAGTCCCCTCCGCGTTCCGACAGTCCTACCATCAAATCATACATCACTTTTTCCCCCCCGCCTCTCACCGGGTAAAACTTACCTAATTGTAGAATTTTCAGTTCTTTGTTCTTCATACTAACCTTTTTGTCATATCATCCTTTTCGGATTTTCCTTTCATATAAATCCAGGTAATCCAAGTATCGGTCTTCTTTCCGGAAATGCTTCAACGCATATTCCCGGCACGGTGCCTGATAAAACGCCTTTCCCCGCCGGGCTATGGCGCGGGCCGCTTCCAGCAGCCCCCTCACGTCACCTTGTTCCACGATGCACCCCGTCTCCACGGTCACCGCTTCCACGCTTCCTCCTGTGCGATACGTCACCACCGGTGTGCCACAGGCAATCGCCTCCAGGTTCACCGTCGGATAATTATCCTGCCAGGTAGGATTGACAAAAGCCTCAGCCGCCGCATACAGCTCTGCCAGCTGACGGATATTCTCCGTCCGTGCTATTCCTACGACGTTTCCCGGCAAAAGCTTCCGCTCCTCCGGTTTCACGCCCACCAGCACAATCACTTCTTCTTCATTCAGCATGTCGGCCATCTGAATAAAGTCGTACAACCCCTTTTCACGGCTCCAGATGCTGGCCACTCCCAAAAAGATGCGCTTCCCTTCCAGCTGGTAACGGCGACGGACTTCCCCGGCGTCGTACACCTGGAACACATCCGTATTGATTCCGTTGTGAATCACCTGAAAAGGATACTCCTTCAGGAACGACTGCTGCATCTCCCCCTTAATCCATTCCGAAACCGGCACGATGGTAAGCTGGTCCTTTCCCAGCCGCGTAAAGGCCTCCCGCTTGTCGGCAAAGTTCCGCCGCGAACGGTCGAACAGCCAGCTAGCCGGAAACTCCTTCTTCTGCGGACAGTCGTGACAGCCCGTTTTCCATCGGTCACATCTCGCAAATGAATAATAATAACAATGCCCTGTATACAGCCAGCAGTCGTGCACCGTCCAGATTACCGGAACGCCGCTCCCAGCCAGATAATCGAACAAAATCGGATAATTCAGAAAATACCCATGAATGTTGTGAATATGCACCACATCCGGTTGAATTTCCTCCATCCTTTTCACAAACTGCCGCGTAGCCCCTTTCGATGCCAGCCCGTGACGGTCGAACAAACGGGTTTCCACTCCATGCCAGAGCGTACTCCACTTGTTGCCCACCGGCACAATCTCCGACTGGCACTCCCGGATGCCGTCGCGTCCCTTGCTGTAGGCCACATAGCTCTCCCATCCGTTCTGCATTGCCAGCTCGCCGATCTCCTGCATGATGCGGCCGGTGGAGGTGGAGGTCCGCAGGACGGGGTTGATCTGAAGAAGTCTTTTCATTGTCTTGTCAGTGAGGTGAACAGGTGCAGCCACTGGGCCATGACGGCTTGTTCGGAGTAAGTGGCCACGACCTTGCGGGCGTTGGTGGAGAGCATTGTGCGGTAGCGGTCATCTCCCATGACCTTCATCATGGCATCGGCCAGCCCTTCAATGTCGCCGTCGGCTACGGTCAGGCCGTTCTCGCCGTCGCGGATGATGTCCTTGGGACCGCATTTGAAGTCGAAGGAGACGACGGGCAGTCCGCAGGCCATCGCCTCGATCATCACCATCGGGAAGCCCTCGTAGTGGGAGCTCATCACGAGCAGGGAGCTGTGCACGTATTCGTCGCCGATCTGTTTTGTCGGCTGGTTGAGGTGCAGGGAGTCCTGTAAGCCCCGCTCGTCGATCATCCGTTGCAGCATCTCCCGCCATTCGCCTTGCCCGAAGATGTCGAGCTGCCAGTCGTGGAACGCCGTGTCCCGCTGTACGATGTCCCAGGCGCGGACGAGGCGGTCGAAGCCTTTCTGATAGTCCAGACGGCCCACGGCGATCACCCTCTTGCGGGTTACGTCTGAGTAGTGTCCCGACAGGTTCATTGCGGCGTTGGGGATGACCTCGATGTTAGACAGGTCGCCCCAATAGCCCCGGTCCTCATGGGTGAGGACGACGAACTTGTCGAACCTCCGCACGATCCGCTCGTCCTGGCGTGTGCGCCACTTGTCTATCAGTCCCAGCAGTCCTTTCCTGCCGTACTGCAGTCGGAAGAACTTGCAGTAGTGCAGCTCAAGCACCTTCTTGCTGCCGTCCTTGATGTCGGGGATGAAGGAGGACTCCGAGGGATAGAGCGACACGACGATGTCGGCCTTCTCCTTTTGGAGCAGTGCCGTCAGCTTGCGCTTATGTTCTCTCCGTTTGCGCAGGTAGCCCGTGATCTTGGTCCATGCCCCTTTGTCGTTGTCGTCTGAATAGTTGATGTCCAGATCGGTCATCCGCACGTTCTTCGGAAAGGGATAGAACGGAGGCCGGTGGTGCTGGTCGGTGGTGACGATGGAGATCTCCCAGCCCGGGAGCTTCGACAGGTAGGTCACCTTGTTTAGGAGCACACGCTCCATGCCGCCGGGATTATAGACGGAGTGGATGCAATAGATGAGTTTCATGCCTCTGCTAATTCTTTATCTTTAACTTCATCATCATCTTCTTCGTTCTCGGATGCGGTTAAGCAAAGGAAAGGAGCAAAGATCACAAAGATGTCGGTTGATACCTTAACCCATATACAGAAGTTCAAGAGAAGGAGTGCGGTAAAGAGTAAGCCGGCATTTTTTACTTTTTGTGAGCATTCCTTGCAGACATTGACGAAAAAGAGCATAAAAGTCACGAGTCCGGTCAATCCAAAATAAAACAGAAACCGTGAATATCCTGCATCTGTATTCATGTAAAATCCGTAATCTGCAGGGCCTATATAGTAGGGGTCGTTTGATCCGCTTGCCATATATCCGTCACCGATAATCCATGTCTTAAAATTGTCCGGGAATATCAGTCCCTCTGACAACATATTGGTGGAATGAGTCTCAAAAGTACCATGTTCGAAATAATTAAAGAAAGCTTCGAATCCGAATCTTAATAATTTATGCATTTCCGGACTTACATTATATAGCCCGATGCAGACAATCACTCCAATAGTGATCACTAAGACAGCAGTAGATAGAAAAGAACGGATGGAAGCTGCCTCAATCTTTTGATCAGAACAAAGAGAGAAAATTAAATAAGCGATGGCTATGGCTGCTCCTACAGTGGCAGTGCGTCCCATCATATTGCCTATTACAAGAATATAGAAAAAGGCCCCTAATAGGCCAGCGAATACCCACCAGGCTTTCTGACGTTTAATAGATTGTAAAATCAGATAAGCCAATATGACGAGGATGGCACCGAGACGGCCTCCGCCAACGTCTAATGCACACCCGATACCATATAGTCGATTTTTTACTCCTACTCCCATGTATTTTTCCCCTGTCACATAAGTGTCTACCATGGTCTTCAAGAATGAAAAATGGTTTATTAATAGAGCAAGGGTACATTGTAATAAAGCTACCGCTACCAAGTAGTATCCGATAGTTTCTACAGATACTTCCCCATGTACCTGACGCATGAGAAACACGCAGAAATAAGCGGCAAAAAGCCATACCCACATGGAAATGATATAACCTAAATAAGAATCGTCCGGTGTGTTATTGATGGTCATTGAGAGAAAGCTGAAAAAGGATACTCCTAATGCCCATAATGAAAGTTTCTGAAAACTATCCTTAAAAGTGGGAATACGACCGTTTATATATTCCAAAGGAAATACCAATAATCCCAATACCGCTAAAAACATTTTTGTATTTACGGACGGTAAGAAGGAAAAGAAAAATGGAAAGCAAAAGAGGCTCGTAAAAATTACGATACTTGATATTTGTAATATTCTTATCATTTCCTTATTTCAAATCTGAATGATTAAAGACAGATCTAATATCTACTTGTATATAACACCATATACAAAGCGGCAGACTATCTGATAGTGCAACCATACAAGTCCGTACAGATGAAATCGGGCACATAGCTGTACGATTCGGCTTCGTAAGGAGACATTCTTGTTTTTTAGAATGAAACGATTGGCTTCCGGATACCATTGCTGCCATAAGTGATAGAGGGTAAAGTCAGGAGACATGATCAGCAAGGGAAATTTTGCCTCGAGTTTCAAGAAGGCAATATCTTGTTTCAAATGATCACCCAATATATTGGTAAGGTAATTCGATACACGTTCTACATTATGTTTAAGTGAGTCGAAGTGTGCTTGTGAAATCGTATGCGAAAATGCCGATGTATTCATTTTCACGTAATGATAAAAGGCTCTTGGAACGTAGCTTACCTTTTGTGCATGTGCAAAAAGCATCATAATCGTCATGTCCTCGCCCATGCCGTAGCCGGCAGGGAAGATGATCCCGTTTTCCACATAGAGTGACCGGCGGACCAGCTTGTTCCATACATTGAACTTCATGGCACCGCCTAACATTCCCTTGAGTGCTTCCAAGGGAGTCGTGTATTCTGGTTGCTTCATGTAGCGCTCCGATTTCTCAAATGTCAGATACCAGTCACACCACACGATGTCTGCGTCCGTTTCCGTCGCCTTGCCGTAGAGCTGTTCGAGCATGTCGGGCTCCACGAAGTCATCGCTGTCGCAGTGGAAGATGTATTCTCCTTGGGCCACAGCCAGACCCGTGTTGCGGGCGGCCGGCAGTCCTTTGTTCTCAGGATGGGTCAGAATCCTGACGTGGCTGCTGCGTTCCGGATAGCCGGCAAGTACCTGGCGCAGTACGCCGATGCTTCCATCGGGTGAGGCATCGTCCACAAAGATATATTCTACATCTGTCAGTGTCTGCTCCATCAGCGACCGTACACATCGCCCTATGAACTTCTCAACTTTATAAACCGGTATGATCACCGAGACTTTATATTCCATACGATCGTGCTTTTATATTGCCAGCCAGTCATTACACAAGATTCTTTCAGAGGTGAATTCCGCACAGCTGTCGGGGTTGAACCACACCTTGGGTGCGATGACGGTCTTGTCGGGGTGGGCGTTCAGGAATGCGCTCCACCAGCTGTAGGTGCTGTTCGATATGATGTTATGTTTGCAGACGCTCATCAGCTGCATGTCAAAATGGCTGCCCCAGCCACTGGCAGGATTCCCTTCTACCAGCGTGTAGGGGAAATCCTTAAAATGCGCTTTCACCCATGCCGGATTGTCGGTGAAGACATAGAACTTGGGATGGCTCATCTTCCCGGCGATCAGCCGGACCGCCCTTTGATAGTATTCCATGGGACAGGTGTTCTGATACCATACGCGCTGTGCGTAGTCCTTTCCTTTGCGGACGTGGATGGCAACGGACTCACAGTCAGCCATTTCTTTTTCCAGCTTTCGATTCCGTTCGTCGGTAAAAGGCTGGAATGTGAAACAGTGTTTCACGTCCTTTTCCACAGCTTCCACCATTGTCGCGTTCTGAAACACTCCGATGACATATTGGCTTTTCTTGTTGCTGACAGGCAGGTCGGCGTCAAAGGCCGTAGGCATATTGACCACACCGGTGAGGAAGGGCAGGTATCTGCGACGGATCCTGGATAAGGGATCGGGACCTCCACCCAGTCTCAGCACATCCCAGGAAGAGGCCTGGTCTATCTTTGCCTTAGGGAAGATGTCGTTCCAGGCCACTTTCTCATGGGCCAGCTTGGCCGAATGATAGAAGTCCACTTGTACGTGGTATCCTTGATGTCTCAGGAAAAGGTAATAACTATACTGGAACATCCGGTTGGCCAGGCCGCAGGCCATGTTGACGATAATAGACATATAGAATGTTCTTAGAATGATAGTTTAAGCCACAATGCGATGGTGAAGCCTTTACAAAATATCTTTTCCAATAGGGGATATTGGGCAATCCTTCTCCATAAGCGGATATGGAGATTAAGCGAATGGATATATTGATACAGGAAAGGAGCATTGGCTTTGAATTTCCGGTCAAACTCTCTAATAAGGGCCTTGTCTATCTTGGATGTATGAGTGAAATACGTAAGATAGATGTCCTGCACATTCGGACGGATCCGGGCATCCAGATAAGCTTTGACGGCAGGGGACACCTGTGTATGCAGCTTTTCATATTGGATGGTCATGTCTAAAACACACTTGATACGGTCAGCCATTTTCTTGATCTTGACAGCAGGGTCTACGGTTTGTCCTGCGCGACCTATTAAGTATTGATAGACAGGCCGATTGAAGATGCCTATGGTCTTCACGGTGGCCATGGGGCTAAAGATCCATTGCTGGTCAGTATAGGAAATACCTTCCGTCTGGAAATATCCGGAGCTCAACAGCAATTCCCTTCTATAGGTGACAGCATGCATCTCCATATCCTTAAAACGGTCTGTAGAACAAATCTGTTCCATGGGAAGGAAAGATTTGCCGAAATTGTAGGAGATCGTTTTGGTTTCTATCCGCTCTTCATTGACCAGGGTGAAATCAGAAAGCGCTAAATCTACGTCATGCTCTGCCAGGAAGGAGACGAAATCGTCCAGATTCCCGGTATTTACGCTGTCATCGGCATCTACCACCTTTACATATTTGGCAGTGGCGACCGGAAGGGCAGCATTGATGCAGGAGCCGTAATTTCCGTTTTTCTTATCTATGATCTTAAAGACATCCTCAGCGCGGGAAATATATCTCCTGGCAATCTCCAACGACTTATCGGTACTTCCGTCATTCACAATCAGGACCTCAAGCTTGTTAAGGTTTTTGTGAATCAGGAAAGAGTCCATACAATATGCGAGATATTTCTCCATATTGTATGTCGGTACGATGATGGATAAAACTTTCTGGGACATTTCCGTCTGGTTTATTGGATGATAAATCCTGTTTTCCTGTCTTTTAAGCGCTGTTCCCGTAAGAATTCCAGCAGGATTTCCGGAATGAACTGCTTGATGCGTGCATGCGGAATTTTTCGAGGAGGCACCCTCCTGTATGGAGAAGGCTGGTTCTCGAGCTCAACCTGTTTGGATTGAACATTCTGCATGATGCTTTGCACGGCATCGGAGATATCTTTCATCATGGGATCCTTATTCCAGCTTTCAATGCAGAGTTGGCCGTATTTCTCGAGGATGCCCATTTTGTCCAGTTCCTCACGTTGCGTGAAGAATGCGAAGTGTGCTACAATGGCATCTCCGTTCCAGGCATTCGACACACCTTGCGAGGTGGGATATATGCAGGACAGGAATTCCTCATCATCTCCCGGCACCTTACCCTCTATTTTCTTCATTTCGTCTCCGAACCACAATACAGCATTAATGGAAAATCGGGTCATGCCCATTTCTTTCTTGCCAAGATGTAGTTCGTTCCATTTTCCGGGCTTTAGATAGTTTTGGATGAACCAGAGGTGTAGGTCGCTGGCGAAAAAGCCGTTCTTCCAAAGCACGGGATGAGAAGAGGCTGCCGAATAGTATTGGTCCAATTTGAGTTTACCTGCTACTTGCAGCAGATAGGTGGACAATGAGTTATTAATGACAAGCGGCGAGACCAGAAAGTAGTGAGGATTCTCAACTCTAAACCGGACCATCTTTTCTATCAGTTCCGGTTCCATCCACACTACATCGTCGTCCAATTTAAAGTAGATCGTATCCGGCTCTATGCAGGTCTTGTAAAAAGCATTGATGGTTTCGTTGCCGTTCACGACGCCGTCCGGTTGCCAGACAAGATTCACGACGGGAAAGTGCTGTGCTATCTGCTTAAAGAATTCGATGTCCGCTCCGTTGTGGGTATTGATCCAGATGTCGTATCGGTCTACGATGGGAGAGGCCACGATATAAGGTATCAGATACTGCATGTATCGCCGGCGTCCTGCTGCGGTATTGACTACCACTTTATAGTTCTTGTACATGATAGATTAAAGTTTGAAGTGTTTAAGTACCGACTCTATGGTAGGGGCCATGTCGTAATATTTGTATTCTGCCAATCGGCCTCCGAATATAACGTTAGTCTCCTGGTCGGCCAGATGTTTATACTTCTGATATAAGTCGGAGTTGCGGCTGTCGTTTACCGGGTAATAAGGTTCCATGCCCGGCTTCCATTCCGTGGAGTACTCTTTTGAGATCACCGTCTTGGGACACTTGTCCACTTCTTGTCCGAACATCTCGAAATGCTTGTGTTCGATGATACGGGTGTACGGCACCTCCCGCTCCGTATAGTTCACGACGGCATTACCTTGATAATTAGCCGTGTCGAGCGTCTCCGTCTCGAACCTTACCGTCCGGTATTCCAGCTTGCCGAAGCAATAGTCAAAATATTCATCTATGGCGCCGGTGTAGACCAGCTTGTCTGCGATCTCATGCCATGTACCCTTCAGTGTCGAGAAGTCCACGCCTGTGCGTGTCTCCACGCCATCCAGCAAGCCCTCGATCAGTCTGTTATATCCACCGATGGGGATACCCTGATACTTGTCATTGAAATAGTTGTTGTCGAACACCAGGCGTACGGGTAGGCGCTTGATGATGAATGCCGGCAGTTCCGTACATTTACGTCCCCACTGTTTTTCCGTGTAGCCTTTTATCAACTTCTCATAGATATCCTTTCCTATGAGAACCTGTGCCTGCTCTTCCAAATTCCTCGGCTCCGTCACGCCGTCCGTCTGCATCTTAGCTACGGCCTCGGCTTTCTGCTCCTCTATCTTCGCCATAGCCTCGTCCGGGGTCGTCACTCCCCACATCTGGTAGAAGGTATTCATATTGAAAGGCAGGTTATACAACTTACCTTTATAATTGGCTACCGGAGAATTTGTGTAACGGTTGAATTCCACCATCGAATTAACAAAATCCCATACTTGCTTATTGGATGTGTGGAAGATATGGGCACCATATTTGTGGACATGGATACCTTCCACATCTTCACAATAGATATTGCCGCCTAAATGAGCACGCTTGTCAATCACCAGGCATTTTTCCCCTTGCTGATGGGCTAAATATGCGAACGTAGCTCCAAACAGGCCGGAGCCAACTATTAGATAATCGTATCCTTTCATACCGAGGTTTATAGTATTACAGTTTTATTTTATCGAGAAGATGCAGATGCCTTTCAATTTGTTGTATTCCCATCTTATGTATCAGTGCGAACAGTGTACGTTGGAATAGGGAATTGACTTTCGGATCCATCTTATTTAATACCTCCCGATAATTCATCTTTAGGAATTTTCCAGGCGAGACAAATAAGTCTGGATGTTCCATCTTGACTTTTCTTACTTTGTCACAGCAATAGGCTCTATTAGCGTGTAAATGAAACCATACCGGTCCTGCGAACATTACTTTGTAGGGATTATGAAACAGTTCCGTACAAGAATAAGTCAGCTTATCAGCGAAGCGTCTTGAAAAAAAAGGTTTCTCTGTTAATTTGAAAATTACAGTGTCACCTTCTCCATTATAAGGAGGATGGATATTGTACCTGTCAAAGGGGACATACCATCGGTCATCTTTAAAAAGATTCAGACCGGACAATGCAATACACGCTGTACCTCGTAATAATCTCCATTTGGCATAACGGATGTATGGGTTGATAAAGAGGTCAACGAGTTTGTCCGGCAACATGAACAGGCTGGGTTTGTTCAATTTTACAGAAACAAGTCTATACACAGAAAAATATATCATGAATAACCATCCCCATAAATAAGTCGGTTTCCATTTTAAAGAATATTTTCCGGCACATACATCCCGCCATTTTTTTACCTCGTCAGCAAAGTAGATCTGATCGGCATCTATTTTTACGGCATATTTATATTGCATTTTGGATAATCCAAAATTGCATTGGTTGCAATATAGACGAGGCGAGTCGTCTGGTAAGGTCTTCGCATATTCAAACTCTTCATGGGTTAAATCAAAAGAAAGCACTTTATGATTATATGCATAAACCTTAAGCTTGTCAGGATACTGTCTCCTTTTTTCCTCTAAAACCGATTCCGTATCATCTGTGCAGTCATTATAGACAACAATTAATTCGTCTAATGCGTCAATGCAAGAATCGATGCAAGGACCAAGAAGCCGTGCTTCATTTCGTGTCCTGATTAAACCTGATAAACCATTTGTTAAGCATCGCATAATTTTATATACTGGGATTTTATATTAAAAGGGCAAGACAATAATAATTTTTTTAAGTCTATGTTAATAGGTGTCCACTGTTTTTTATAAGCCAAAAGCTCTTCAATGGTAGTTGTTTTAGTTATTTTGATAACTTGAGGTATCTTAATTCTTACTGATGAATAATAATCACGAAACTTAAAACCATTTCCAACAACATTATTAGAAAATTCAACCCATAAATTTGGAATATGGTATGCATCAGAAATTATGATGCCATGTAAAGAACTTGATATAATAAAATCACATTGATTAATTTCATCGATTATATTTTTCCAAGATTTATAATCACATAACTTTATAAGTTTTAGATCGTATTCTTGATGTAATAAATTGTAAACCTTATTATTTGTCAGATCAGCAATATGTGGAATGATACCAATTATATATTTCTTCTGATTCTTAGGAGGTTGATATACAAGGGGAAGTAATAATGCTGGGTCTCCATAAATGGGCGGACATTCAATTCCGTGATCTAAAAGATATTTTCTACTGAGAGCACCTCGTACTGCATACACTTTCTTAGGTGCGTTCTTCATTATAGCAGTTTCAGCAATAACTCCAGAACCCCATATGAAGCTATAATGGTTAGCTAAAGAATCAATAATAGAACCTATGCAACAATAATTAACTAGATTCGAAATGTACATATTTTTATAGTTTATGATTCTCTTACCTGTTAATTCTTTTAATAGGTAATAATTTAAATCATCTCCAAAATTTAGATGTTTTAGAGTTTCTCCATATAAATTCATCCAGGCATTAATAACTAACACATTATTTTTATTCATAAAGAAAAAAATAATTGTATTATATATTTTTCCTATTACATCTTGAATTTTTCTTTTTAATTTATTGGTATATATCATAAAGTTTTTTAATTATTCAAACAATATAATACGAGTTATT
>ERZ779865.1008-NODE-1008-length-22545-cov-7.443842_pt1 | contig 22545 bp, 20 predicted proteins | sample MGYA00433088_ERZ779865 | MGnify/ENA primary metagenome ERZ779865 (study PRJEB29588, sample SAMEA2151703) | human gut metagenome | biome: human gut; feature: human-associated habitat; material: faeces | place: Denmark | collected 2008/2010 ... | reverse complement strand
TCTGCGTCGTTGTCAAACCTTGAAATACATACAGTATTACTGCGGTTTGACGCCTGGCATCTGATATAAGTCATGAACGAAATCTGCTCGTGTCCCGGTTTTTAGAGGTTACCTAAAGTTAAATCAATATCCGTCCCGTGTCCGCAGGACGGATAATTCTTATAAAGGTACTATCTGCAGTTCATCGCCGATCACGCAGACCTTTGAGCGGGTGTTCACCTGGGTCACATCAAGCGACAGGTAATTTATACAGAAATGGCACCCCGGGTATATCGTTCCCCCGACTTTTGCGCAGAGGTCGTCGCGGTGCTTCAGGTCGGCGTCAAGCTGGGATATGAGCTCCTCAAGCTCCTTGCAGCGGACGGAATAGAACACCTTGTTCTGCGTTTCTGTCTTCATCTGCTTGCTCTGCACGTCGGTAAGCTTTCCTCCCTGGCGTTTTTTGCGCGTTTTAAGGAACTCAACGTTCTTGTTAGCCTGGTTGAATGAAGCCTTTGCCGCAGCCAGTTCCGCTTCTGCCTCGCGCTTTCTCGCGCAGGTCACAGAGCCGTCGCCGATATTTATCTCGGTGGAAGTGTACTTCTCAGAACCTATGACACCGGCTGTAACATTCTTCATGCTGGTTATCTTGCCGCCGGAAATAACGCCGGTGCGGCCCTTTGCGATGAGTTCCCCGTAACAGAACACGGTGCAGAACGCAAACTGCGCAGACTCCACCTTACCCCCGGCCTTTATGTCGCTGTTCTCGCAGAAGCCTATGGAAGCATCGCCGCCGCATTCAACATGGCTGCTTATAGCGCCTCCGTTGACGACGATATTTCCGCCTGCGGAAAGATTTGAGCTGAAAACGGTGCCCTCAATGCGGATATTACGCCCAGCCTTTATGGAGAAGCCCTCCATGACGTTGCCCTTTATGAGCACGTCGCCGTCGAAGTTTATATTCCCGACGGAAATGTCAAGGTCCGACTTGACTGTAACGGTGTCCTCGACATTGAAGCAGCCGGTTCCGTACAAAATGTGACCGCTGCATGCGGCTACTATCTGCTTTCCGTCCGCAGTCATCAGGGTGTTCTTGCCTACTGTGATGTTCGGCATGGTGCCCGGTTCTGCCTTGATCGCCCTGCCGAAGATGTTTATACCGGGCTCTCCGGGCGTAGGGGGCGTGATATCAGCAATGATGTCGCCCTTTTTTATCGGGACGATTATATCAAGCTCCCTGAAATCGGCAATGCCGAATTCGTCGTATTTCGGCTTCGGAATACGCTGCTTTTCAAAGCGGAACTTTATCGAACCGTTCTCACCGCGCTTTGGTGGAATGGCTCTCGCAACGCATATTGGAGTATCGTATACCTTGCCCTCCACCATGTCCTTTACGTCAAGTTCGTCTATCCCCGTTGTGATGCCCTTGCGCGCTAGTTCAGCCATCACCAGCTGATATGTGATGGGTCTGCCGCCATTCAGCGGTTTGTGGAGTATCATGTTTGCCGTGTTGCCTTCCGGGTCGAAGGTTATTTCTACAGAGCCGTCAACAGCCTCTTTTTTCTCGCTGGTCTTTTTGACCTCGGGCTGCTTTGGAGGTTCAGCGCCAGGAGCGTTCATGCGCATTTCGCTGTCACTGCGGCGGTATTCCTCCATTGCTCTGCTCATTCTTTCCTGAAATTGTGAATCAAATGCCATTCTGCCACCGTCGTTTCCAAATAAGCTTATGTTATCATTTTACAGCATCTGTCTATATGTTTATGAAATGCTGATATGTATATGCCATATTTATTATAGCACATCTCCACCAAAACTTCAATACCTTGATAAAGTTTTTTTGTAGAAAGACAATAACGCAGCCCCAATGTCACACAAAAATCCCCCCGGCTGTCCGGGGGAGAATTTTATTTCTTTCTGGTACTTTTCTTTTGAGAAGTTGCGGGCTTCTGACTGGGAGTTTCTTCCGCTGCTTTTTCAAGAGACCCGTCCTTTTCAGCTTCTTCGGCTTCAACGACAGATATTGACTCCTCGCTGTCGGGTTCTTCCTCGTAGCCGTCAAGGAACAGCGAAGTATCCCCTGCGTACTCGGTAGTCTTGCCGGGCATGTTCTTTTTCTTGAGCCTATCGGTGACGAATTCCGCAAAGAGCATATAAATCACTGCGAATACCGGCACGCCAAGAAGCATACCCGGAACGCCGAACAGATTGCCGCCGACGGTGATCGCAACAAGCACCCAGATCGCGGGCAGACCCATGGATTCACCGAACAGATGCGGCTTGATGACGTTACCGTCGAGCTGCTGCAGGACGAGCACGTAAAGCCCGAACCATATCACCTTGACAGGGTCCACAAGGAGTATAAGCACACCACAGGGAATAGCGCCGATGAACGGTCCGAAGAACGGAATAAGGTTCGTGACGCCGCAGACCACTGCAATGAGCATAGGATAAGGCATGTCGAGCACCAGCATTCCCACAGCCATGACCGCAAAAATGATAATCGCGTCGATAAGGTTGGAAATGATGTAGTTCTTGAATATACCGTTGCTCTTACCGGCAACGTGGAACACGCGCTGGCAGGTGCTGTTCTTGAAGAACGCGAAGAAGATCTTCTTGAGCTGAGCCAGCAGTCTTTCCTTGCTGAAAAGCAGGTAAATCGCGATGATAAGACCTATAACAACGTTTTTCAGTCCTGTGAGAAGTCCGGCTGCAAAGCTGAGCACTCCGCTGGCGATATCGCCTGCCATCGGCTGAAGCATCGCTGAAAGCTTCTGCACGAACGAACCTATCTCGTCAAAGCTGTCTGAAATAAGCCCCGCGATATCCTTGTTGTTCGCAAAGAAATCCGACAGGAACGCGTCAAGCTTCTTGATATAGCCGGGCATCTGGTCGGCTAGGTCGATAAGGCTCTTGGCAACGCTCGGGACTACCGCGATGCATATTCCGGTCAGGATAGCAAGTACAACGATATAGGATATCGTGACTGAAAGCGCCCTGGCTGCAGTGCGGCGTCTGCTGAGCTTTTTCTCAAGCGGTACCGTCCGCTTTTCCAGAGCCCTGACTACGGCTGTGTCCCCTGCCTTGGTCTCTGCAAGCTTCTGCATGACGATGTTCTTTTCAGGCGGCGGGTCGTTCACAAGCTTGCGGAAAAACGTCCTTTCTATCCACATCACCAGCGGGTTAATGATATACGCGATAACAACGCCGCATATTATCGGCGCGGCAACTGTACCTATCCACGAAAATCCCTTTGAAAAGGAATCAAACCGGAATACAAACACGATGAACAGCACGGTGAGCGCTATAACTACAAGCGCATAGGTCGCTATCGTCGTGTACTTCTTGTTCCATTTAATCTTCAACGGCTGCCTCCTTTGGCTGAATAACATATCAATTTATTCTAACATATTCTGTTTATTCTGTCAACATAAATTCCTTATATTTTTGAATATCAGATCATATTTTACATATACTTAACACAGCCACGTTTCTTTACCTTATTTCAAGGTCATATGTATCATTTGAGAGACAGTTTCATTTTATCACAAGTCAAAGTCTGGGAATATATGTAAGCAAAACGAAAAAATATTATATTTGATGTACTTTGCATGTCACATAGTGCTTGAGTATATCCTATAATAAAATATAGTGCAATACCGACCAGGTGTTCTTACATAACTGTAAAAGTAAACGAAAAGGAGATACCCAATGTTTAACAACCGCACAACAGACGGGAGGAATAACCTCTGCGGACTTAATGTCGCCAAATACAGAAAGGCGCTCAAGATATCACAGCGTGAACTTGCCGACAGACTGCAGGTCATCAACCTCGACATCGACAAGAATGCCGTTCAGCGTATAGAGTCCGGTCAGAGATTTATCACTGATATAGAGGTCATCGCCCTTGCAAAAGTTTTCAACGTAACTGTAGAGCAGCTTCTCACCGTTGACTGAACCTTGTTTTGATATACCACCCCGGATATCCGGGGTTTATTTTTTTTGCAATGCTGCGCCTGTCTTTACGCTATGCTGGCTCAGGGTATTTACAAAATGTGCAGAAAGTGCTAAAATATAATCATCAATAAAAAAGGCGGTATTTACGATGAACAACTCCAGTTGTCCAGTGGCAAAAAAATGCAGCGGCTGCCAGCTTTCAAACCTGACTTACGAACAGCAGCTTGAATGGAAAATGAAAGACCTCAATGGGCTTCTCGGCAAATACGGGAAAGTTCTGCCTATAATCGGAATGGACGACCCCACCGGGTATCGCTGCAAGGTCCAGGCTGTATTTCGCAGCGACCGCAGCGGGAAAATAATCTCGGGAGTGTACCAGTCCTCGCGAAACGGTATCGTCGGAATAAACCGCTGCATGGTGAACGACCCCAGGGCCGACGAAATTATAGTCGGAATCCGCGAACTGATGGCGTCGTTCCGCATTCGCCCGTGGGACCCGGGAACCGACCGCGGTTTCGTCAAGCATGTGCTCGTCCGCGTTGGCAGGAACACCGGGGAGATACTCGTCAACATCGTCGGCGCTGTGCCGATGTTCCCGAAAAAGAGAGATTTCACGGCGGCGCTGGTGAAGAGGTTCCCCGATATAAAAACGGTGACGTTTTCAGTCAACCGCAGCCCGGATTTCCTCACCCTGGGCGACCACGCGGAGGTTCTTTTCGGCGACGGGTACATCATTGATGAGATTTGCGGGAAGAAGTTCCGCATTTCCCCGCAGTCTTTCTACCAGGTCAACCCCGCTCAGGCTGAACGCCTTTATGACTACGCGATGAAAGCCGCGAAACTTTCCAAAAACGACGTCATTCTCGACGCATATTCCGGTACGGGGACCATCGGTATCATCGCATACGACCACGTGAAAAGCGTTCAGGGCATCGAGTTCGTAGGTTCCGCGGTGCGCGACGCAGTGCAGAACTGCAGACTCAACGGCATCACGCGGAATGCTGCATTCAACCGCGGGGACGCCGGTGAATTCCTGCGGGAACGCGCCAAAAAGGACGCCTGCTATGACGTGGTTTTCATGGACCCGGCACGCGCGGGCGCGGATAAACAGTTTCTGCGGGCGCTCTGCTCCATCAAGCCGGAACGTATCGTGTATGTTTCCTGCAACCCCGTCACGCTCGCCCGCGACCTCAGGGCGCTCACCAAATACTACAATGTGGATAGCATTCAGCCGTTTGACATGTTCCCGTTTACCAGGCACGTTGAGTGCGTGGTGGTGATGTCGAGGGATGCGGAGTAAATCGGGATAGGTGGCTTAACGGTGCGGTTTATGCGTGTTGGGCAGACTGCACTGTTTTGGTGGAATATGGTGATTTGGCGTATAGGGTAATATGTCTGCGGTGACAGCAGTTTCGCAGCGATACACGGAGTGTGGGTCGGGTGTGCGGAAGTGGTGTGGTGGTGGGCGGGATAAGTATTATAGGAGGATTTGAATATGGTCAATAAATGTACAGACGAAGATAAACTTTATAGGGTGGTTCGTAAAAACGGCAGTCATTTAAACACGAAAGTAAATCCGGATGGTTCGAAATCTGCTTTGCAATTCACCGATGACGGTAACGGTTTGAGTGGTCCAGTTGATTTGATTGAAGTCAACAAAGCAGAATTGATAAAGACTGAATATGTTCAAGTTCCTCAGAAGGAACATTCTCAAACAGACCAATTCCTTGAAGAATGTATTTATCCTGCAGTCAGAGACTTAATTTCACAGGTAACCGCATCGTTACTTGAGTACGCATATGCAAAAACGGCGTCATTATTAAAAGAGAAAGTATTTCCAATAGCAAAATCTAAAGCAAAAGCAGGTTTGCAAGATTTAAAGCTGTTCATATCAGCACCAAAAGGTTCCGACAAACCAATAAAAGCATCTCAAAGCATTGCTAAAAAACAAAAATCTTCAATGACACGTGGTATTAAAGCTTCTAACAAAGTTAATAACCAAGAAGAGAATAAATATGTACTTTCTCAAGAAGAATTTGATATATTATTAGATAAGGCGCAGGAAAAGACATTAGTATTAGCAACCATTTTGAAAATTCTCAACAATTCTGTGATTGATGATGACGGAACTGATCCAAAGAGAATTGCAGATATTCAAGGAAAAATAATAAAATTGAAATCTAAAGATAACACAACACTGATTGGCCTCGTGCTCAAAGATAAAAACAGTGAACTAGACGAGGAGACAATCACCATGCTAAAAGCCTTTAGGGATGGAATGTTTATTGGAAATGGCACACCGATACCCATAAGTCGATATATTGAAGCCGACAAACAAATAAAGGAATAGTAGGAAATATATGGGCTTTCTACAGTATGAAAATAACCCTCCTAGCTGTCAAGACTTAGAGGGTTTTGGGGGCTTATGATTTTCTTTCAACATCGACCTTAATTCCAAATTTCAATTCAACAATACAATGGTCGTCCCACACAACAATCTCCTTAAGCCACCGCAGACATTGTTTACAACGGCTCGTGCCACGTTGAGTGCGTGGTTTCGATGTCAAGGAAAGAAACACAGAATGCTCAGTAAATGATCTGGAGGGATTTATAATGTTAGTAAAAGAATGGATAAGAGAATCACGCGATATAAGGAAGCAGGACGTCAGAGAAACTACATACACATCAGCCGTCGTCAATCACGAGAAGCTGTTTCAGATACAGACTTATGGTCTTGATGGAAGCGCTGGAAGTGCAAAGCAGACGATACAGTTTAACAAGGAGCAGGCAGCAGAATTAGTCGAAATCCTGAAAAGAGAATTTGATTTGTAAGTTGTTATGTATTTTCCCGCATGTATCAATAATGTAAAATAACGCTTGAAAATCTCGCCAAAAGCTGATATAATACTATATATAATTTCATCGACCAAGGAGATAATTTATGCCAAAATATAACTGCGACTACGTTAAGACTCCCCCTAGGGGCTGGAACAGCTGGGACTGCTACGGCGCCGCCGTAAACGAAGCGACGATCCGTGCAAACGCTGATTTCATGGCAAAGCACCTGAAACAATTCGGCTGGGAATATATCGTCGTTGACATTCAGTGGAGCAACCCAATTGCCAGGAACCACGAATATCAGCCGTTCACAGAACTCTGCATGGACGAGTATTCCAGGCTGGTCCCGGCTGTGGAGCGCTTCCCTTCTGCCGAGGGTGGAAAGGGCTTCGCGCCGCTGGCTGAATACGTTCACTCGCTGGGGCTGAAGTTCGGCATTCACATCATGCGCGGAATTCCCCGTCAGGCCGTGCACCGCAACGCCGCGATAAAGGGTACTTCCAGAACTGCCCGCGAGATAGCCAAAACTGCCAGCATATGCCAGTGGAACACCGACATGTACGGCGTGGACCCCGAAAAAGAGGGCGCCCGCGAATACTACGACAGCATTTTCGAGCTTTACAGTTCCTGGGGCGTTGACTTTATCAAGGTTGACGACATTTGCCGCGAGTTACCGCATGAGGAAAGCGAACTCGTTATGCTCAGCGAAGCGCTGCATTCCTGCGGGCGCGATATGGTGCTGAGCCTTTCCCCCGGCGCTGCGCTTCCTGAAAAGGCTGAGCTGTACAAGGAAGTCAGCAACATGTGGCGCATCACCGACGACTTCTGGGATAACTGGCCGCAGCTGCTTGATATGTTCAGCCGCGCGCAGACCTGGTGCATTCACGCGGGCGCGGGCCACTTCCCGGACGCGGACATGCTTCCGATAGGCGCTATTCTGCAGGATTACGGCCCCGATGGGTGGACTAAGTTCACGCAGGACGAACAGATGACCATGATGAGCCTGTGGTGCATGATGCGTTCCCCGCTGATGATCGGCGGTGAGATGACAAAGTTTGATGAATTCACCATGAGCCTGCTCACAAACAGCGATATCATCAGCTGCCTTAACAGCACGCATTCTGCGCACCCGCTGTTCAGGAAAACCGTTGACGGCAACGAGCAGATAGCGTGGTTCACCACGCACGAGGACGGAAAGACGTTCTACGCGGCTCTGTTCAACTGCGGAGAAAGCGAGTGCGAAATAACCGCTGAGCTCCCTGTGACATGCAGTCTTTCCGCGCATGAAGTCTGGACTGGCGCCGACAGCGAAATCAGCGGAACGCTCACTGCTTCCGTAAAGCCGCATGGCGTCGTAATGTTCAGGCTGACGCGCATTTGAGGTAACAAAATTGAGTAACATCACCTACGAATATATCCGTCGCAACAAAGATATACAGACATACATCAACTACGCCGACGCAGCGCTCAGCACCATCGGATACACGGAGCATTCCAACGCGCATGTGGAGCGCGCCGCGGCGTCGGCATACATGATACTGACCACGCTGGGCTACGAGCAGCGCACCTGCGAACTCGCTGAAATTGCCGCATATATGCACGACATCGGCAACGTGATAAACCGCATAGACCATGCCCAGAGCGGCGCGGTAATGGCTTTCCGTCTGCTGGACAACCTCGGCATGCCGGCAAACGAGATATCGCTCATAGTTTCCGCTATCGGCAACCACGACGAGGGCACTGCATCCCCAGTGACCCCTATCGCCGCTGCGCTCATAATCGCAGACAAATCCGATGTCAGGCGCTCCAGGGTGCGCTCTGCGGACGGCGCATTCGTGCCTACCACGGAAAACCTCGCAAAGGATATACACGACCGCGTGAATTACGCAGTTGAAAAGTCCTCGCTGTACTTCTCCGAGGACAAGAAGGAAATAATCCTCGACCTCGCCATCGACCAGAAAATATCTTCTATTATGGAATATTTTGAGATATTCCTCGACAGAATGAAGCTTTGTCGTCGCGCTGCGGAATTCCTTGGGGTTCAGTTCCGGCTCAAGATAAACGACGCTATTCTTCTCTGACAGAATTTAGCTAAGCCTAACTATGCATTTTACTGATATATTGCCGGATTTCGGGAGTTATTCCACAACATTTTGATAAATTTCGTCGAAATTTTAAAAAAGCACTTGAAATTCCGGCAATTATATAGTAAAATATAATTAGGTTGTTTTGCGTACTTTATTGTTCGCAGAAATTAAGTAAAAAGGGGATCAGAAAATGCTGGGTGTAATTTCATGTCACAGCTATCATAATGCAAATGCGGCTTCTTTTTACAGAATAAGTGCAACCATAACACAATTGTGACTTTTTAGCTGTATTCCGCATACAGCTAATTTTTATTTTCAGGAGGAAGATACATGTCAGATCAGAAAAAAGTCGGCATAGTAATGGGCAGCGACAGCGACTTCCCTGTTGTACGCAAGGCTGCCGAAGCTCTGAAGGAATTCGGCATTCCGTTCGAGATGAGAGTGCTCTCCGCGCACCGTTCCCCGAAGGAAGTCGCTGAGTTCGCGCAGAACGCACGCGCAAACGGCTTCGGCGTTATCATCGCGGCTGCGGGCATGGCTGCGCATCTCGCAGGCGCTGTCGCAGGAAACACTACCCTGCCGGTCATCGCTATCCCTGTAAAGGCAAAGGCGCTCGAGGGCGTTGACGCGCTGCTCAGTTCCGTTATGATGCCTCCGGGAGTTCCCGTGGCTACAGTGGGCATCGACGCTGCCGCAAACGCAGGCTATCTCGCAGCTGAGATACTTTCGGTCAACGACGCTGAACTGGCAGACAAGCTGCTTGCATTCAAGAAGAAGCAGAACGAGAAAAACCTCGCTGCAGACGCAAAAATGCAGGAAATGGTAAAAGAGATCTGAGCCGACCCAAAAATTCCGTTAAAAACCGCCCCTGCCACAGGCAGGGAGAAACATACAAAACAACAAGGAGATAAGACAATGAGCTACACAAAGGCAGAACAGCTTTACGAAGGCAAGGCAAAGAAGGTTTTCGCATGCGCTGAGAACCCTGATTATGTTATCGTATCCTATAAGGACGACGCGACCGCATTCAACGGTCTTAAGAAGGGTCAGATCCATGGCAAGGGCGTCATCAACAACAAGATGACAAACTACATGTTCGGTCTGCTCGAAAAGGAAGGCATTCCTACCCACCTCATCGAAGAGATCAACGACCGCGAAACAGTCGTTAAGAAGGTAGAGATCGTTCCGCTGGAAGTTATCGTAAGAAATGTTGCAGCAGGCAGCTTCTCCAAGAAGCTCGGCATCGCTGAGGGTACTCCCCTGAAGGCTCCTACACTGGAATTCAGCTACAAGAACGACGACCTCGGCGACCCGTTCATCAACAGCTACTACGCTCTCGGTCTGGGTCTTGCTACACAGGAGGAGATCGACACCATTTCCAAGTACGCTTTTGCTGTAAACAAGTTCATGCTTGATTACTTCAAGAAGCTCAACATTGATCTCATCGACTTCAAGATCGAGTTCGGCCGCTTCCACGGTCAGATAATCCTCGCTGACGAGATCTCGCCGGATACCTGCCGCTTCTGGGATTCCACTACCCACGAGAAGCTCGACAAGGATCGCTTCCGCAGAGATATGGGCGGCGTAGAGGACGCTTATCAGGAGATCATGCGCCGTATCTTCGGCAAGTGATCGGATGATCTGATTTAACAAACAAGGGATCGGGATATTACGTGACATTCCGGAGCAGGCATTTTCCTGCCCCGGATTAGTCAGTAAATACAGACAGAGAAAAGGCGGTATAACTTTATATGGGCGGTTTTTTCGGAGCAGCAACTGAACACAGCTGCATCAGCGATGTTTTCTTCGGCACGGACTATCATTCCCACCTCGGCACAAGGCGCGGCGGCATGACTGCTTATTCCGCTGAAAAGGGCTTTCAGAGGAGTATTCATAGCATTGAGAATTCGCCGTTCCGCACCAAGTTCGAGAACGACGTCGAGAACATGGAAGGCAACCTCTGCATCGGCACCATCAGCGACACAGACCCGCAGCCTATCCTGCTGAAATCCAGGCTGGGAACATACGCTGTATGCAACATCGGTATCATAAACAACGACGAGGAACTCTGCAACGAACTCCTCAGCAACTCCAATGCAAGCTTTGAAACAATGAGCAGCGGAAAGGTGAACTCTTCCTCGCTGGTCGGCGCTCTCATCGCGCAGAAGGACAATATTGTTGACGGTATCCGTTACGCCCAGGAACGTATTAAAGGCACCTTGTCGCTGCTGATACTCACAGAGGACGGAATAATAGCTGCCCGCGACAAGGACGGCAGGCTTCCTATTATAATAGGACGTCGCGACGATGGTTACTGCGTTTCTTTTGAGAGTTTCGCGTTCCAGAAGCTGGGATACGATATCTACCGCGAAATGCTCCCCGGTGAGATCGTAAAGATCACATCAAAGCGCGCGGAAGTACTCAGCGACGGTGTTCAGAAGAACCTCAGGATATGCACGTTCCTGTGGACTTACTACGGCTATCCGAACTCCGTTTACGAGGGCGTTACGGTTGAAACCATGCGCACCAGAAACGGTGAGATAATGGCAGAACACGATATCGAAAACGGCACCCTGCCCGATGTTGACTTCATCTGCGGCGTTCCGGACTCCGGAGTTCCGCATGCGATAGGTTACGCGAACCGCAGCGGTATCCCGTTTGCACGCCCGTTTATAAAGTATACCCCCACCTGGCCGCGCAGCTTTATGCCGCAGAGCCAGTCCATGAGAAACAAGGTTGCAAAGATGAAGCTTATCCCCGTGCATGAACTCATCGAGGGGAAAAAGCTCCTGTTCGTAGACGACAGCATTGTAAGAGGAACGCAGATGCGTGAAACGGTCGAGTTCCTGTACGCGAACGGTGCCAAGGAAGTGCATATGCGCTCCGCATGTCCGCCTATCATGTACGGGTGCAAGTACCTGAACTTCTCGCGCAGCACCTCCGAGCTTGACCTCATCGCGCGCCGCATTATCCACGAATTCGAGGGTGAAGAGGGCGTGAAGTACATCAACGAATACAGCGACACGAACACAGAACGCGGCAAGCGCCTTAGGGCAGAGATATGCCGCCGCCTGAAGCTCACATCGCTGGAATTCCAGTCGCTCGAGGGCACCGTAAAGGCTGTCGGACTTCCGGAAAGCGGGCTTTGCAGCTACTGCTGGAACGGAAAGGAATGATATACTTTGTCAGGTAATATCCACGAGGAATGCGGCGTATTCGGCATTTACTGCAATGCGCCGTCCGATGTTGCGCACTCGGCTTATTTCGGTCTGTATGCGCTGCAGCACAGGGGTCAGGAAAGCTGCGGTATCGTTGTGAACGACCGCGGAGTTTTCAAGACCCACAAGGGACTCGGTCTGGTGAACGAGGTTTTCAATGAACGCGTTCTGTCGGAATTCAGTCAGGGCAGGATAGCCGTCGGGCATGTGCGCTACTCCACCACGGGTAACGTTAATACCGCGAACTGTCAGCCCATGACTGTACGCCACGTAAAGGGCGCACTCGCCATCGCGCACAACGGAAATCTCATAAACGCGCTTGAACTGCGCAAGCAGTACGAACTTAAGGGCGCGATATTCCACAGCACCAGCGATACCGAGGTCATTTCCTACGCAATTACCGAAGCACGCCTTGAGACAGGTTCCATTCAGGAAGCCGTTGAAAAGGCGATGTATAAGATAAAAGGGGCTTATTCACTTGTGATCATGTCCCCGAAAAAGCTCATCGCGGCAAGGGACCCGCAGGGTTTCCGTCCGCTTTGCCTGGGTAAATTACCGGACGACGCAGGGTACGTTTTCGCTTCTGAAAGCTGCGCCCTGGACAGCATCGGCGCTGAATTCGTCCGCGATGTCGAGCCGGGCGAGATAGTCGTCATCGACGAAAGCGGCGTGCAGAGCATACGCACCCACTGCGGGCAGAAAAGCTCCATGTGCGTGTTCGAGTTCATATATTTCGCGCGTCCTGATTCTGTTATTGAGGGAGCAAGCGTGCATCGTGCCAGACTTCGCGCCGGGCATTACCTCGCGCTGGAACACCCCGTACAGGCTGACGTTGTTATCGGCTGTCCTGACAGCGGACTTGACGCGGCTCTCGGCTTCGCACAGCAGAGCGGTATTCCCTACGGCGTCGGCTTCGTAAAGAACCGCTACATCGGCAGGACGTTCATTCAGCCGACCCAGGGCATGCGCGAGAATTCTGTCAAGATCAAGCTGAACGCAGTCAGTGAAACGGTAAAGGGCAAGCGCGTCGTTCTTATCGACGACAGCATCGTGCGCGGAACAACTTCCGCAAAGGTCGTGAAGCTTCTCAGACACGCCGGTGCAACGGAAATACACATGCGCATCTCCTCTCCGCCGTTTATCAGCGAATGTTTCTTCGGCACTGATATCGACAGCAAGGAGAACCTCATCGCAAACAAGCATTCCGTTGAAGAAATCGCGAAGATCATCGGCGTTGATTCACTGGGCTTCCTCAGCACGGACAGCGTTGTAAAGATCGCTGAGAATGCCGGCTGCGGGTTCTGCACGGGCTGCTTCACCGGGAAATATCCCGTCGACGTACCAAACGAAATACCCAAGGACAAGTTTGAAATGAAGTTCGACGAATGAGCCGTGCGCCGTTCGGAGAGCTTATCACAATAAAAAAATTAAGGCTGCTCCGTACACGCGGCGCTCCTTAGAGAAAGGGCAGAAAAATGAAAAGTTACAGCGAAAGCTATAAGGCAGCAGGCGTTGACGTAACTGCTGGTTACGAGTCCGTAAAGCTCATGAAGGAGCATGTCGTAAGGACCAACACCCCCGGCTGCATTTCCGGAATTGGCGGCTTCGGCGGTCTGTTCATGCCTGACCTGACCGGAATGAAGGAACCGGTACTCGTCAGCGGCACCGACGGCGTTGGCACAAAGCTCAAGCTTGCCATGCTCATGAACAAGCATGATACTATCGGTATCGACGCGGTCGCAATGTGCGTGAACGACATCATCTGCTGCGGCGCAAAGCCCCTGTTCTTCCTGGATTACATAGCTATCGGAAAGGTAGTCCCTGAGAAGGTAGCGGAGATCGTAAAGGGCGTTGCAGACGGCTGCGTGATGGCAGGCTGCGCCCTCGTTGGCGGCGAAACTGCTGAACACCCCGGCATGATGGCAGAGGACGAATACGACATCGCAGGCTACAGCACCGGCATCGTTGACAAGAGCAAGATACTCGACCCCTCCACTGTAAAGGCCGGCGACGCCATCATCGGTATCGCTTCCAGCGGTGTGCATTCCAACGGCTTCTCGCTGGTAAGAAAGGTGTTCAACGTTAACGAGCAGAACCTCAAGACTTTCTATCCCGAGCTCGGTACTTCCCTCGGCGAAGCGCTGCTGGCTCCTACAAGAATATATGTAAAGCCTGTCCTGGAAGTTATCTCCAAGATCGGAGTTAAATCCATCAGCCACATCACAGGCGGCGGTTTCTATGAGAATATTCCGCGCGCTCTGCCCGATGGTATTTCTGCTAAGATCAGCAAGAACAGCTACGATTTGCCTGCGATATTCAAGCTTCTGCAGAATACCGGCAATATCTCTGAACACGATATGTACAACACCTTCAACATGGGTATCGGCATGATGCTCGTCGTTGACAAGGCTGACGCTGCAAAGGCTGTTGAGATACTCAATGCAAACGGCGAAAAGGCATTCGTCATCGGTGAGACTGTTGCCAGCGACGAAGGCGTTATCATCGAATAATGTTTGGATTTTTCAAACGCAAGACCGCTGCTCCCTTCACCGGGGAGCAGTGCACGGTCGATATCTCCGAGAACGGAATTACCATAAACGGGATGAAGCTGGACGTACTTGTCCATCTGGACGCTGCCATTAAGCTGCTCGGAACTCCGCGCAGCACGAAATACAAAACCGACAGCGATTGCGAAGAGTTTCTTGAGGAAACGCATGGAAAAGGCGCGGTTTCCAACCGTGTGAACTACACATGGGACGAACTGGGCATCTATTGCTATACCATGAACGGAAAAGTGATACACTGCTTCGGCTTTATGTTCGCTAACGACCCGGAATTGGCGCTTAAACACGCCCCCGATAAGATGTTCAGGGGAACTCTCACGATCAATGGTGAACCATGGCAGCAGGCAATAAAGCGCGGTGAGAACTGTGATATTATACGGGTGCTCCCGCTTGGCGTTTATTCAGTCACGGCTGAATATTCTGACCCGTTCGGTGGTGAAGCCCCCGATGACGGAGGCTACAACTGCGTAGAAGTTCAGCTTGCGGAATAGCGTTCGCGCAGGACAGGAGGAACAATATGAAAAACATCGTAGTGCTTGTTTCAGGCGGAGGTACAAATCTACAGGCGCTCATCGACGCTGAAAAGCGCGGGGAGATACACGGCGGCAGGATAACCTGCGTCATCGCAAGCAAGCCGGACGCATACGCGCTGGAGCGCGCCGCAAACAACGGCATAAAGACCCGCGTGCTCACCCGTCGCGACTATGCAGACGTGAAAAGCTACAGCAAGGCAATGCGTGACGCACTTGTTGAGGAAAAGGCAGACCTCGTGGTTTATGCGGGGTTCATGACCATTCTTGACGAGCAGGTGTGCGACGCATTTCCGAACAAGATGATCAACATTCACCCGGCGCTTATTCCGAGCTTCTGCGGCAAGGGATTTTACGGGCTGCATGTTCATGAAGCGGCTCTGGCAAAGGGTGTAAAGGTTTCCGGCGCTACGGTGCATTTCGTCACCGCGGACTGCGACGCAGGTCCTATAATCCTCCAGAAAGCTGTCGAAGTCAAGAACGGCGACACGCCGGAAACACTCCAGAAACGCATCATGGAAGAAGCCGAATGGAAGCTGCTACCGAAAGCTGTTTCGCTGTTCTGCGAGGATAAGATAAAGGTTAGAAACGGCGTCACCGAGGTACTGGAATGAACGAGAACAGGTTCACGGGAAAAGCCGGATATTATGCGAAATTCCGTCCCTCCTACCCTGCTGCGGTGGTTGACAGGCTCTATGAACTTACGCATGCCGAGAATGTCGCCGACATCGGCGCAGGCACTGGTAAATTCACCGAAAAGCTTATCACAAAGCCGTGGCGCGTTACAGCAGTCGAACCAAACGCCGACATGTGCCGCGAACTCCTGAAATGCGTGGGCGGCAAGGCTGAGATAGTCACTGCTTCCGCAGAGGACACGGGGCTGCCGGAGCATTCATTCGGGCTTATCACGGCAGCGCAGGCGTTCCACTGGTTCGACGAGAACAAGTTCAGGGAAGAATGCAAGCGCCTGCTTAAACCGGACGGCAGGGTCGCTATAGTGTTCAACAGCCGAATGAACGGCGCTATCAGCGCGCCGCGCGACGAGATATTCCGCAGGTACTGCCCGGAATTCAACGAGAACCGCGGTCACATGGGCATTCGCTCCGAGGCTGACGGGGACTTGTTCCTGAGAAACGAGTACTTCTCTTCGGTGGAGGTTTTCCAGATGGAAACGCCGGTGATGATGACAAGGGAAGAGTTCATCGGGAATTCGCTCTCAAAGTCCTACTCGCTGATTGAAACTGACCCGAACTACAAGGCGTTCGTCACCGAACTGCGCGAACTGTTCGATAAATACCACAGATACGGCAAAGTGGCCGCAAGCTACACGACCACCTGCTATGCAGGAAAATTCTGAAAGGATATTACACATGAACTACATTGAGCTTGACAAGGAACTGAATTCCCTTGCATATCACGGCAGAGGAATAATCATCGGCAAGTCCCCGGACGGTAAGAAGGCAGTCACCGCTTACTTTATCATGGGCAGAAGCGAGAACAGCCGCAACCGCGTTTTCGTTGAGGATGGCGAAGGTATCCGCACCCAGGCGTTCGACCCCTCCAAGATGGTGGATCCGCACCTTATCATTTACGCTCCGGTACGTGTTCTCGGCAACAAGACCATCGTCACAAACGGCGACCAGACCGACACCATCTACGACCTGATGGACAAGCAGATGACTTTCGAGCAGTCCCTGCGCACCCGTGAATTCGAGGACGACAAGCCCAACTATACCCCCAGAATTTCCGGTATAATCCACCTGGAAAACGGCGCTATGAACTATGCAATGTCCATTCTGAAATCCGCTGACGGCGACGGAAGCTCCTGCCGCAGATATACCTATGCTTACAGCAATCCCATGGCAGGCAAGGGCAGCTTTATCCACACCTATGCAGGCGACGAGATAGAGCAGGACGGCGTGCGCAGACTTCCCAGCTTTGAGGGTGAGCCGAAGAACGTTGTCATTCCTGATATGGACATCGACAAGCTGACCGACTACCTCTGGAGCAATCTTAACAAGGACAACAAGGTTTCTCTGTTCGTACGCTACATCGACCTGGAAACAGGCAAATACGACAGCAGAATTGTAAATAAGAACGTATAAAAAAGGAGATACTATGAAGGAATTCGAATTAAAGTACGGCTGCAACCCCAACCAGAAGCCCGCAAGGATCTTCATGGAAAACGGCGCTGACCTCCCCATCGAAGTTCTGAACGGTCGTCCCGGCTACATCAACTTCCTGGACGCATTCAACGGCTGGCAGCTCGTCAAGGAACTCAAAGCAGCCACCGGCTACCCTGCTGCGACAAGCTTCAAGCATGTTTCCCCGGCTGGCGCCGCTATCGGTCTCCCGCTGACTGACACTCTCGCAAAGATCTACTGGGTAGACGACCTCGGTGAGCTTTCCCCTCTCGCATGCGCTTACGCAAGAGCAAGAGGCGCTGACAGAATGAGCAGCTACGGCGATTTCATCGCACTGTCCGATGTCTGCGACGTTTCTACTGCAAGAATAATCCACAGAGAGGTTTCCGACGGCGTTATCGCCCCTGGTTACGAGCCTGAGGCTCTGGAGATACTCAAGAGCAAGAAAAAGGGTAACTATAATATAATCAAGATTGACCCTGACTATGTTCCCGAGCAGATCGAGCGCAAGCAGGTTTACGGCATCACCTTTGAGCAGGGCAGAAACGAACTCGTTATAAACGACGAACTGTTCGCGAATATCCCCACCGAAGCAAAGGATCTCCCTGAGAGCGCAAAGCACGACCTTGCCATCGCGCTCATCACTCTGAAGTACACGCAGTCCAACTCCGTCGCTTATGCATGCGGAGGTCAGGCTATCGGTATCGGCGCAGGTCAGCAGTCCCGTATCCACTGCACGCGTCTTGCAGGAACAAAGGCTGACAACTGGTACCTGCGCCAGTCCCCTCAGGTAATGGGCCTGCAGTTTGTTGACGGCATCAGACGCGCTGACCGCGACAACACCATCGACCTCTACATCGGCGACGATTATATGGACGTTCTCGCTGAGGGCGAGTGGCAGAAGTTCTTCAAGGTAAAGCCCGCTGTTTTCACCCGTGAAGAAAAGCGCGCATGGCTCGATACGATGAAGGGTGTTTCCCTTGGCTCTGACGCGTTCTTCCCGTTCGGCGACAACATTGAGAGAGCACACAAGAGCGGCGTGCAGTACATCGCGCAGCCCGGCGGCTCTATCCGCGACGATAATGTTATTGAGGTCTGCAACAAATACGGCATTACAATGGCATTCACAGGCATTCGTCTGTTCCATCACTGATATACGGAGGTAATCATGTCCCACGAGTTAGTTCTCGTTCTCGACTTCGGCGGTCAGTACAATCAGCTTATCGCACGCCGCGTAAGAGAACACAAAATATACTGCGAGGTCAAGTCCTACAAGACCCCTATTGAAGAGATACGCGCGATGAACCCCAAGGGCATCATCTTCACAGGCGGTCCGAACAGCGTTTATCTCGAGAATTCCCCAAGAATGTCCAAGGAGATATTCGACCTGGGCGTTCCTGTTCTGGGTATCTGCTACGGCGTACAGTTCATGGCTTACGCCCTTGGTGGTGAGATAGGCACCGCTGTTGACAGTTCTCTGTCTGAATTCGGCAGAACTGAAACAGAGGTCGATACCACTTCCCTGCTGTTTAAGGATATCGACAAGACCACCGTTACATGGATGAGCCACAACGACTACATCAAGAAGCTCCCGGAAGGCTTCGAGGTTTGCGGTCACACTGCAAAGTGCCCCTACGCCGCTATCCAGAACGTTGAAAAGAAATTCTACGGTGTGCAGTTCCACCCCGAGGTAAATCACACTGAACGTGGTTTTGACATGCTGGGCAACTTCCTGTACAACGTCTGCGGCTGCCGCGGCGACTGGACAATGGAAAGCTACGCTGAAACCGCAATCAAGAATATCCGCGAGAAGGTCGGCGCCGGTAAGGCTCTGCTGGCTCTTTCCGGCGGTGTTGACAGTTCCGTTGCCTGCAAGCTGCTTGCAAAGGCTATCGGAAACCAGCTGACATGTATTTTCGTTGACCATGGTCTGATGAGAAAGAACGAGGGCGACGAGGTTGAGGCTGCTTTCGCTGACAGCGGCGTTAATTTCGTCCGCGTGAATGCCGGTGAGCGCTTCCTGGGCAAGCTTGCCGGGGTTACCGAGCCGGAAGCAAAGCGCAAAATAATCGGTGAGGAATTTATCCGCGTATTCGAGGAAGAAGCCAAAAAGATCGGCAAGGTAGATTATCTTGTTCAGGGTACTATTTACCCTGACGTTATCGAGTCCGGACTTGGCGACGCGGCAGTTATCAAGAGCCACCACAATGTCGGTGGTCTGCCTGACTACGTTGATTTCAAGGAGATAATCGAACCTCTGCGCCTCCTGTTCAAGGACGAGGTCCGCGCTCTGGGAACCACCCTTGGTCTGGACGAGAAGCTCGTATGGCGCCAGCCGTTCCCGGGTCCCGGCCTTGCGATCAGAATTATCGGCGACATCACTCCTGAGAAGGTCGCTACCCTGCAGGACGCTGACGCTATCTTCCGCGAGGAGATCGCAAACGCGGGCCTTGACAGAAGCATCAATCAGTACTTCGCAGTGCTGACCAACATGCGTTCCGTTGGCGTTATGGGCGACGGCAGAACCTACGATTACACGCTGGCTCTGCGCGGCGTTTCCACCAGCGACTTCATGACCGCTGACTTCTCGAGAATTCCTTACGACGTGCTGGAGAAGGTTTCCGTTCGTATCGTAAACGAGGTTAAGAACATTAATCGTATTGTTTATGACATTACAAGTAAACCTCCGGCTACAATAGAGTGGGAATAATCGCCACTCCCGGAAATTCCGCATAACAATGCGGTTTAACAGACTTCAAATTGCTCTCCGATACCATTTTGATACCGAAATATCAAGATATGAAGTAGTTGCAAGTGGCTTTTATGTTGTAGCCAATTTGTAGCCAATGCTTAAAGCCGCACCCACCTAAGAGTGCGGCTTTGCTATTATCTTCGATACTGCTTAGCTGACCTCGCTTTCAAAAACTCCTGAAGCTTCTCCGCTAATCCCAAAGACTTGATAAAATCCATAACCTTCTGGAACTTCTGCTGTAAGGTGTTAAAATCGCTTTCGGTCTTACGCAGCCTATCTTTCAAAGTAAAGAGCCTTTTCAATTGTGTTTGTCAAGTAGAAAGTGCATAAAAGGGGCTCGAAAAAGTGCATAACCCGGTCAGCACAAGACTAACGTGTGGGGGCGCGGTTTGTGCATAAAAGGAGCGCCCTCTGTTGTGTATATTTGAAGCTCTTTTTGAAAGCTCCTGTTCTGCATTTTTGAAGCCCCTGCGGAGCCCCGCCTATGCACTTTTGGAGTCCTTTTTGTAAAGTTAGGCTCTTTGCGAGGTTTTCAGCCGCAGTGGAGCGGAGCGGAACGGAGGATGAAAACCTCGGCGGCTCACTTCTTACGGGCTGTTTTCTGACGCTTAATCGACTGCTGCAAGCGGTAGCTCTCCCCTGAGAATATCACGATATGCGAATGATGCACCAGTCGGTCTATCAAAGCCGCTGTCAGACGGTTGTCACCAAGCACCGTGTTCCACCCTGAGAACTCCAGATTTGAGGTTATGATAAGGCTCTTGCGCTCATAGCACTCGGAGATCACCTGAAACATAAGCTGTGCCGCGTCCTTGTGCAGCGGAACAAATCCAAGCTCGTCTATCACGATAAGCTCTACCTTTTTCAGGCTCGTCATAAAGCCGTTCAGAGTACCCTTGTTGTTACGCTCAAGGAGAATATTTGCAAGTGAAGCCGCTGTAAAGAAGCGAATCATGTGTCTCTCCTGACACGCTTTCAAGGCGATCGCTGCTGCGAGATGCGTCTTGCCGGTGCCGACCGCACCCATGAAGATGAGATTCTCTTTAGCGGTTATGAAGTCAAGATTCTCCATGTATTCACGGGTAAGTCCGGCAGGAAGCCCGATCTCGGGCTTCCATACAAAATCATCAAGCGTCTTGATGACATGGAATCCTGCGGTCTTGACCATACGGTTGATCCTGTTTACCTCACGCTCGTGAAGTTCGATCTGCAGCAGATCGGTCACATACTGCTCTGTATCGTGGTATTCTACTTCACGCCAGTCTTTTGCAAGACCTCCGAGCTTCAGAGTCCGCATCATCTGCTCAATATCAGCCATTTGCTTCACCTCCCGTCAGACCGTCATACACGGAAATATCGGGGTTGTAGTTGAGCGTGGGCACTTGCGAGAGCAGATCAAGCGGCTCAGGCGTTTTTCCTTCTTTCAGCAGAGAGTAATAGCACTGCTTCACGCTGTCCACATCGCTCCCGCCGTTCTGCTGGGCGAGAGTGAGAATATCCACGCAAAATTCAGCATTGCCGTCACGGACAATGTCATCAAGAAGCTGTAATGCACTTTTCCTCTCCTGACCTCTGGTCTGCGACAGATAGCTCTGCCAGGGCAGCGGCATTGCGGAAAAGAATCGTGTATGCTCTGCTGCGCCGGGTTTTCTGCACAGCGTCCTGACGTACTGCGTCCAGTCCATAAGCTCCTCGTTTTTGCCGTAACAGCGGCAGTATGAAGCAACAAGAGCGTGATCATGATAAAACTCGATTTTATCATAGAAGATCTTAGCCTGTACGGTTTCATCATGAAGTTCGGGAGAAAGCCCGTATTTATTCGTGTCAATGCAGACAAAGCCTGTCTTGCTGACTCTGAGCGATTCATAGTTGAATACGTTGTAGGGTACTTCGGGGAGCATTAGCAGCTTCGGCTTTTCATCTTCCCAAAGACTCTGTATCGTAACACCACGCTGGTAATGCGGGCGTTCAGCGTCATTTTCACACCAGTCAAACAGGTGGCTGTTGAACTCTTCAAAGCTAATGATCGTGGGGATCGGAACGAGGGCGTTGCGTCTGATGTAGCCGACCTTGTTCTCAACATTGCCTTTCTCATTGCCTGACGCAGAATTGCAGAAATCAGCCTGAAAGCGGTAATGCAGCATAAACCTTGTAAAGCCATCGGTGAGCTTTCTCTCGGTACCTTCAAGCACCTGAGCAACAGCCGTAGACATATTATCAAAGCGTATCCTCGCAGGTACGCCGCCGATATACTCAAAGATACGGCGCATACCGATCAGCAGGCATTCCTGATTCTGTGATGGGAACACCTGTGCATAGGCTTTATCCGAATACGTGAACGACATGACAAGCTCATACGCCTTGTGTTCGTTTCCATCAGCATCACAGCGCAGAAATTCTCCAAAGTCAACCTGAGCATGAGCCATGGGGTGTGCAAGCGGCAAGCAGCCTACGAGTCCCTGGCGCAATACGAAACGCT
>ERZ779865.1001-NODE-1001-length-22713-cov-6.401050_pt1 | contig 22713 bp, 25 predicted proteins | sample MGYA00433088_ERZ779865 | MGnify/ENA primary metagenome ERZ779865 (study PRJEB29588, sample SAMEA2151703) | human gut metagenome | biome: human gut; feature: human-associated habitat; material: faeces | place: Denmark | collected 2008/2010 ... | reverse complement strand
GTACTTCTGCATGGCAACACTCCCCTTTCTGAAAATATTTTACCATGTAAGCAGTTGGCTTACATGACTTTAAGTGCTATATGACTTATCAGGAACACTGTCTTTATGTACAATTCTTGTGTATATAATTTGTGACTATATACAAAAATTATTTAATTCGAAATAAATCGGTTGACATTAAGTTTGTTATGACTTATAATATGTATGAAGTTAAGTCTTATATGACTTAGAAAGGAGAGTGCTGTATGTTTGAGTTGACTAAGGATCTGCTGGACAAAATAGGCAGAGCAATAATGCCTGACGCTGAGCTCGTTCCTGTAGGTCCGCACTTTGAGGCGTCATGCGCTGCTTGCACCGGAACATGCAAGAATGGCTGTCAGGGTTCTTGTAAAGGCAGCTGTAAAAGCGGATGCACCAGAACGTGCAAAGGAAACAGCAGATAATCTTTTGGGATTGATGTATCAGTACGTCAATCCCGAATTACTATAAGGAGATAATATGAAATACCAGCCCCAGGAAAGAAAAATCAAAACTATCACCATTACTCTGACCCAATCCTGCAATTTAAAATGCAGCTACTGCTACGAGAATAATAAATCCCCTAAAATAATGACGTTCAATACTGCGCAGCAGATCATTGATAAAGAGCTGCAAAACAAGGATAAATATACTGGATTTGAAATCGATCTGTTTGGCGGAGAGCCGTTCTTACAGTTTGAATTAATAAAACAAATCACAGACTATGCTTGTCAGAAACTTAATGATTTTCCGCATACAATATTTCTTACAACCAACGGGACTCTTGTGCATGGCGATGTTCAGAAGTGGCTTATTGATCATAAAGATTGTGTTATATGCGGATTAAGCCTTGACGGAACCAGAGAAATGCATAACACCAACAGGTCAAATTCTTTTGATTCTATTGACATAGATTTCTTTGCTGAGAATTATCCTATGCAGGATATCAAAATGACTATATCCAGAGAAACACTTCCCACAATGGCTGAAGGCGTAATGTATGCTCACAAAAGGGGATTCGAGGTATCATGTAATCTGGCTTATGGCATTGATTGGTCTGATCCGGATAATGTTGCGATTCTTGACAGGGAGTTACATAAGCTTATTGATTTTTATATAGCAAATCCTCAGATCACTCCCTGCTCAATGCTATCGATGGGAATAACGAATGTGCTGCTTGAAGACAAACGACCGCATCGTCATTGTGGCGCAGGTATTGAGATGACATCTTATGATGTTGACGGCCGCAGCTATCCGTGTCAGTTCTTCATGCCTCTTTCAGTCGGAGAGGAAAAAGCCTCAAAGGCTAAGGATTTAAAATTCTACGAGGATTTTATTCCTTCGGAGCTTGCCGATGAAAAGTGCAGGGACTGCGTAATAAACAGATGCTGTCCAAATTGTTATGGTTCGAATTATGCTTCTACGGGTAATATATATCACAGGGATATTAATATGTGCCGGCTTACCAGAATAATGGTCAAGGCCTGCAGTTATTTCTATGCAATGCAGTGGCAGAACGGCCAGTTAAATGTTGAAGGTAACGAATTACAGAGTATGCTTAAGAGCATTGAGGTCATTCAAAAGGAACTCGTAATATCATGAAAGACTATTACAGGATACTGGAGGTCAGCCCATCAGCCTCATTTGAGGTGATCAAGGCGTCTTACAGAGCGCTTGCGAAAAAATATCATCCAGACACACAAACCAGTTCGAATACGGGAAAAACAATGGCTGATATTAATGAGGCTTATGAAACCTTGTCTAACCCTCAGAGCAGAAAAGAGTATGATCAACAGTACAGCAGTTTTATTAACAGCACAAAATCGTGTGAAAAAAAGGTTTCAGGAAATGACGCTGGCTCTCAGCTTAATAAGACTACAACATCCGAAAAAAGCAGCAATGAGCCCGATAGCAAGCATGGATTTTTTTCGTTCGTGAAAAAAGTCGGCAGTGCGATAGTTGAAGATTATACCCAGACGTGTGAGCGGCGTAACAGAGAAATCGAAAATGCATATATTCGTGCTCAAAGGCTTCCTGATGACAGATTGATTTATTGCTTCCGTACATCTGGCGGTGCTGAAAAAATTGGTTATGCCAGAGAGCTGGAACACAGGGATTATTTGTATCTGGACAGTAATGGCGTATATCAGGCTACTTATAAGTACAAAAATTTCAGGTACTGAGAAATTCCACACATAGCCCCACCAGCAAGAGCATTTTCGCAGCAAAAGGAATTGATTTAGGGACACTGACAGCATAACAAATAACCTCCACGGTTTCGGCTGTGGAGGTTTTCGGTTTCTGAACACACCAACAGTATAGTAATTATAATTACTGGAGGTGTTCAAATGGAACATGACGGATATCAGGAACTCGCAAATGCAATAGTGATCCGTGCGGCAAAGGATTATCGCATACTATTACGGTTTCACCAGAAACACCCTGATAATGCGATAGCAGAAAACAGGATCAGGGAGCTGGAACACGACGTGCATACTTCATTCTTTCAGAGCCTGACCACTCTTGACGTTGACAGGATTTTTTCTGAAATCAGAGCGGAATTTGAATAACACTGTGCCCCTGCCGGATAAGGCAGGGGCTTTGGCGTTAATTACTTTACAAGCACGATTTTCTTATCAGCGCCTTTACCGACGGTCTCAACGAGGTGCATTTCCCGCAGTCCTTTGATGATATTAAAAGCGCGGGTCTTTTTGACATCAAGCAGTTTCTGGACGTCCAGCTCGGTCATTTTTCCGTGAGCGGAGAGGTAGTTTATGATCGAATTTTCCTGCTCGGTAAGCTTGTGTTTATCAATGGGCGCGCAGGATCTGTTCATATTCGGAAGCGTGATTTTGAAGGAGTTAGAAGTAACGCTTATCTCCGGCTGCTCTGCACAGTCGGAATAGAGCGCGAATATTCTGCGTATTCCGGTGCCGTAGGATTCGATGAAGTTCAGTCTGTGGAACATCTCCGCCAGATTCCTGTTGCGGAGCTGGGATATTCCGTTCTTTATGTCGTCGGCGGAAAGTCCCTGAACAAGCCCTCCCAGGGAGATGAACTCCATGCAGCTATCGTTCACATTGATGATGATACTTCCGCTGAATGAATAGTCGCGGTGAACAATGGAATTCAGCAGAGCCTCCCTGAGCGCTTCCACGGGGTAGTCCCATCTGTCAATGCGGTTTATTCCTACTATCTGCGAGGGATTCTGGTTGCAGAGCATAAGGTAGTCGAACGCTTCCTTAAGCTGTGTGAACACAGAGCCGCCAAATTCCCTGTGAGCCTTGAATACTGTGTTCCTGTCATCGGCGAAAACGGCTACCTTTATTGTATGCTCGCACTGGTCCGAGATTATCTTCGCAAGATTTGTATACAGGTTATCCGAAAGGCTGACTATCCCCAGCGCAGGATATTTTCCGCTGTTGAATTCAAGATGGTGCTCGCTGAATACCTTTTCGGCTGCGCTGAACGTCAGATCCTGTTCCAGCGAACGTGCGCTTTCGTATACGTCGCCGTCCGACAGCTTGATCATCTGACGTATCTGTTCCGGTGAGGCAGGAACAGAGGAGGCTCCCTGACGTACATACACGCCGCTTGGTTTCAGTCCCTTTGATTTGAGATAGTAAGGCTTTGCGGTGCCTTCTGATATTCCGATTTCAATAATTCCGTTATCAAGTCTGTATTTAACAAACATCGTTACATCAGGATTTATGGAATCCCTGATACTGTTAGTTAATCTGGTATAGGTATCATCTGTGTTTTCGATTCCGACTGCATTGCCGTTGTCGTCAACGCCAACCAGTATCTTTCCGCCGTTTGTATTGGCGAATGCAATGACTTCCTTGCAGATATCGTCAACATATTCCCGCTTGTATTCCGTGTTTTCACTTTCAAAAGGCATATCAGTACCTCCATTCCTATGGTAGTATGGTTCTATTATATAGTGAATATTCACTTTTGTCAAGTGAATGAAGTGAATTTTGGCGAATATTCAGTCAAAAGCAGGGAATGTTGTGAATAATATATTATGATCATTAAGACTGATTATAGTTGAAATACCGCATTTTCTGATGTGATTTCATCAAAAACCGGGTAAATCAGGCTAAGGATACGCTCGGTTCATTTTAGAATTTTCCAAGAAAAGTGTAATAAAAAATAATTATACTAACTATTAAATAACAGGGCGGATGCCCTGTTATTTTTTAAGGGGGAGGGGAAGAAATCTCACTCACTTCGTTCGTTCGATTTCCCCCTCCCCCTTAACCCCCACCCCTTAAAGGGACTACGCTTACTGGCAAGATTATTTTGCTTTACATATACACATATACATATGATGTTAGCTTTTGGTAAGTCAGGAGAATGTGCGACAGGGATAAACCCGTCGCACATTTTTGTGTTGATATGATAGTCTGAATGGGGAGGGACAGAAATCTCATTCACTGCGTTCATTCGATTTTCCCTCCCCATTGACCCCTCCGGATCATTTGTATGATTGTTCTGGTGGGATATTGTCTGAGGATTCTACCAATATAATACTTCTGATATAATAATTAAGTCATCCGACAGGAGAGATCCTGTCGGATGACTGTGTCTTATTCTGAAGGTTCTTCCTTGTTATCTGGTTTATACAGTGGGATTTGTGATTCATAAAATTCTTTAATTGAATCGAGCTTTTCTTTTAATATTGCATACATTTCATCATAGTTGTGAAACGGAAAAGCAGCTGTAGAAGTTTTCGGAAACAAAGTCGGATATAATTCCTTCGAATCAATAAAACCACGTACATATTTTTCCCTTTGAAACTGGTCTATTAATGCTGACATAGAAACTCCCCGGAGAAAACGTTCTATATTCATGATACCAAGGCAATCCTTATTCATGTCAGCAGCCAGATCGAAGGCGAAATTCATCATAGATTCATTAAATATCTTATACAAATCATCTTCGCTGACAGCATGGTCTTTCTGGATATTAGCTATCTCATCAAGAAAATGCTTCCTTGTCAGATACCTTGTTTTTACATTAATTGCCTTCAAGATATAAACATGATCATACACCAACTTTTTGAAATTTTCAGCTTCTTCAACGGTTTTCTGCGCTTCATCAATTTTACCTGCCAACAGCTGCTGATTCGCCAGCTGATACAGTAACATGAGCCTGTTGTCGTCAGAATAGATAGTATAATTATGAACAAGGTCGTCCATGATTTGGGATAGCGCGCAAAGGTAGTCCGTATTTTGGATATCGGTATTGAAGAACAGTGCAGAGATATAAAAGACAGCTGAATAATAAATCACTTTCTTATATAGCTTCAGATCAATGAATATATCAGGGAGGGTTTCAAGCTCGTCTTCTGACAGATGCTGTTTCATCACGGAATGCATATGAGTAGACTCCAGCGTTCCGGCCTGCAGTTCGCTTAACATTGCTTCGATCATAACAAAGTTCGTTACATCAGGCTGTCCCAATACGTTTTTATTGATATTTCCTGCTGAAGAATAGCTTTGGATAATGCTTACCAGGTTATTTATAATATTGCTTTTGACAGGCGTTTCTTTATCATGCCTCATGTTGGAGATTTCAGATACTGCCGAATAATTAATGTCTGCTTGTGTCAGCCAACTTTTGATAAGAAAAGAGTCATATATCGTCTTAATCTTAAAGTTTCTTTCTACGAGGTTTTTATAAGCTTCCTGATCATTATTCTGCAGCAACAGAAAGATGTATGCATTGTTGTTCTTTTCAGCTGTATCTGTGATTTTCACGCTTTCAGGATTTTTTTCAAGAGTTTCCCTTATGCTCTTCAGGCAGGCGTTATTGGGGTATTGAGATTCAAGGAAGTAAAGAAGCTCCCATCTGAACGCCAATGCTTCCATATCATCAAAGACAAAATTGCATTCCAGACTGAAAAGCAAAGCAAGATTATTACAATTATCGAATGAATTATATCCGGCAATATATGTATATACATCACTCATAGCACTTGAATAGTCGGTGGTTTTATATCCATTACGGTGTTGGAATAAAAATAACAGAATACTATTCGAGAAAAATAGACATTCTTCCTGATATTCGTTGTTTAGCAATACTACAGCGTGATGCCTGGTCATTTCCTGTATCATAATATCACTGACACCCGGAAACAGTCTTTTGATCTGCTTTACAGTCAAATAACATTGAGATGGCAGCATATAAGAGATGAAGCAGAGCAGTTTAAGTATTTCCTCCGGCAATGTATAATCACTGTACAGTAACTGAAGATGCTGATTAATGGTCAGTAATTCTTTCCTGACTTCATTCTTCCTTATACTGCGCTGTTTAAATTCTATACTTTGTTTCGCGTATAGCTCATTGAGACACTGAATTCCCTGCTGCGTAAAAATCGAATCAAGGTGATGATCAGATTTGACAATTGCCCTGGTCAGCAGAACGATGTGCATTGTATTGTAATTGGCAGTCTGCATGATATTGTTCAGATTATTTGAATTCAGAAGCTCTGCCTGTTTCTTTTCATCGGCAGTCTGGCTTTTTACAAGATCCCTGATATCATTAATATCCATTGGACAGATCTCAATAGCATAATCCGCTTTATAGCGGCTTTCTATAATGACATCGAAGTTCCCTTCTTTCAGAAGTTCCATGTAGTTCGAGTCAAATGCGCTTTTATCAGCGTTTTCGATAATGACAAGAGTGCTTTTAACCGTATTCTTCTTAACAGAAAGAGATCTTATAGTATCAAAAGTTCTGAAAGAAACGTCTTTGTACTCTATGATGTCATTTATTGATTTCTCAATACTGGTATCGTACTTGACAAATACGATTTTATTGTACAGCTCCCTGTGGTCTAAGGCAAATTTATATATCAACTCAGTCTTGCCGATTCCCGGTTCTCCGGATATAACTGCGATCCTGTCATTGTTAAGCTTGTCATTTATCCAGGACAATTCAGCGTTACGTCCTATGAAGTCGGTTATGTTATCTTCCCTCAGGCTGGCTTTCCTTATCAGCGATACCTTTTCATCGCCCAGGAGGTGAAACATCAGGGCATTTGACAGCATTTCGCAGATGCATTCGATATAACCGTTTCTGTCAAAGTCGTATATACGTGAAAAGATAGCCTCCAGGGTGTTCTTGTATCCTTTCGAGTATATAGCGTTCATATCCTCGTATATCGTTTTGCCAACGTCATATTTTACAGTCGAAGCCTTTTCGGATATCTGCGTCTCAAGAAAATTCTTTACTCCATCCAGATAATCCTTACGGGTCTCAGGATTCTTCAGTCTGGAATAAAAAGTGGATTCGCCAAAGCTTTTCCTGACTTTTGAGCTGAGCATCTGTGGAGCAGCGGATTCAGAAGCTGTTTTTCCATCGGCAGTAAGGAACACCCTGGAAAATTCATTGCAGGAGAATGATCTTTCATCTGGGACAGAAGTCTGCTTATTACCTGGAGCATTATCATTATCGTCCCCGATGGGTTCATCATCTTTATAATGCAGTCTGCCATATATCGTTCTGACCAGCTCCTCAAAAAGAACCGGCTCCTTTTCTTTTACAGATTTACCCTCTTCAGCCTTTTTATTGCACCTGTTTACCGCCTTAGCCATAGAAAAAACCTCCCCCAAAAATTTTTTTTAAAATTTTATCACCTCGATTATACCACAAAAATGCCTATAAATCAACCAACCGTCTTACGTGTGCCTATTTTTTAAAACAGGTAAGAGTTCCTGCAATGGTTTTCAAAACCTGCTACACTGTAAGTACACCGGACAACCGGTGAATAAAAATCAAGGAGGTGCCACTATGGCATCAAATCACCAAGCTCCTTTTGAGAATTTATACAAGCCACCGGATGGAAAAATTGATGTTCCGGAGTTCGTAAATTATCTGAAGTAGAATACCCCATACCTTGTTTCGAATGGCAATTTGTATTTATGGAATCAGGACCATCGTTGTTTCTTACTGATGAGGAGAATGGATATCCCACCATGGATAATATCGAAGATCGATAAGTCAGTGAGCGTGCCGTCTTCTGCCATAAACGAAGTAACCAAACATCTGATATGGGCTCCTGAAAGACAAAAGGACCTTGAAACCCTGCGTCAGCATTCACAGTTCTATATAAACGCGAACAACGGGGTCATTGACATCAGGGACGGGAAGTTCTGCACCAATGAGGAGGCTGAAAAGCTGGCGCTAAGCAGCGGTTTCACGTATCAGCTGGATTTCAGCTATAACAGAGAAGCAAAGCTGGAGCAGGCGCAGGCGTTCCAGAAGTTCGTTGAAACTTCGCTCGACTCCGGTTCCGATCCGGACAAGCTGAATCTTTTGCTGGAGATTATCGGAATATGCATCTCGTCCGTTATGATCGCGAGGAAGTTCTACTTTTTCGTAGGAGCCACCAAGAGCGGCAAGTCCGTTATAGCCGACCTGATACAGTCTGTGGTATTTCCTGAGACAAGCGTTACGGCATTCGGACTGAACCAGCTCGGAGCCAGATTCAACACGCAGCATCTCGAATATTCCAGAATAAATATCTGCCGCGAGCTTACGGCAGGAAAACTGACCGGAACGGATATTCTGAAAATGCTGGTGTCTGATGAACCGCTGTTCGTTGAGGGCAAGGGAAAAGAGGGGTATGTCGCGCATATCCACACCAAGCTGCTGACCTGCGCCAATCAGATGCCGCTCTTCGGCGAGATGGACGCAGCAGGAAACCAGTCCATGACAGACCGCATGGTCGTTCTGAGGTTCAACCACACGATAAGCGAGAATGAAATAGACAGGCACCTTCCGGAAAAGCTCCACAAAGAACGCGATAACATCTTCTCGCTTGCTGTGAAAGCTCTCATGGAGCTTCACGGGAGGGATTATATCTTCACAGCACCGGCAGACACCCAGGAGCTCATGCGGTCGTATCTGCATGAGAGCCGTTCGCTTGCGCTGTTTATTGAGGAGCGGTGCCAGATGAGCGGGGAGGTACATATCTCCGTATTCATCGAAGTTTATAAAAAATTCTGTACGGAAAACGCGCTAGTTCCGTACAAGAATAACGAGGTAAGCGCGTATATTGCAAACTGTTTCCCTGCGGTACGCAAGGAGAAGTTCCGCATTGACGGCAAATATCTATGGGGCTGGAGAGGAATAAGCCTCTCAGCAGATACAATTAATAACAAGGAGGAAAAACAATGAGTGAAATACCAGACAGCAAGATTACGAAAGGTAATATATTACCTGACAATAACGCTAAGACTTCTGCGCTTTCGGTCAAGGTTACGCAATTACAGGATGAGTTCGTAAAAGAGCAGTCTGCAAAGAGAAATATGACTTGTTCCGAGTATATTCGTAATCTGCTATTTGACCCAAAACGGCAGGATATCGTCATTGAGAGAGGAAGTGATATTTTCGTTAAGCTTGCTGAAATATATGATCTGCTGGTGGACATAAAGCAGAAATTCAGCGTAAAGGATCAGGATTTTGGTCAGCTTAACGGTATACTGTGTGAGATACGCAGTAAACTTGATTCCATAAGCCAGACATTTGAGAAAATGAACGGGGATATATCGTTCATTTTCAACTCCATCGAAGCTGTCAAAAACGGATCTGATTCCGAAGATGAAGAAGATGACACTGTATACGTTGAAGATGACATCAGTGACGGCGACATTCAGGAAGGCGATAACGACTGATGGCAGTATGTATATTTATTAACAACACGGATAAATCACTGGACAGTCTTGATAAGGCTGATAAGTACATCAGCCACCCGTCCAAAATTGCGCCAAGGGGTATAGTGAGTTCAGGCTGTCCACCGGACCAGTGGGTAAGTTCTAACAGAGCCCTGAAGCGGTTCTGGCATGCTGCGAAGAAAAAGCAACTCCGGCATATCGTCATCGGGTTTGCCCCGAATGACAACGTAGACCATGATAAAGCGGCTCGTATCGCCCTCATGATCGCACGGCTTTTTAAAGGATATTATGTCAAGTGCGCAGTACACGACAACACTCTGCACCTGCACATTCATATTATTGTCGGGAATACCTCGTATATCACAGGTAAACAGCTGGATATGTCAAAGACAGACCTGTACAGATTCAAGGCAGAATGCACGAAGATACTCAGGGCAAACGGGCTTTATGGCATTCGTATGAGGCACGGCAGGATCGACAATTTTCCTGATGGCGTAACGGATTCCGAAATGATGGAGATACCGGACGAATGGTATGTCGAAAACCCCGGTGATGAGATTTGCAAGTCTGTGGAATCTTCGTATACCGCTGACGCCAATGAGAGAGGCTATACCGGTTATCCGCAGTACAGAACGTATAACAACTTCTATATCACCAACAACTACTTCGAACAGCCGGGTGATTACAATATCACCCACAGCCGCAGCAGGCAGACGCAGCGTAAACCGATATCCATTGCTCCGGGGCATGAACCGAATCCGGAATACTGGAAGAATGCGTCCCCTACAACTGAAAGTCCGCTGTTGCCGGAAGCACAGACCACGGCTCCCGACGACCGCTTTGAATCTGTTATCGATATCGATTCGGGAGGATTTTTCGATAAACCTGTACAAGTTACCCCTCCACAGCCCGTATTGACCGAGGTCAGGGACGGCGTCAGTGTGTTATTGTGTCAATACTTTCAGGACAGGGATCAGGCGATGGCGTGGATAATAAGCCAGCCAGTTATCAACGAACGTATCAGATTTTATATTGACGGGATCCTTGTTCCGTTCACGAATGGAGATCGGATCTTTCCGTTCATACCAATATGATTTTTATGGACCGTCCGGACCTTACGGACCAGGGGAGGTACGCCTGTGAATACAAGAGCACCACCGGAAAAGCTCCGGTACACAGTGATATATTATACCTGTGAAGCAGTAAAATCTGCAGATCAATTACAGGAGGTCATCAACATGGCAGACAATGAGAAATTTACCATCGACCGCTCCGACCTGACGAGCGGCAACTACGACACAGCGGAACAGATCACGGTCACGACTGATGGCGAGGCTCCGGTATCGCCGCCGGAAACGGTCATAGCGATAATCCTCGCAGGACTTATCCGCAGCGGCGCGGTTTCGTGAGCGGCTGCCTTTCCCGGAAAGGAGGTGAAACACCGTGAGAAAGGCTGCTCTATATGCGAGATTTTCGAGTAATAACCAGCGCGATGAAAGCATTGACGCGCAGGAACGCGCCATTCGCAAATACGCCGAGGAGAACGACATCGAGATCGTTGAGGAGTACATCGACCGTTCCAGAACCGGCACGAACACCGACCGTGAGGAATTCCAGCGAATGCTGAACGATTCGCGGTACGGGCTGTTTGACCTGGTGATAGTCCACAAGCTGGACAGATTCGCCAGGAACCGCTACGACAGCGCCGTCAGCCGGAAGATACTCAGGGACAACGGTGTGGAGCTGTATTCCGTCATTGAGAAATTCGATAATACGCCTGAGAGCATAATCCTCGAGGGTCTGATGGAAACGCTGAACGAGTACTACTCCGCGAATTTGTCCCGCGAGGTCATGAAAGGCATGAGGGAAAACGCCCTGCAATGCAGGTATACCGGAGGTTACGTCCCGCTGGGGTACAGGGTGGACGACGCGGGGCACTTCCAGATAAACGAGGAGGAAGCCGAGGTCGTGCGCCGGATATTTTCCGGGACGATACAGGGCATGAGTTACCGTGAACTCCAGCAGGAGTTCAACGAGAAAGGTATACGCACGCGGACGGGAAAGCTGTTCGGCAAGAACTCGCTGTATTCCATTCTCACCAACGAGAAGTACATAGGCGTTTACGTCTATAACCGGGCGGTATCCAAGGACAGCCGCGGTAAACGAAACAACCACCGCAGCAAGCCGGACGACCAGATAATACGTATTGAGAATGGTATTCCCGCGATAGTGACCCGGGAGGAATTCCAGGCGGTACAGGAGCTGCTGAAAAAGCGCCGCAGATCCCGCCGTGGGCGGACGGATACCGGGAATGTATACCTGCTCACAGGCAAGGTTTACTGCGGTATCTGCGGCGGTAAGTACTGCGGAAACAGTCAGTACAGCGGTCGTAAGAAAACACTGTACTACTGCTACCGCTGCAACGTCCGTTCGCGCAGGGGCGGTATCGGCTGCTCCAACCGCGAGATAAGCCGGAACTGCCTTGAGAAATACGTCCTGCGGTTACTGGCGGATATCCTGTTCGACAAGGACAGACTCCCGGCGGTAATTGAGGAGTACAACCGTGCCGTTACCCAGGCGGAAAGCTCCGTTGAGAGCGACAGAAAGCGGCTGAAAAAGTCGATAAAGTCCCTGGAGAACGAGGTCGGGAACATCATCAGCGTTATCGCAAGGACAGGTTCAGAGAGCCTTACGGCGGCTCTGGACGGAAAGGAGAAGGAGCTTGCGGAGCTGCGGGCGCAGCTTTCCGGGCTGGAGCGCAGAAGCGCCAGGGTCGATATCGACGAGGAGCAGATAAAACGCGCCTTCGACTACGGCAGGGAGCTGCTGCTCTCCGGAAAGATACCGCGGCTGCGGCAGCTCATCGAGCTTTACGTTGAGCGCGTGGAGATACTACCGGACATCGTGAGCGTTACGCTGAACATTCTGCGCGGATTGCAGGCAAACGAGAGCGGCGCGGCTCTGGACAGGCTCAACAGGACTTATCCGGAGGCGCTCAAAATAACCCGGAAAGCGGACAGGGAGGAGGTCGTTTCCGCTTCCGGAGAATAACGATGAAACCCGGGGATTTCTCTCCGGGTTTATTTTTTGCTGAAAATAGGTAAAATAGGTGTTGAAGACTTCTGTTCATATCATCCAGACAGGCACGATAAGGTTATCTGAATTGACCGCGGAAAGCTCCGGGCGCATACAGATTATAGCGCCCCTGCCCCTGGGAACGGAACCCTTGTCCAGCACGGAAAAAGCACTCACTATCTCGCTGGCAGGATTGACGGAACGCTTTATTTCAAGCGGGTGAAGCTCCCCGTCGCTTTCGATCACCATGTCTATTTCGTTGGATTCCTTGTCACGGTAGTACCACATCAGGCAGTCCCTGGCGTCGTTAAAATAGGACTTGCGTATCTCAGATACAACATAGTTCTCCAGAATTGCGCCGTTTATTGCGCCGTTCGCGAGTATCTCAGGGGAGCTGTATCTCGTCAGATACGCGACAAGACCTGTGTCAAAGAAGTACATCTTGGGAGTCTTTATGGTGCGTTTCAACAGGTTGTTTGAGTACGGGCGCAGGTAGAATATCACGTCAGAGCGTTCCAGCACGGAAAGCCAGCGTTTTGCCGTTTCATCCGACACTCCCACATCCATTGCGATATCGTGGACGTTCAGGAGCTGCCCCGTGCGGCATGCCGCAGCACGGACAAAATCCGCGAACGTCATCTTGTCTACACGCTCGATAAGCTCGCTGACGTCGCGCTCGATATAGGTCTGGAGATAGCTGCTGTAGAACACGTCACGATCGGTGAACCTGCCGCTGGCAAACCCTGGCATGGAGCCTTTCCAGATCCGTTCATACAGTTCCTTCATGTCTGCGGGAGCGTTCGTCTTTCTGCGCTCCTTGAGCTGTGCGAGGTCAACGGAGAACGGAGCGGTATTTCCAGTCCCGTATATTTCGTGCTGCGAAAGCGAGGTCATGTGAAGTATGGCGACCCTGCCAGCGAGTGATTCCTGCGCAAGTTCCATCAGTCTGAATGTCTGCGAGCCGGTCAGCCAGAAAGCGCCGGGCTCCGCGCCGTTATCTATGGCGATTTTGATATAGGAGAACAGCTCCGGCGCATACTGCACCTCGTCAATGAATATCGGCAGACTGTGCGTTTGCATGAACATCGCCGGGTCAGTCCTGGCAAGTCTGCGCTCCTGAAGGTCGTCAAGGGTGACATACTCACGGTCGTCAGTCATAAGCTGCTTCAGCACCGTGGTCTTGCCGACCTGTCTGGGTCCCGTTATCAGTATGCAGGAATATTCCCCGGTCAGGGAAAGTATCCTGTTCTCGATATCACGCTTGATGTAATTCATGCTTTTCTCCTTTCGGCTGATATTCGACTGAATCTTATTTTAGCCAGAACGGCTGTAAAAAAACAGAGAGCCGGAACTCTCTGTTTTTATTTTGCACGCTTAACTGCTTGCGTGTGCATCGTTGGTGGAGCCGAGGGGAATTGAATTCGGCAACGAATCGAACAGCTCAGCCAGTAAAAATCCCCCATACCGCATAGCAATGCGGTACCAACGTACATAGTATTATTTTTTCAAACATCTTTTTCAGCCCGTTTTAGTTCTGAATAAAGGACAAATAATGGACAGAAAATGGACAACTTAATTTGACGACATGACGTGCATTTCACACTTTCTAACGCGCTTTCGTCAATATACAGTTCAAATAAGATGCTCAATTTGTGTACCTTTATTATATATCGGCAGAAAATCCGATTTCTTTAGCGTTTTCACAAAAAGAGTTATTAATATTGACAACAAGAGCGCATAGAGAAAATCTGTGCGCTTTTTTATATAGGTTAACAGCCGAAAGGCTTTAACAGCATAGACGGAAAGGCCTTCTGAACGGGCGGTCCTATTCCTCACCGCCCTTCTATGCTATATTAAATTAATGAGGAATAAAACAAACTGGAGGAATAACATGAATGCAATCTACCAGCTGTTGAATCCGGATAATACGATATCACTGAACCGTCCGCTGGCTCATGCGGTCGGGCTGATGGAAACCGTGGTTTACAGCGCACTTATAGCCAAATGGCAGTATTACAGCGACAGAGATAAACTTGACCAGGACGGGTGGTTCTACTCTACCATTGCAGATTTGGAGGAAAGCACCTCTCTGTCGGATAAACAGCAGAAACGCTGTATTACAGTTCTGGAGAAGCGGGGGCTTATAAAATGTTCTCAGCGCGGAATGCCGGCAAAGCGGAGCTTCTACATAATTGACGATATAGTCCACCTTGCTGAAATTCTTGCGGAGGGCGAGAAAAAAATGAGGTCTGTCAAACCATCAGTGGCAGAAAAGTACAAGCGTAATTCCACAGCTGACGAGGAAAACGGCACTCCCGAAAAGGAAGAAACACCTCCTCAGACCGCATTCCTCCATTGTTACGCCGAAACGGCGCAACAAGAAACGCCAAAAGGGCGAAACAAGGAACGCCCAAACGGCGAAGCAAGAAACGCCGAAAGGGCGGAACAAGAAACGCCGAAACGGCAGAACATGATACGCCCAAACGGCGGACCATGTTACGCCCAAACGGCGGACAAATCTAAAGATATTAATCTTAAAGATATTAATCCTAATATAATCAATCCTATCAATCAATCTGCCGAAAATGAGCAGACTGACGAGATGGATATGATTGCCAAACTCAAAGAGGAACGTTCAGCTTATTTGCAGATAGTCCGGGATAACATCGACTACGACTTTCTTGTGGAACAGAACAAGTACAAGGTTTCGGAAACGGACGAGCTGGTCAGCCTTATGGTTGATACGATCTGCTCAACCAAGCCGTTTATCAGGGTAAACGGCGAGAACATTCCTCATGAGGTCGTGAAAAGCACTTTCCTGAAGCTGAACAGCAGTCACATCGAGTACGTCTTTGAAGCTATGGACAAAAATTCCAGCGATGTCCGCAATATACGCAGTTACCTCATAACGGCGCTGTATAATTCCAGATTTACGCTCAACAGCTACTGGGGTGCAAGGGTAAATCACGATATGGGCTGAACCAAGCGTTAATTTCCACTATGTGGATTTTGACGGGCATAGCGGGGTCGCTCCCTCCGGCGGCTGGTCCTGCCGCCTGCTGTGCCTAATATAACAGGACGAAACCAAATGTGCCGATTACGGCAGGAGGACTACATTATGGCAAAGATAATAGCAATAGCAAACCAGAAAGGCGGCGTTGGCAAGACAACGACCGTTGTAAATATCGCCGCAGGGCTGGCAGAACAGGGAAAAAAGGTACTCTGCATAGACCTCGATCCGCAGGGAAACCTCAGCGATTACCTCGGTTTTGATTTTTCCGAGTGCCGCACGATAGTTGACGTTCTGAAAGGTCTGGCGGTTATTTCGGACTGCATCAGAACCGCCAAAAACGAACCTGTGGATTACGTTCCGGCTGATATATCGCTTGCAACAGCAGATATGTTCCTTGCCCAGACCATGTGCCGGGAGCAGATTCTTCGCAGGGCGATTTCAGATGACCCTAAACTTTCCGATTACGATTTTATCCTCATCGACTGCCTGCCATCGCTGGGAATTTTGGTAACAAATGCACTGTCGGCGGCAGACGGGGTGATAATTCCGGTGCAGGTTCAGAAGTTCGCTCTCAACGGCATTGTTCAGTTTGAGGATATCTTCAACCTCGTCCGCAAAAATATTAACAGTCAGTTGAAAATTTGTGGAATACTTGAAACAATGACCGACAACACTCAGATGGGACAGGCTGTTGATAAGGCTTTGAAGGAACGATACGGCAGTCTTGTGTTTTCAACTTCAATCAGCAAACGGATCGAAGCCGCCAATAGTACGGCGGAACAGCGTTCCCTGATAAGCCGGAAGAACAGCGTAGTCGGCGGTCAGTACAGACAGCTTGTGTCTGAAATTCTCGGAAAGGAGGCAGAGTAACATGGGATTCAATCTTGGAACGACAAACAATACCGGAAAGCTGAATATGAACGACTTCCTCGGTGCAGAAACGGCTCAGAATACCGAAAAGGAAATCCCGATCAGCCAGCTTGTTCCGTGGGAAAACCAGCCGTTCAAAATGTACAGCGACTTCAAAATGAACGAGCTTGTGGAATCCATCAGAGAAAACGGACTTCTGTCGCGGATAATCGTGTCACCCGCCACTGACGGAAAGTATCGCATAATCGCTGGACACAACCGCGTTGAAGCCTGCCGCAGAGCTGGATTTACGGCGGTTCCCAGCATTGTAAAAGACGTGGACGAAAACCGCGCGAAACTCATCATGGCGGATACAAACCTCTGCCAGCGCACGGAGCTTCTGCCGTCCGAGCGCGCGTTTGCATACAAGGCACAGCAGGAGGCTCTGACAGCCCTCGGAAGCCGCCGTGCTACCAAGGACATAGCCGAGAAATACGGCGAAGCCAAACGCACTATCCAGCGCTACATTGCCTGCACACGGCTGGTTCCGGAGCTTATGGAAATGCTCGACAGCGGCAGACTTACGCTTGCGACAGCCTGCCAGTTTTCGGCGCTCCCGAACAGCAGTCAGGAGGAGATTGCAGCGTACCTCAGCCGTGATTCTGAAAGGAAATTCACAGTCGAACAGGCAAACACGCTTGCAGAATTGAAATTCTTCTCGGAATCCGACATAGCGGAGATTTGCGGCGAAAAAACACCTGTCTCGGAAGCTACTGAAGAACGCGCTGAACCGGCTGAACACAGTGCTCCCGCAGAACCAAAACATACCGTGAAAAAGCCGTCCAAGCAGATAACCCTCCGGCGCAAGGAAGTTACTCAGCTCATCGGCGACGAGCTATCCAACGAAGAGATTTCGGAGTATTTCTATTTCTGCCTCCAGCGCCGGGATATCCTAGAGGAATGGCACAAAATGTACACGGAGGGCAAAACAGATGGCTCAAATGCTTGATTTTTCGCGGGGAATATGCTATAATTCAAGAAAGGGACGGTGATTCCTGTGGACGAGATAAAAACCAGCGATATCAGCGCCGAAAACCGGGCTGAAATACTTAACATCATTGAGAACTTCCGGCTGATGGACGACACGTTCATGAGCAAGGTTTTCGAGGACAAGGCTTGCGCGGAGCTTCTGCTCAGAGTAATTCTGAACCGCGACGACCTGACGGTTGTCCGTGTGGTTTCGCAGTTCGAACTGAAAAATTTGCAGGGACGTTCAGCAAGGCTGGATATTTACGCAGTTGACGAGCATGGCAAGCAGTACGACGTTGAGGTCCAGCGCAGCGACGACGGCGCGGCTCCAAGACGTGCGAGATACAACAGCAGTCTGCTTGACGCAAATCTGCTCAATCCAGGCGATAAGTTTGATGAACTTCCGGAAAGCTACATCATTTTCATTACCGAGCATGACGTGCTTAAAGGCGGAAAGCCGCTTTACACGGTCAACCGCACGATTTCCGAGCTTGACCACGCAATATTTACGGACGGTTCGCACATAATATATGTGAACGGTGAGATTCGAAACGGCACGGCTCTGGGCGAGCTTATGCAGGATTTCTTCTGTAAGGATCCGCGCGAAATGCACTACAAGGTACTGTCCGACCGGGCAGGTTATTTCAAGAAAGACAAGGAGGGTGTTGATACTATGTGTAAATTAGTGGAAGATTACGGCGAAAAGAGAGCAAAGCAAGCGCAAAATGAACTTGCAATCAGCTTTGCAATTGAACTTTGGAACGATGGTATTCGTGATATGGAGAAAATCGCTAAAATGAGCAAGCTCCCTCTGGACGAAGTAAAGAAACTTTTCGAAGGCAAGACAGCCTGATGAGTATGACATTTGACGAGTACATTGAAAAGCGTGTTAACCAGGCAGTTGAGGAAGCAGTTCATAAAGTATCTGTTAATTTTGCAAACAATATATGGAACCATGGTGTTCACGATTTAGAAAAGATAGCGTATTTTTCAGAACTCCCTCTTGAAGAAGTGAAAGAGCTATTTGCTGACAGGATTGCCTCCACAACCGAATAAAACCAAGCGGAGACCGAAAGATCTCCGCTTTTCTATACAACCCTCCCTGCCACAGGGTTCACATACATTACCTCCGGGGCGCAGTAAAATGCGCCCCTAATCTGCGTAACAACGGGCTAAACCCGCGATACGCTCCAAACTTTTATAATCCGGAGGACAGCATGAACATTGAAAAGATGAAAGCATTCGCGCAGGCTCAACGGGAATCCGAGGAAAGCACGGAGATCCGTCCTGCCCCGAAGCCAGCCGAACCGGAATTCCAGCCGGAAGCTATCTACATTCCCATTGAGGACGATGAACCTTCCGAAATGCCTGACGACGGATTTGCTGCGGTTTCCAACGAAGAAGAACCGGAACTGCCGGAAACAGAAACCATCGAGGACATTATCGCAAAGTGCTTCCCGGAGGATAAGTCCTACAACATCGAGCTGGACAGACTGCTTCCCCTGCGTTCTCCGATTTTCACGGACGGCGGCGACCTGTCGGAACTCAGCTCGTCAATTGCGCGAATGGGCATAACTGAGCCGCTTCTGGTGCGCTCCGCCGGGAACGGCGAGTATGAGATACTGTCCGGAAACCGCCGCCGGACTGCCGCGGAACAGCTTTTATGGGTGAAAGTTCCCTGCCGGATAGGCGACGGAAAACTCACAACGGACGAATACGCCAAGCGGATAATCGTGGAAACTAACCGTCAGCGTTTTCCGGAGCTCACTCTCTCGGAGAAGATAAGGGTGTCGGCGGTACTGGGCGAACGTGCTGAAAAGGAACTCGGAATTACATCGGAACAGGCGGAATTATTCGGGCGGCTGAACTCTCTGGAACAGGAATTTCTGCTCATGCTGGACAGCGGTGCGGTCAGTATCGCTGACGCGGAAATTCTGTGCGGAATCAAGGAACGGGCAGTTCTTCTTGATGTTCTGAAACAGCACCCCGAAATGAAGCTCACTTCCGGGAAAATTCGTGAACTTTCCGGCGCTGGTGCGCTTACCGAGGAGGTCATCTTGGAAATACTCAAGCCGAAGCCACCGGTCATGGTGGCTGTTCCGGCTGAGGTTATTTCGGAGTACCTCGGCGGTAAAACTGCGGAGGAGATTTCGGAGGTTGTTTCAGCGGCGGTGAGGAAGTACTACTCTTAGGAATTCTGAAATTGATGGTTGATTTTTCTTTTGGCGTGTGGTATATTGTTTATGGTAGGGTATTGGGGTCAGCTCTATAAATCGTGATTTAGTGGAGGAGTACAAAAAACTGAAATTATTAAAAAGGTTGCACCATGTTCTTTAATGTGCCACACTTGTTCGGCATATAATGATGGTATCATTTGTGTGTCGGCTAAGACATTATTAAAATATTTAGAGGGCATAAAAGAATTTTATGAGGTACATATGCCCGATGACGTAGAAAGCTATAACAACTTTGAGGGAGTACTTAGCATATATGCGGGCGCTTCTTGTTCAGGTTGCCGCAGCACAGAACATAATGGTTGTAGCATCGAAGGATGTTTTTTGCTTGAGTGTACAAAGAACCATGGCGTTGATTTTTGTGGAGAGTGCAATGAATTTCCATGTAAAAAAACGCAGGGATTGTTTGAAGAAACAGTATATCGGCAGTGGTTGGAAGGAAATCAACAAATTAGAGAATATGGTATAGAGGCATTTTGGAAAAATAATTCCGAAAATCCGCATTATAAACCGTATAAAAAGTAATTAAAAATCCGGTTTTGAGAACTGGATAGCTTGGGATTTGGTGAAGTCAGTGAAAACTTGAATTCACCCTGTTATATGAATATATTCGTGCAATGTATTGAAATTTTTGTGCAAACAGCATATAATATAAGTGAAAAGGAGCGTGATATTATGGCTAAATCAAATACAAGTAATATTAGTATTCGCATGGATAGTAATTTAAAGGCTGCTGCTGAGGAATTATATGAAGAACTTGGTATGAACCTAAGTACTGCTTTTAATATTTTTGTCAGACAATCTTTGCGTGAAAGAGGAATTCCTTTCAAAATCACAGAGGGAACTCCGAATCAAGAAACCGTCTCTGCTATGTTGGAGGCAGAAAGGATTGCAAAGAATCCTAATGTGAAAGGTTATCGTGATGTGGATGAATTCTTTGCCGATCTTGATAAATGACAAAGTATGAGATTAAAAATACAACCCAGTTTAAGAAAGATTATAAACTTGCTAAGCGTCGAGGATTAGATATTTCATTGCTCAAAAGTATTGTAACAAAACTTGCAAATGGCGAATCTTTAGATCCAAAATATAAGGATCACCCTTTGACTGGTAACTGGATTGGTCATAGAGAATGCCATATTCAACCTGACTGGCTTTTGGTATATCGTTATGAAGATGATGTATTGGTTCTTACACTTGTTCGTACAGGTACGCATAGTGATTTGTTTGATTTATAATCAGGTTATTGCAAAATAAACTTCGTAATCCTCAGAGAACAAAATTTTCAAAATTCCGCTGAGGAACAAAAATCCGAAATGGCGTTACGGTGAACCATACCACAAATAGGGTGCGTCATTGAAATTATAAGGGGGTGGCACGGAATATGAAATATGATCTGTCAGATCGAATATTGAGGGAACTTTCTTTTTTGGCACACAAATATTCTGTCACCAAAATTGTATTATTTGGTTCCCGCGCACGGGGTACAAATACAGAACGAAGTGATATAGATATTGCGGTATATGGTGGAGAGTTTGATCGGTTTTATTGGGATGTTAAGGAAAAAATACATTCGCTTCTAATGTTTGATATTGTACAGGCAGATGCGGCAATTTCAGATGAATTGAAACAAGAAATAGAAAAGGATGGTGTTACGATTTATGAAAAAGCTTGATAATTTTACAAATTGTTTGTCCATATTGGAAAATGCGGATTTTAAACTTGCAGAAACGAATGATATATATCGAACAGGGATTATTGGAAAATTTAATCTTACCTTTGAACTTGCCTGGAAAGCATTACAGGAAATTATGAGAATGCACAGTGTAGAGGGGGCTTCTACAGGATCTCCTCGTGAAGTTTTGCAGCTTGGTTATAGAATTGGATTTATCAATGATCCTCAAGTATGGCTGCTTATGTTGAAAAAACGAAATACTTCTGTTCATATATATAATGAAGATGAAGTTGATGAAATGATTCTATTGATACGTGACAGTTTTATCCCGGCTTTTACTGTTCTTAAGGATATGTTGGTAAAGAAACTTAATGAGGTTGAAAGTGACTGGATGTAAGATGAACGCAGGTCATGTTTTTATATATTTTGGAATTGCGAAAAATTATCAAGAAAATATAATTTAATGGACGAAGATTGCTCAGAAGAGCAAATGCAGATATTGAGAGAATTATTGTCGGCAACAAAGGAACTTCCGTATTTACAGGCACCTGTTTATTTTGATTATGGATGTAATACGTTCTTTGGAAAATTCAGCTCTGCTAATTTTAATTTTACCTGTTTAGACGTATGTGAAATACATATAGGGGAAAATGTGATGATTGGTCCAAATGTTACATTGGCAACTCCTATGCATCCATTATTACCCGAAGAACGTAATATCCGAAAAAGAGAAGATGGCTGTTTTTATAATCTTGAATATGCGAAACCAATAACTATAAAAGATAATTGCTGGCTGGCATCTAATGTGGTTGTTTGCGGTGGTGTTACCATAGGAGAAGGGTGTGTGATTGGTGCAGGGAGCGTTGTAATAAGAGATATTCCACACTATAGTCTGGCAGTTGGAAATCCATGCCGTGTTATTCGCAAAATAACTGAGAAAGATCATATGCCAGATGGAATTGCAAAATTGCAAACAGATAGATAAAATTTATAAATCTATCCATTTGCATATAGATAACGAAAAAACAACATCATCTCCAATTATTGCAGCATTACAGCAAGTAGAAATTAAGAAAGTCCCTCTGTTTTCTTCTTTCTGTATTCATTTGGACTCATATGATAATATTGTCTAAA
>ERZ779865.996-NODE-996-length-22785-cov-4.537440_pt1 | contig 22785 bp, 20 predicted proteins | sample MGYA00433088_ERZ779865 | MGnify/ENA primary metagenome ERZ779865 (study PRJEB29588, sample SAMEA2151703) | human gut metagenome | biome: human gut; feature: human-associated habitat; material: faeces | place: Denmark | collected 2008/2010 ... | reverse complement strand
TTTCTTCTGGCAGTGCCTCCAGATATTGGGGATTGCGGATGTAAAAGTTATTATAATAGTCGTCGACTGCTTTTTGCCATTGGTCAATGTAATGCTCTTTGGCATAAGCGTCTCCGTAAAGTTCTTTGATGATTCGGTAGGTGGTATAAACGGTTAGTCCCTCTGCGGACCAGGCACTGTCTGGCTGGGAGACATCGAACATGGCTCCAAGGCCCCACCATTGATGAACTATTTCATGGATCATGACTTCTCCGGGGATGCCTCCTTTATCGGAATCATGCAGATTTTGGGAAGTAAAATCCTGTTCATCTACCAGACTGACGCCAGCACGGGCATATCCACCATCAGCGATTCGACCTTGAATCAGTTTCAAAGAGTCAAAGGAGAAGAAATGAGGCATTCCATAGTGGGATGAGCAGTATTCCATAACCGTCTGGATTGCTTCTGCAGCATGGGCATCTTCCATGATTGACTGGTGTTTACGCCCATAATAGAACTGAATCGTTGTACCAACAGCTTCAATATCCTGACGGACATAGTCTCCGGCATAGAGGATGCCACGGTTTTCTGTGTCTTCGATTCGCCATGTAATGGTACCATTGTCATGCTCTGCTTCTTTTTTAGCCTCGGCTAGTCCAAACGGGATTACGGTCATGGTGTCTGGCAGAGTAATATCTGTGATAGAAGAAAATATGCCGTCTGCAGTTCCGGCGTTCATGATTGCAGGAGCCAGAGCCTGATTTTCCAGACATAAATACTTTGAGCTAATTTCCGGTTTTCCCTGCATAGTTTCCATGAGATTCCAGTCTTGTGGGAATCCATGATAATCAAAACAAAGATCTATGGATGCAAGGGCAGGGATGGTGACATTTAAAAGTGCCATATTGGATTCCTGGTAATCGTCAATCTCAAAGGGTACAGGCTGGCCATTGGCCTGGACAGAATTTACTTCATAACCGGGATTGATTGCAAATGACACGGTTTGTTCTGTTCCAGTTGTATTTTCAATTTGAAAGGATGCAGTGCCGGATACAGTTCCCCTGGAAAGATTGGGATGGACATCTGTGACCCTCTTTTCACAGAACACTCCCTCCAGGTAGGGAATTTCAAAAAGGGTGTTGACAGACAGATCCGGGGTACTGTGATCCAGAAATGGTTGAAACTTGTATAAAAGGCCACAAAAAGCAAAAAGGCAGACTGTAATCATGGGACGCCAGAAGCGGCGGATGCTGTACTTCATGGAACCTAAGGGACCTTTGCCATATTGCCGAATACATAAGTAGGACAAGAGCCAGACCGCTGCCGCACCTGTGATCCAAGTAAAACGCATATAGGCCACAGAGCGGAAGATGCGGAAGTTTGTAAAATCGTCTGAGATTGCCCATACACAGGGATTAAGCCAGCACAACTGCCAATTGTCTTTCCAGATCGTCAGGCTTAATCCGGCAAGGGCAACCAGTATGACGATGGACAGATCTAGACGGCGGGTGAACTGATATGCACAAGAGGACAACAGGATAGCAATGGGTATGGCCATTCCCATAAATAAAAAGTAGCATAGGAAATAGGTTAGGTTATCAAAAACACTTCCGGAAGCCATCATGGTAAATGGCATCCAGACAGCTACAGTGATACTCCATGTTAAACCAGCAGTACCTATAAGAGACAACAAACGGATACAGGAGGCGGTTAGAGGAGAGACAACCGAATAGAGGAGAGCCTCCATCTGCCCGCGTTTTACCCGATCCCATTCCCAGACAGTCAGGAATGCAAATAGAAGGCTAGAAAAGATTCCAGCTGCCAGAGAGGGATTGGCCAGATAGGTTCCTAAAGTGGTAGCTTCCACTGGTTGATATAGAAACAGACCCATGATGGGGGAAAGGATAGTAAGTCCCATTATCAGCCAAGTGATAGGTGAGCGCAAAAGACGCCGGAACTCTAACCAGAATAAAGAAAAGATTCTCATTGCAGTTCCTCCTTGGAGATCAGATAAAGATAGGCATCTTCTAAGGTTGGCTCTTCTGCGTGAGCGTAAGAGGGAAGGGTTTCCCATACGCCTTTGCAGCGTATTCCGAAAGCAGTATTAACGCGGCTTGTAATGTGAAGCCCCTGCTCATGAGACATATCCTGTTCAAAAAAGGTGCCTACATGTCCAACAGCAAGCCGGATCAGGTCAGATGGTGATCCAGTAAAGAGGATGGAGCCGTGGTGGATAACAATCAGCTGGTCACAGACAGACTGTACATCCTCAATGATATGGGTGCTTAAAAGTACCAGACGTTCCTGAGCAGCTTGGGAAAATAAATTGCGAAAATGGATCCGTTCTTCGGGGTCTAATCCTACCGTTGGCTCATCAAAAATCAAGAGTTTTGGATTACCTAAAAATGCCTGAGCGATTCCAACACGCTGACGTTGACCGCCGGACAGCGTTCGGATCCGGGCATTGGATTTTTCTGTAAGGTTGACTTCCTGGATCACTTTAGCCAAAATGTTTTTTGTGTTGGATAATCCCTTTAAAGCAGCCATATAGTCCAAGAACTGATAAACAGTCAGCTCTTCATAAAGCCCAAATGTCTGGGGAAGGTATCCCAAATGACTCTTTAGCAGGCGTTCCTGTTTCAAAAGTGGCTGTCCATCTACAAGGATACTTCCGTTTGAAGGAACCAGGGCAGCTGTCAAAAGCTTCATTAGTGTGGATTTTCCAGCACCGTTTGGTCCCAAAAGCCCGATCATGCTGGGAGCTTTTAGTTCCAGATTCAAATGTGAAAGAGCTTGTTTCCCATTGGGGTAGGTCATACTTAAATCCTGAATGCGAATGTTCATGTCGCTATATCCTTTCGTTTTTAGATTCCTGCATTTTTAGGTCAGACAGTTTTTGTTCCACCCTACATTTCACATCATCACTCAGTGGGATGGAATCAGCGGCAGCTTTTAACTGCTCTGCAATATAATCATCCAATGGATCCTGACCAGGAATATAGTTGGATGGAATGGTATTTGGGGTTTCTTTTGTCATATGCGGCCTCTCTTTCAGATGATATGTTATAGCAAGGTTCCATGGTCCAGTTTCAAAATGTGATCGGCTGCCTGGGCAACTTCTCTGCTGTGGGTGACAACGATGACACATTTTCCAAGTTCATGGGCGGTTTGTTTTAAGAGTTCAATAATTTCTTCCGTTGTGGTTTCATCCAGGTTCCCAGTTGGTTCATCAGCAAGAAGAACCTTTGCTTCGCTGGCCAGAGCACGGGCAATCGCCACTCTTTGCTGCTGACCGCCGGATAGCTGGAGGACATTCCGGTTCCAGGCATCCTGTGGAATATTTACTTTGGTGAGAAGTTCTCTGGGATCTTTATTCCCACCCAGCTTTATATTTTCCTGAGCAGTAAGATAATCAATCAGGTTATAGTTTTGGAATACCAGAGAAATATGGTGTCTGCGATGGAAATTAAGACCACATTTCTGGATATCCTCCCCGTCATACTGGATCACTCCTTCGTTAGGAGTATCCAGTCCGGCAAGAAGGGAGAGAAAGGTGGTTTTTCCGGAACCACTGGAGCCTATGATGGAATAAAATTTGCCTGCTTCAAATTCAGCAGATATTTGGTGCAGTACAGGGATGTTTTTTTGCGTTCGGTAAGTGTAACTTATATGGTTTGCTTCCAAAATCATTGCAAGACCTCCTAACTAACTCATTTCGCTCAGGATTTCTCTTGGCTTTTTGCGGAATATTGTAACTCCTGCAAGAGAAACAGATGATAAGGTTAATAGTGCGATGCTGATGCCATCGGCACAGAACATAGATGGAGACAGAGATATCTGTACATCCGTTACTGTCAGTTCTGGGGCAACATATTCAGTCTGTATTTGATTTGCTGTTTGCTCTTCTTGAAGCTGCGCCTGCTGCTCCTGTTGAACGACCAAGTATTCAGCTGCAGTTTTGGCAGCTATGGGAGCGGCCAGAAAAGAAAGGCTGACAGCAACAATTCCGATGAGAAAGGCCTCCAGGATCATTTGAAAAAGGATTTCCAGCTTTGAGATTCCCAAGGACATCAGGACTCCTATTTCATGAGTTCGGCTTTTCATCCAGAAAACAAAAATAAGTGATAAGATAATGAAACTGGCACTGGCAATAATCAGTAAAAGCATTTGACCGATATGCTCCAGGTCATTAAAATTGGATGCCATAGTATCCAGGTTTCCATTGTTATCAATCAGATCATACCGCTCCCAGTTGATGTCAGTCTGTTGGATTCGTTCCTTCACTGCTTCGTATTCATCAACCTGTTCGACTTTGAAGTAGGCTTTTTCAAACAGAGGGGAATCCTGTTCTGCTTTTGCCGGAAAGTCCAGATTTGTAAAAATGATATTTTCGGAGCGGTAGGTATCGCCGGACATATAAGGAGTCATAGGTTCCCTGACCTGATAGATCCCTACAATCTCTGCATATTGGATGGGACCTTCCTGCTTAACAGGGGAAAAGCCGATCCGGTCACCGACTGTAAGATGATTTAAAAGGGCAAGTTCTTCTGATATTACACAAACATCCTGGTCTTGGGGAACAGTCATACGTCCATCTTTTATCGTTACGATTCCATTTAAGACATTGGAATCCAGACTCATTGTTCGGTTTCCTATCAGGGAAATACCTTTAGGATCAAGGGTTTGGTCTTTGTCTGGATCTTCAATACGGGAAAAACCCTCTGGTTTTACAGGAGTTGGAACCGTTGTAATATTGTAATCAGAGATTCCGGAAGCAGCGGCTATTTTTTCAATATCTTCCCGGACAAGAGATTCAAAAGAATGATCCGTCCATACATATCCGGAGGGCTGCCCATTGCTGATGATCGTTTCTGCATGAACGCCTTGATAACTGCCGCTTTGTCCGACTCCGAACGTTTCTTCAATTACTTCAAACGCTTCCTGAAGACGTTTGCTTCGATTCTCCGGGTTTCCTTCTAACAGGAAGCCAGCCCCGATTGCCTGCCGGGTGCTGTCTTTTGCCGCAATATTAGCAGAACGGCTTGCCATACCTGACAGAAACAGAAGACTGATTGTACCAATTACAAGAAGCAGAAGGAGGCTTTTGATTGGTTTTCTGAGGCAAGAGCGGATGGCTCTTTGAAATGGATTCACGTTATCCCTCCATTCTGGATAAAATATCTTTCGGGTTGGTAGTTAAAACGGGAACCAGAGACAGAAGCACTGCGGTCAAAATTACCAGGCTGCCAGCTGCAAACAGAGTGGCAATTTCCTTCATCTGAAGGCTTGGTGTCATGACAAGCGTGGGTTCCGAAGCTGAAAGGATGGTCTGCAGTACATTGGCACTGAGCGTTCCAAGACAGCAGGATCCTATGGCAGCCAGGAGAAAGATCATGACAGATTCCAGAAAGGTCTGGAGAAAGATGGTTCCCTTGGACTCTCCCAGACTGATAAGTACAGCCATTTCTCTTTGACGGCTTCTCATCCACATACATAGGATTAGAGAAACAATAACGGTTCCGGATAAAAGTGTGAAGGCCATCATAAGCTTTGTAATCCGAATGATTTGTTCCAGGGGAGCTTTCATCTGCTGGTATAGGACATCGGAGGATGTAACCTCTGTTTTTTCTCCGAACAGTTCTTGCAGCTTCTCAGCCAGAGCTTCTGTCTGTCCCGGCTGGTCGGTATAAACAATCAATTGATTGAATTGATCAGAATTAAATAGGGTAGTATAGGATTTTGTATCGATAAAAATCTGGTTTTCAATGCGATACAAGGAATCCAGAGTATTATCCTGCTGGTGTTCGTTCCCAGAAAGAAACAGACCACAGACAGTTACAGTAATGGTTTTGCCATGCTCATTTTCCAAATGAATCTGATCTCCGATAGAAATGCCATTCACTGTAGCAAATGTTTCGTGTATGACCGCAGAGGAATCTGCTTGCGGCTGAATCAGTGTTCCATCGGTCAGACGGTAGTTCTGTGTGGCAAAAGGACCATCTTTTTCCAGATCATCATAAGCAGTTAAATGAATCTGTGAGTTTTCCGGTTTCTGAGAATCACTAGCTGTAATGGGCAAGAAATCGGAAAGATAAGCGGGACTTTCTGCCTGACGGTTTAGGAATGTAATATGGGGCAGCTGCTTTACGGCAGAAATATCCTGACTGGAAATCCGATCCCTATCCTGCGTGATTTCACAGACTGCTTTTGCCTTTGATTTTTTCTCTATAGAGATTTGAGTTGTCTGGGCTGCATGGAGGATCATGACAGTGCCAAGAATCATACTGTTTACCAGAAGAAGAATCAAAAACAATAACGCGGTTTTTGCCCGCTTACGAAACAGATATAAGAAGGCTCGTTGATAAAATGGCATGGCAGGCTCCCTCCTGACTTATTCGTAACGGATCAAGAAAATCTGCTCGGCTAAAATCGCTCCGGATTCGTCTGTTTCTCCATAGACAGCGACAGATGTTTCTTTTTTGATATCCGCGGCACTTGCAGTTTCCAATGTAAGTGCTCCAGTAGATTGGCTGATGCGGGCAAGCTGGAAGGTACAGTTTTCCAGATAGTTTACAGTAAGGAGATTTTCAGCGTTTTCGGAGTCAACGGCCGTGATGGCAGCCCCGGCATCCGTTACTGAGAGCGGGTTAAGGGTCAGCCCCGTATCAGAAAAAGCAGTTACCTCACCAGAGGCAGTGGCAGAATCCAGTAATTCTTCTGCATTGGCAGGCACATTGTTTGAATGTGTTTCCGAGGATTCCTGTTGAGCTTGTTCTGTTTGGGGCTCAGATACAGCATTGATCTGCTGCATTTCAGTTTCTGCCTCAACGGGCTGATTTTGAGGTTTACTCTGACACCCGGCCAATGAGAAAATACATAAGAGAGTTGCGAATCCTACGGTTATTTTTGTGTGTTTCATGTGATATCCACCTTTCTGTTATTTCTATAAGGCTTGAAATGCCCATAGATTACTAATTTGATGTTCCAGTGTTTGATACTCCCAGAGCTGATTGCTGCGCTCTTTACTATTGGGATCCTTTATGATAAATTTTCCATCCTTGAGTCCTGTTATGACAATGAAATGACCAGTTGTTGTAAAATCGCCAGGACGCATACTGCAGATGATTGGCTGTCCAGATAGCAGTGCGTTTTCCATTGCGGATTGAGAGAGGGCCAATTCTTTTCCAAGAATGCCGAAATGGGCTGCACCATCGCTCATCAGAGACCAACTGGTGCCTGAATCAGAAGCATAATATCCTTGCTGTTCCGCATAGCTGGCTACTGTATAGGGAGTAATGGTGTTTTTGCCGGTTAGCCCAGCAATTACCATAGACAGGCAAGTAGGACCACATCCGTTTACCGCTATTACATCATCCCCATAGAATGCATATCCCCATCGTGGATCGTATTGCAGAAGGAGCGGATAGGTTCCAGGTTCTATATCACCGATGGTATTAGAGAAAACCTCTCCTTTTTTATTGGGATACTCCAATACAAAGTCCAGCATATCCAGATTTTTGGATAACATTTCAAGGAGTTCTGAGGGGTACTCCTGAAGGTGCTCTATAATGTCCTGTATTTTTGGCTCCTGTTTTTTCAATGCCTGTAAGGTTTGCAGTAGATCCGTATCCATAGAATTTTTCATCGGGGTGTCGGATTCACTGCCATTTCCATCCGCCGCCATGACCATACAGTCAGAATCTGAACTAGGTGGTGGGACAGATCGGTTCTTGTAAAAAAGACGGACAGCACATATGCTGATAACCGAAATAAGTGACAGACCTAATATTATGCGGTGGATGTTTCGACTATGGGATTTTCTCCGCCGTTTTCGAGGTCGTTGTTGAGATTCCAATTGAGTTCCTCCTTTGTTGTTTGCTGCATACCATTTTATTCAAAAACTTATCTAAAACTCCTCTAAGAAAAAGAAAGATTTTGATGGATTTTTAGAGGACTTTTAGAGATTTTCTTTGCTATATTTGATATACTGAACCGTGAAAAAGAAAGGGATGATTTATCGTGAAGATACTTATATTGGAAGATGATATAGAGCTGAGTTTAGCAATGAAGCAGGAACTACTGAAAAATGATTATATGATGGATTGCTGCCACGATGGGGAAACAGGGCTTCTCTATGCACTAAATACAGAATTTGGATATGATCTGGCGATTGTCGACCGGATGCTGCCAGTTATTGATGGCTTGACAATTATTAAAGCCATGCGTAAAAAAGGCATTTCTATTCCGGTAATCATTATTACAGGGATGTCCTCTATTGATGATCGGATTGACGGTCTGGATGGTGGGGCAGATGACTATCTGGTTAAGCCATTCTATATCCGTGAATTATTGGCAAGAGTACGGGCTTTGACCAGAAGACCCCATGAAATGAAAGAACAGGATACTCTTACCTACCAGGACTTAAGACTGGAACATTCCAACCGAAAACTTCAGGCGAATGGAAAAGAGATCCTGTTGACAGCGAAGGAATCGGAACTTTTGTACACCTTGCTCAAATCACCGGAAACTCTTCTGACAAGAGAACAACTGGTTCTAAAAGTCTGGGGAACTGATTCGGATATTGAACCTGGAAATGTAGATAACTATATTTCCTTTCTTAGAAAACGGTTAAAGGAATTGAACAGCATATGTGAAATAAAAACCATTTATGGAAGTGGCTATCAGTTGAGGTGCAGTCTATGTTGAAGCAATTATATCGAAAACTGCATTTAGTCTTTGTTGTGACAATCATGGCGATTGTTACAGGGGTAATTGGATTTTCCTTTTCTAATCATGTAAAAGTAAGTGAGGCAGCACAAGTAACTCTTTTACAGAGAATGACCTCCTTAATCGTCAGCCAGTTGGAGGAAGAAGGAGCGGATCCTGAAGAAGTTCTTTCTGCCTATGAGAAAGATATGTCTATAACATCAAAATTGACGGATGCATATGGTGAGCTTCTCTATCAAAGTGCAGATGGTCTGGAGGATGTTGAGGGGAAGCTGAATAATGTGGGGATGCAGATCATTACTTATTCGGCAGAAGGAGACGATGATCCAGCAGAACTTTCGGTTTCAGAGGGAATGTCTGAGGTGGAGGGTGATAATCATGAGAGATACTTGCTCAATTTGACACATGTTACTTCTGAGGATGATAAAAATCATTCATTGACGCTGGTTTATGAGCAGACACCCATATTTCAGATGTTTTTGGAACAGTTTCCGATGTATCTTGCAGTCTGGATTTTGACCTTGCTTTGCGTTAGCCTGGTCAGCCGCTTTCTATTGAAGAAAGCATTTGAGCCAACTGAGCGTATGATGCAGAGCCAGAAAGAATTTGTTGCTTCGGCTTCTCATGAATTAAAAGCACCACTGGCTGTGATCGTGGCAAATGTAGAGAGTATGCAGCATGAGGCACAAAACGAAGGATTTCAGGGGAATCTAAAAGTCATTGATTCGGAGTGTATGCGTATGTCACGTTTAATTAAGGATATGCTTCTTCTAGCGTCATCTGATGCGGAAAAATGGACGCTCCATACTTCTGAGGTCAATGTGGATACACTGCTGATTTCTTTGTATGAAGCCTATGAACTGCGGTGTATGAAAAAGAAGATAAAATTGGTTTTGGATCTGGGAGAAAATCTGTTTCCAACTATTAAGACAGATCAAGAGCGGCTGTTCCAGCTGCTTAGTATCTATCTGGATAATGCACTGCATTATAGCCCAGAGGGAAAAGAAATTCAGATCCGAGTGGATGTGTCTTTAAAAGAATTGACATTCTGGATTGTAGATCATGGAATCGGTGTGGAAGAAAAGGACAAACCGTTTATTTTTGATCGATTCTATTGTGCAGATCAGTCACATACGGATAAATCACATTTTGGGTTGGGGTTAAGCATTGCAAAGGAACTGGCGCAGATGTTGCATGGAAAGCTAGGTATGGAAGATACGACAGGAGGAGGAGCATCCTTCTTTTTCACATTGTCTTTGAAATGAGAAAAAAGAAATATAGCTGAAACGAACCTTATTAATAAAAGCGAACGCATAAAGTAGGCGACGTAATGGAACTGCCCCCGACATTGAGTTTGAATCTGGCGCTGCTGATCGTCCCGTCCGTCTTCCTTGTGCTGGTGTTCCGGCAGTGGCTGCTTCGGCACATCTGCTGGACAGTTGCCTTGACTGCTCTCTGTAATGTTCTTCTGTTTTGGGATGGACTGTTCTACTATGAGAGTTTCGCCCTATTCGCTATGTTGGTTCTGGTACAGTTGGCGGCGACCAGCGAGCAGCGTTCTGTTTTTACCACAATAGAAAAAAATAAGTCATTGTGTTACACATGTTCAAGGGGAGGGATATATGGGAAAAATCTTTGTATTGTTGGTAACAGATCATGAAGAATATATACTTAGTAAGATTATGGAAATTATTGCAGCCGAGCCAGGATTTGACCATATTGTGTCATCCCACCCTAATAATACTCTTGTTTTTCCTGGCTTGGAGCTCCGGCTGAAGGAGAGAACGGTACACCGAAACGGCGGGTTGATTTCTATGACCCATCGGGAATTTGCAACATTGGTATATTTGGCAAAGCATCCATCCTGGGTGTTTTCAGCAGGGCAGATCTATGAAGAAGTATGGGGGGAGGATAGTGAAAACTGCGGAACGGCTGTTTCAAGTGTCATTGGTCAGATCCGCCGAAAACTCACACCAAATATGCCGAAAGCGGGGTATATCCGTACTGTCTTGGGGAGCGGATACAAGTTTGAAGTTCCGCAGGATATTGTAGAATAGAACATTCGAAATCCCTTTTTACTTCTGGACTGAAGGGCAATGTTTTCGTCAATTTCACTATGCGTTGATTGCAGCAGAAAAATATGATAAAGTAAATAAAAAGGTAAATCTGAATGAGGTATGAATATGAAAAGGTGGATAGCATGTATTTTAACGTTGGTCTGCATATTCGGATTAGCAGGCTGCAACAATCGAACTATGGATTATATCATAGAAAATGAGCCAAGTATTACCGGAATTGTGGAAGAAGTACGAGATAACGCCATTATTATCAATATCAATACAGAGGGGTATCCTAATGGGGCGAGTTGTAAAGTTTCATTAGATGTGGAAAACAAAGACAGTTATATGGGTGCGTCTGTTGGCGATGAAATTGTTGTGTACTATAATGGTGAAATAGCAGAAAGCGACCCGCTACAAATAAACACTGTATATGGCATTACATTAAAAACTCCAGAGAATCAAGATGCTGAATAATTCAAATTTATCTAGCAGTTGCTATCTGCGCATATACCTCCCTCCGTCATTTCGATGAAGGGAGGTTGTTCATATCCAAAATCAGTCCAAAGAGTAACATATACTTAACTGAGTATACTATTGCAGCAGCCAAAAGCAGGAAACCTTTATGATCAGTATCCTGCTTTTTGTTTGAATAAAAAATGGTGCAAGGGTCGAAGGACTGTAGGGGCCTAATCCTGTATGGCGAGGAAAATTTCCAGATGTCGAAATATGGTATGCACACATAAAAATTTGTAGAAAGATTTTATACATAGTCAACACCGCCGCAATCGTATAGTTTGCGGCGGTGTTTTTAATGTGTTCAACATGGCAAAAAGCCATTGTATGTATTTGTATTTTTATTCTTGTGCAGAAAAGTAGGCTATCCTATAATTAAAAAAGAAAAAATATTTAATTGGGACATTTCTGTAACATTTAATGTTTAGAATATCAGTATGATCGGAAAATTGGGAAAGGAAGTGAAGGCTTTGAAGAAGATTTTAATTGTAGAGGACGATCAGCTTTTGAATCGGACATTGGCATACAATCTGACCTCTGATGGATATGAGGTCATTTCGGTTTTTAATTTTGACAGTGCGGTAAGGAAGCTGCGGGAAAATGAATTTGATGTGGCACTGTTGGATATTAACCTCCCCGATGGCAGCGGACTGGATCTGTGTGAAGAAATCCGGAATCGTGGTCAGCATACCTATATCATCTTTATCACAGCCAATGATAAGGAGAGCGATATGCTCAAGGGCTATGAAGTCGGCGGCGCGGATTATGTGACCAAACCATTTTCTGTGACGGTGCTTTGCAAAAAAGTAGCGGCGGTTTTTGCAAATCTGGAACTGCGGACACCCCGGCATGATCTGTTTGATGATGGCTTTCTGAAAATCGACTTCTCCGAACAAAGTGCGTCCCTTGCCGGAGAATCCCTGGACTTTACACCGAAGGAATACCGCACCCTGTTCCTGTTCGTAAAGAACCCCCGGATTATTCTGACCAAGCGGCAGATTTTAGAGAAGCTGTGGGACATTGATGGAGACTTTGTGGATGAGCATACTCTAACGACGATCATCAGCCGTATCCGCAAAAAAATCGAAACAGACGAGAGGAAATATATTAAGACAGCTTATGGAATGGGCTATCAGTGGATCGGCGGTGAGCCTCGATGAAACTGCAAAATTTATCTGTCAGGGCATTTTTGAGAAAAATTGTGGCGGGGACTCTGCTCACTGCCGCTTTGCTGCTGTTGATTTTTTTCCTGTTGACGAAAGATGTGCGTGTTGTCATCTGCGGCATTATTTTGACAGCTGCATTTTACATTTGGGGCATGGTTTTTCTGCACTATTTTCAAAAGAAACTTTCTCTGTTCACCGATGGTTTGTGCCAGACATTGGATCACATGATGGACAGTACAGACCGGCCCCAGGTAGATTATGAAGCGGAAACACTGTTGTCCCGGATCAGCCACCGTCTGGAACGGCTCTATAATGTGATGCAGAAAACCAGACATACGGCAGAGGGAGAAAAGGAAGAACTGCAATCCCTGGTATCAGATATTTCCCACCAGACCAAAACTCCCATCGCTAATTTGAAGCTGCTCAACGACACCATGCTGACACGGCCATTGACAGAAGAAAAGCGCAAGGAGTTTTTGCAGGCCACAGGCACACAGCTGGATAAACTGGATTTTCTTATTCAGGGAATGGTGAAAACTTCCCGTCTGGAAACGGGTGTCATTACGCTGGAGAAACAGGATGCTGTGATCGGGGATACGCTGGTGAGCGCCATCAATGGTGTTCTGGCGCCAATGGAACAAAAAGAGATCAGTCTGTCGGTGGACTGCCCATCTGATCTGACAATATCTCATGACAGCCGTTGGACTTCCGAAGCATTGTTTAACATTCTGGATAATGCGGTAAAGTACACCTCTGCCGGTGGCAGCATCCAGGTGAGGGTACGGGATTGGGAAATGTATTTGAGGATAGATGTGACGGATACAGGCAGAGGCATCCCGGAGCATTCTCAGGGCACGATCTTCAAACGCTTCTATCGGGATGAAGCGGTGCATGATATAGATGGGGTCGGAATCGGCTTATACCTTGCCCGTGAGATCATTACCATGCAGGGGGGCTATATTACCGTCGAGTCTAAAGTTGGGGAAGGATCAACTTTTTCCGTGTTCCTGCCCATAAAATAATTCTGAGGCAGTCTGTTTTGGCAGGCTGCCTTTTTTGAAAAATTTTTAGAGGACAATGGATTTTAGGACAATTCTGCAACATTTGGGATTTATGCTGACAGCAACATCATGAATTTGGAGGTGGCCTTATGGAAATCACAAAGACATTACTCATCAATGCAGCTTGCTTGCTGATCCCGCCGGTTGTTGTTGTGCTGCTGCTCCGGCACTTCTTTCCAAGAAAAATTAGATGGTCGGCTGGTGTGGTGGCTCTGGTAGATCTGGTGATCTTCTGGACAGATATTTTTTATTATGAGAGCGTTTGGCTGACGCTGTTTTTTGTTGTAATTCAGTTAGCAATGGTTTTGCTTATATCTATCTGGCTTTATAAAAAAGACACACGAAAATGAATTGTCCTAAAATTGAAGCAATTCACCCTTAAACTGTTGAGCCTTTGGGATATTTCTGCAACATTTGGGGGTTAGGATGACAGTGAAAGGAGTGGATGACTATGACATTACCATTTGAAAATGATACTAGCCGGATTGTCAAAAAGTATGCCAAGCACAGTATCAGTCAAAGCCGGGTTAAAACATTTTTATCTGTTTTGACCATCGCGTTGGCAGTTGCCTTGCTGTCTGGCTTTGCTTTGTCTGTGATTGGGATGGAAACCGAAGCAAAACGAGAATTGCTTGTGTCAAGTCAGATGTTATATCACAATCTGAACGATGAACAGATGCAGACCCTGCGGCATGATGAAAGAATTTCGGATTCAAAGATATATATGCAGGCGGCCAATACGCAGATTGAAAACTATCTGGTGATCCCTGTCTATATCGAGCAAAATAACAGCCAAATCGTTATGGATGAAATTGTGGAAGGACAGTATCCCATAGACCTTTATGATGTAGCTGTGGATAAGGCATATTTGGAGCAACTGGGGCTTCCGGTGGAGTTGGGGGTAACAATCACAATCCCGTTTTATGATGGAAATACGGAAAACTTTACTGTGGTAGGCCTTACAGACAGTGGTTCCACAGAACGGGTCTACTCCCTTTTCTGTTCCAAACAATATACAGAAGCGGGAAGCCAATTCCAGCATTCTGTAACAGCGCTGGCTGTTCAATTTGCTCATGCGGATGAAATGTCCAAGCAGGTATTTGAAGCCATGACCAAGCAGATTGAAGCTGACTATGGTATTCCAGCGCAAAATTCTGATCCGAACGATGGTTTTCTTTCCTCTCTGGAGCCGAATTGGGAAGATATTCAGATTGTTATGATCTTTTCTTTTGCTGTACTTTTTGTTAGTTATTTGGTGATTTACAGTATTTTCTATATTTATGTGCATAATCAGGTGCGGGAATTTGGGCAGTTGCGTACAATGGGAACAACTGCAAAACAGATTAAGAAAATTCTTCGGGTACAAGGCAGGATTTTCTGTGTTTATGGTACAGCTTTGGGGCTGGTAATCGGTGGGATTGCAGCCTTTCTGTTCAAGCCAAACGGATGGAGCTGGGGTAATACCGCAATAACCAGTATTGTAATTTTCCTTCTTGTCTATGGCATGGTATGGCTGGCTATGAGCAAGCCTGCAAAAATTGCAGGCAGCATTTCACCGATCGAGGCAGCAAAAAACACCGGATATGAGAGTTTTCCTGCTGTTTCAAAGAAACTGCATCGGAAAATCACCCCTTTTTCACTGGCTATTATGGGAAGTTCTCGTAACCGGAAAAAGTGGATTGTAACTGTTCTTTCGTTAGGTATTGCAGGAATCATGTTTATGGGCGGAACAACACTCCTTTCTTCTCTGGATATGGAGCGCCTTGCAAGACATGGGCTTTTAGAATATGGAGAATTTGAAGTTGAGCTTTCCCGAAATGCGATCAAGAATGACCCGCATGGACAAACTGGAGTCCAGTTAAAGAATCCTTTGAATGAAGATTTGATACAGACCATTGCGCAGATGGAGGGGGTTGCAGAAGTTTCGGAATATAAAACATTAGAGGCAAAATTTGAATACAACGGAGTGACTAAAAAAGAAAATATTACCCCATTCACACCAGATCAGCAGGCCCTCTTGGAAAAATATTTGGTGACTGGCACGGCTGATTATTCAACTATGTCTGAAAACCATGAGATTCTGGTGTTGCGAAATGAATATGCAGACTACATCTACGACTGGACATTTCATGTTGGAGATACGGTGAAGTTCCGCTGGTTTGATGGGATACGGGAGCAGGAGACAGAGTTTAGAATTGCTGGAGAAATCAGCGATGGTATCTTTGAAGATGATGGTGGAGGTAAACTTTTTGGAAAAACAGGATTTTTCCTACTGCCAGAAGAACTAATGAATCAAATGATGCCATCTGGCTTTAACTTCAACAGTCAGTTGCTGGTTCGTATGGATGACCTTTCACAAGAGCCAGCCCTTCGGAAAACTATGAATGATCTGCTTGATACCACACCGATGGTAACAATGGAATCTTTCTATGACTACTATCAAGACAGCGAGGCTATGTATCAACGCACCAGCCTTGTGATATGGGGGCTGTGTGGATTCATCATGCTGTTTGCAGTTATCAATCTGGTAAATACACTGATTGCTACGACACTCTCCCGCAAACACGAATTTTCTGTTCTGCGCTCTGTTGGTATGGCGAAAAAGCAGTTACGGCAGACAGTACAGTGTGAAGGCATCTTGCTGGCTTTTTGGAACATTTGTATCACTGTCCTAATTGGAACTGCGGTCGGTTATGGGATTATTCGTTATCTGAATTATGTTGGCGACGATACTTGGGTGTGGCATTTCCCGGCAGTACATTTTGCTGGATATATGATAGTGGCAATTTTGCTTCCTGTTTTAATTGCTGCAGCTCTGATCCATCTTTTGGAGAAAAAGTCTATTGTGCAGCAGTTGAGAGAGATAGATTAAGCAATTAGAACTGTCCTAAAATTGAAGCAATTCACCCTTAAACTGTTGAGCCTTTGGGATATTTCTGCAACATTTGGGGGTTAGGATGATAGCGAAAGGAGTGAAGGACTATGACATTACCATTTGAAAATGATACCAGCCGGATTGTAAAGCGGCTGGCGAAACAGAATATGAAAGCAAACCGGCGTACATCCATTTCTATCATGGTAGCCATATTGATCGCATCAACTTTTTTGTGTTCGTTATGCACATTCGTCCAAAGCTATTGGAATCAAAGTGTGCAGCAGGAGATCGCAGCCTACGGTGATTGGGATGCACAGCTTTTGGAGATTCATGCCGGCCAGCTGGATTTGATTCAGAATAACGAAAATATCCAGAGCATCATGGTAAAAGGAGATAATCAGACCGCCTTATTGCCAGCTGCATCCGGCCTGCCCTATCTTTTGATCCAAAACTGTGATGGAGCCTATTGGGGCGGTATGCGGGAAAAGAATCTGATCCTGCGCGGACGGGTTCCCCAGGCGCCGGGAGAGATTGTGGTTGGAAAAAGCTTTTTTGAGCAGAATCCATCTGTTGAGATTGGAGATCGGCTGAACCTGGATTTGGGCGAACGAAGGATTGGAAATACAACTGTGGATTTTCTCTCCCCCATTCAAAGCGGGGAAGAATTTGTGAAAACAGAAAAAGTGCAGTACACCATCGTTGGTGAGATTGATATGACTGTTTCCAGCGCATACAATGGCTACCCTGCGTATGGGTGGCTGGACACGGCCGCATTATCGGAGGACACGGGGATCGTTGCTTATCTTCAAGTGACGCAGCCGCGAAAAGTCTATGAAATCATCCCGCAGATAGCAGAGGACATTGGCTTGCAGCCGGATGAATTTGGTGACTATCCCTTCCGTTACCACACAGCCCTGCTTGGGATGTATGGAATTTATGCGCCGGGACATTTCCTAAGCAGTGACCTTCCCAAACTTGCGCTTGCGCTCGGTTTGGTCATGGCAGCATCTATGGCGGTATTTGCCTATATCATTCGGGGCGCTTTTTCTATTTCTGCGAAACGCAAGGTAAAGGAGCTGGGAATCTTAAAATCCATTGGAATGACGCCTAGGCAGATCCGCATGATGATCGTATATGAGGCGCGCTGGCTGTCTGTGCTTCCCATTCTGGTTTCTGTGGGACTTGGATACCTTTTTTCCTATGGCGTATTGGCAGCATACTCTGACCTGACGCAAGAAGTGACCGGGAGCCGGATAACAGCTTCCTTTTCCCCGTGGGTCGCAGTGGTTTCCGTGATTCTCTCGTTCCTGACGGTTCGCCTGGCTGCTTCTGGTCCTGCCCGGCAGATGGGAAAACTTCGCCCGATTGAAGCGGTCAAAGAAAGTTGGAGCAATCCTTCTTTGAAAAAATCAGCAAAGCATCCGATCCTGAAAAAGTGCTTTGGATTCCTTGGAAATATTTCTGCAAACTCCATGACGGCTAATAAGAGGCTGTTTCGTACCTGTACGGTAACGCTGAGTCTGTGTATGCTTTTGATGTTCAGTTTTCTGGCTGTTTTTTCCGTTTCAGATATTAACAATACAAAAGCAGAACAGGACAGCCACTTTAATGTCAATCTTACAATGGAGTCTGGTCAGAAAATAGAGCCAGCGCTTATGGAGGAATTGAAGCTGCTGCCTCACATAGAGGAACAGGCCACCTATACGATGGCGAACTGTGCGATCTGGGTTTCAGAAAGTGAGCTGTCGGAAGAATTTCTGTCCTCTGGAGGATTTGGCACAAAAGCGGCTGGTGAGTATGTAGCAAAGCGCGATGGCCGCTACCGTATCCCATGTGTATTGATCGGTTTGGAACAGGATGCCTATGAAGATTATCTCATGCAGTCAGGGGTGCCTTATTCTGAACAGGGTGCTGCGCTCATTGTCAATTCTGTTGTGAAAAATCCTGACTCCAGAGGTTATGAAGCCAAAAAAGATATGGTTCCATATCTAAAACTCAAAGAAGGTCAGTCTTTAGAAGTAACAGAGAAGTTCCTGGACTCCATTCAGGGGGATTACCGTTTTGATGTGACGGTGTCATCTGCACTTTCTGAAATGCCGGAGATTGGGCGTAATATGGCCTTTTATACATTGCCCATTCTGGTGCCGATGGATCAATACTATGAGATTATCCAGAATTTCGGAGAGGATCGTGCAGTTTACAATTACAGGACTTACATGAATCTTCTCGTGGAAGATGGGCTGGATGCCGAAGTACAGGCGCAGGCAGAGCATATCTGTGGTACTTATCTGGGGACGAGTGATTTCTATACCTCCAGCAAGACACAGCGCGCTTTGGACAGAGAGCGGCTGACCGATGCGACCATGCTGATCGTTTACAGTTTGACTGCACTATTTGGTATCATTGGAATCTCATCGGCAGCAGTGGCGATCCTGAACAGTCTGTATCAGAGAAGAAAGGAATTTGCCATGCTGCGTTCTGTGGGGTTGGATAGAAAAGGTCTTGACCGTTTACTGCATATAGAAGGGTTCTTCCTTGGAGGAAAGCCTTTGGTCATTGGATTGCCGATCCTGTTTTTGATCGCCGCAGTTTTGATGTGGATGCAGGATGTGACTTTCATGGAGTTCATTCAGGTATTTCCGTTATTAGGGCTGGCAGCCTATATTGTTCTGGTGTTAATGGTCATCAGTGGGATTTACAGGGCGGCTTCCAGAAGAATCCGCAGGGACATTATTGTAGAAGTCTTAAAGGATGAAAATGTGTGAGTCCTACTGCAAAATGGTTTACCATTATGCCATAACCCAAAGCAGGAGGCAAAGACCATGAAAAAAACGATGGTAATTTCATTTATAGCTGCTGCGATGCTATTGATACTATGTACGGCTTGTCATGTAGCAGAGAGCCACAATGAGGTACTGGCACAAGAAAACACTGTTAACGGAGGATATACCATTACAGATATTACCGACCCCGTTGAAGTTCAAAGCTACATTGAGCAGCAAGGCGGTGAATACACTGCCGATATTATGGCTGTTCATCAGGTTACATTTACCGATTATACCGTAAACGACATTACAGATCCGGCAGAAATCAAAGCCTATCTGGAAAGTCAGGGGCAAGAATATAACGAGAATATTACCGCTATTCATCAGATTACTTTCATTGACGGGGAAGCGACACCAGAGGATTCCCTTTGCGAAGTTGAAAAATGAATTGTCCTAAAATTGAAGCAATTCACCATAGATTTTCATGCCATTTAGGACAATTCTGCAACATTTGCTCTTTACTCTATACTCAACAAATTAAGAAAGGCAGGTAACTGTTATGAAAATTTTGCAGACAACTGATCTTAAAAAATACTACGGCACAGAGCCGAACATTACCCGCGCCCTGGATGGCGTGAACTTCTCTGTGGAGGAGGGCGAATTTGTGGCGGTGGTCGGCACTTCCGGCTCCGGTAAGTCCACCCTGCTTCACATGATGGGCGGTTTGGATACCCCCACCTCCGGCAGCGTGATGGTGCGGGATAAGGAGCTGGCGAAGATGAACGACGAGCAGCTTACCATATTCCGCCGTCGCAATATCGGCTTTATTTTCCAGAACTACAATCTGGTGCCGATCCTAAATGTTCATGAGAACATCGTTTTGCCCGTGGAACTGGATGGGGATACGGTGGATCAGAAATTCATGGCGGATGTGGTGTCCATGCTGGGACTGGAGGATAAGCTGAAGAATATGCCAAACAACCTCTCCGGCGGCCAGCAGCAGCGTGTGGCTATCGCCCGCGCTCTGGTGTCAAAGCCCGCTATCGTCCTTGCCGATGAACCCACCGGAAACCTGGACAGCAGGACCAGCGCCGATGTGTTGGGGCTTTTGCAGAGAACGAGTCGTGAATTTAACCAGACGCTGGTGATGATCACACATAATGATGCCATTGCCCAGCTTGCAGACCGTATCGTGCGGATTGAGGATGGCAAAATCGTTGGATAAAGGAGGTGGCAGACATGACATTGCCTTTTGAAAATGATACAGGGCCGGTCATTAAAAAATTGGCGTCACGAAGCATTCAGACAGATAAGCGGCGCAACCTGTTTGTGATCGTAACGATCGCTCTGGCAGCCGCTTTGATGGCAGCGATTTTTTGTGCAGGAGCGGGAAGTGACAGAAAACTGGAGGCGGACATTCGGGGACAGTATCAGGCGGTTGTGGTGAATTGTGACCGTGATACGATTGAAAGACTGAAAGACTGCCCGGAAGTGGAACGCTGGGGCCTTTCCCAGAATTACGGTTCTGCCCGCTATGGTGACAGCGTTCTGACTGTGGAGTATGCGGATGCCAACTGGATGGAATTGGGTAAGAAGCCTTCCTTTACTGGGACACTTCCGCAGGCTGCCAATGAAATTCTGGTAGAACGGGCATTTCTTGATTATTTTGAAATCCCCGCAGAAGTCGGGCAGACCATAGAAGTGAATCTTGGAAACGGAAAGCAGACCTATACCGTCAGCGGTATCATGGATGTGGAGAATGACTCCCGTATGTTCCAGCTTTATGTATCTGAAGCATTTGTGGAGGAGATGGCGCAGGGAGAGCCGCTGTTTGAATTTCGGCTTCGTTATACTGGTGCTGATAGTATGGAGCTGGAGCAGCTCAAGGCGGATATTGCAGCATTCCTTTCTGCCAACGATGTCTCAGAGGATCAGATTTTTTACAGTTCCAACTATTTCGATATGCAGGGCTTTAAGTCCGGTGTGATGAAATATTACATTCCCGTGGCAATCCTTTTGCTGGTTGCCTGTGCCGTGGTCATTTACAGTATCTTTTTCATTTCCGTAAAGGGCAAAATGCGGGAATATGGACGCCTGAAAGTGATTGGCACAACACCAAAACAGATCCGGCGGATCGTGCGGCGGGAGGGATTGCTGTTATCTCTTTGCGGTATCCCACTGGGGCTTTTGGTTGGAGGGGCTATCGGGTTTGCTATTTTCCCGGCACATTGGAGCTGGATGGGCAATCTGCCCTATCTGGCTGCGACCGCAGCAGCCTGCGCCCTGACGGTATTTCTGTCCATTCATGCGCCTGTCCGCATGGCGGCGAGGGTATCCCCAATCGAAGCGGTCCGCTCCAGTGGTTATGAAACGGCAACAGACCGGAAAGATCAGAAAAACCACCGCATTACGCCGTTCTCTATGGCACAGATGAACTTTAGGCGGAGCAGGAAAAAGACGGTCATCACTCTGGTATCTCTGGGATTGACGGGTGTGTTTCTGGTAACAGCCGCTACGGTACTCAACTCCATCAGTCCCGAAAAGATGGCGATAGAAGCCATGGGAGATCACTGCAACTATGAGGTCAGCTGGATGGATTCGGGAGGCGCGGAAGGATTGCCTGCCATCGCACGGGAAAATCCATTGACAGAAGAACTTCGTCAGGAGCTTCTTGCCATAGATGGTGTGGAATCTATCACCAGCCATGAAGTAACATCCGCAACGGTGAAATTCCCCCAGGAAAGTGTTGCATTAAAGTTCCCTGTATTTGACAGAGAGCAGATGGAACAATGGCTGCCGGAGGAAAATCTGGAACAGGGCAGCGTAGATTATGAGGAGCTTGCCGCAAACAACGGTGTGATCGTGACTGATTCGGAAGATCATCTTTTAAGTATGTTTTATGGCTATACGCCTGCTGTCGGGGATGTGCTGACCTTTGAATCCATGGACGGTAAGGCCATAGAAGTAACGGTCATGGGGATTGCGAAACCGTCAGTGACATCAGGCACCGGCGCATGGGGCCTGTTTACCCTTACAGAAGAACTGGCCGATCAGCTCTACCCGGACATTGAGAACAGGGAGGCTGTTTGGAATGTCCATACATCGGAGGACTCGGATGCGCTCAGGGCGTCTATTTTCAGCCTGCTGGAAAATCCGGTGCTGACGGTCTTTTCCAGAGCAGACCATGCGGCATCCCTGGAATCGCAGCTAAAGATGATGACCCGCGGTGTTTATCTGCTGCTGGCATTCCTGTTTGTGTTCTCCATGGTAAATCTGGTCAACACCCTGATGACCAATCTGCTGGCAAGGCAGCAGGAGCTTGGGATTTTGCAGTCTGTGGGAATGACCGGAAAGCAGGTTTCCCGTATGCTGATCGCAGAATGCCTGTGGTACGCAGGGGTTACGGTATTTTTGTCAGTTGGCATTGGCGGAATCCTGGGCTGGATTTTTGACTATGTGATCAGCAGCTTTAATATTTTTGGGGAACTGTCCTATCAATTCCCTTTGATGGAAACGGTTGTTTTTGTTCTGGCACTTTTGGTCGTGACCGGAATCTTCTCTGTGGTTGCTGTCCGTTACTCTAAACGGCTTTCCCTTGTAGAGCGGATCAAGACCATGGACTAACCAGAGGCGGCGGCT